>FSYS01002537.1_pt1 | contig 21830 bp, 18 predicted proteins | sample 1638491 | NCBI WGS metagenome assembly FSYS01 (sample SAMEA3914788, study PRJEB12502) | metagenome | biome: forest; material: soil | place: Canada | collected 2011-07-03 | depth 0.1 m | reverse complement strand
GTGCAGAAACATGCCGAACCGCAGATCGACAAACTGTTGCTGCAGATCGAGCAGCGGCTTTCCGCGCTGATGATCGCGCGTTGTCGCAGGCGGGAAATGATCCACTTCGGCGGCAAGGGAATGGAGGGGAAGCATGGCCAACGTTGCCGTTTCGGCTGCGAATCGAAAGAAATCTCTTCTTGTCGTCATAGAGTGAAGTGGGAAAATTCCATCTTTGTCGACATCATACTAGCGCCGATTCTTAACTCGCTCCTGAATGTTCGCGCTTCTGATGACGGCGAAGCCATCTCTAGATGGCTCCCGCTTCCTGTAGGTCCTTTTTCATCCCCTCCCAACTCCTGATGGAGGAAGCTTCGGGTGTTCCAGCGCCTCGCCAATGCGTCTCCAGGTTGACGGCGTTGGAGTAGCCAATCCCTTCGAGAGCCTTGAACTGCGCTGTCCAATCGATATATCCAACATCGACCGGTGACCACACCATCTTGCCAGACGCGTCCTTCACAGCGTTCTTGACATGGCAGTGATGGATGCGATTCTTGGGCAGAGCATCCCAGCCGCCGGGATAGGCGTCAAGCTCGCCGCGCATGACAGCATTGCCTGGGTCCCAGTTGAGCGCAAGGTTCCGCGAAGGAACGCCAGCGAGGGTAGCTGCGGCTTCGCGGCCGGTTGCCGTGTTGCACTCGAATTCATTCTCCAGCACGAGGAGCACGTCTCGCTTTGCGGCGAACTCTGCTGCCTCTTGCAGCTTGGCGTTGATGGCCTTCCGATACGGCTTTACATCGTCGATGCGCCAGAAGTCGAAGCAGCGCACCTTGTTGGTCTTGAATTGTTTGGCCAGGGAGATAGACCGCTCCAGAACCTCCTGTTGCTTGTTGAATGCGGTCTCGTTCGCCCCATGCAGATCTTCCTTGGAGCCGTATTGAGAGTGAGGCGCATCGGGCCAGTCGACTTTAAAGAGCGGGCTGCTGATGTCCGTGACCCCAAGGTCATACTTCGCGAGAATCTTCTGCGCCCTTGCGATTTCGTCGTCGGAAACCGTCTGAAGATTCTTTCCCCAGATCTCACGTAGCTCTACCCAGTGAAGCCCAAACTGCTTGTTGATGACGTAACACGCATGGTCAAAATCCTGCGACACTTCATCGGAGATGATGCCTACCTTGAATTTTGATCCGGCAGCCCAGGCTCGCAGCGGCAACAGGGTAGAGGTGACGGCTGCGGCGGAAAGCCCTGCAAATTGGCGTCTGGAAAGCGTATGCATGATCGAACTCCTCAATGGTTATAGGTATGACGGATGTATGCTGCCGCGAAGACGCAAAGAATCTTTATGCGATGGCCTTCTGTTCTCCGACCGCGACCACGAAGTAGCTCGCTGGACCTGTGCCCACGTTCTTCAAGCTATGCAGCACCGCTGATGCGGTAAAGATGACGTCACCCGCACGCACAATCCCGCGTTGTCCGTCACTATCCACCTGCAGCTCTCCATCGCGGATCAACAGCAGCTCCGAGTGGGTATGGCGATGAGGAGGATGCGGCATCTCGCCGGCGGGCAGCGTCGTCTCATGCACCTCGATGAACTCGCCCGTCGCCAGCGTCCCATGCACGACTGCGCGCGACGTCATGCCATTCGGAGCGGTTTTCACAGGTAACTTGTCATACGAAAACAGTTCAGAGTGAAGCAGCTTCGGGGCATCTCCCGAGGACGGGCCGCTCTGCGCTTCTCCGGAGATGCTGCCCAGCATCGCAAATGCCGACAATGTGAGACTTAATTCACGACGATTCATCTGGTGCATGCTTGCACTCCTTCCAATCTTGCCGCGTTACTTCATGCCTGCTTTGTATAACCCATGCCCGCTAGTACGCCGCGCATGTAGGCGAAGCTGGTGCTCACGCCAGGCATCGGATCGTCGCCATGGATCTCATACTCCAGGTCGACGAAGCCCTTGTACTTCGTCGCGACCAGCGCCTCGAAGATGCCGCGCACGGGCATCACCCCTTCGCCTACCGCGACCTGACTCTCCTTCTCTGTCGCGACAGCGAGATCCTTCATGTGCATATTGAAGAGCCGCGGTCCTGCCGCATGGACGGCGTGAACAGGGTCTACACCGGCACGCATCGTGTGGCCCACGTCGATGCAGCAACCCATCCGCGGGTCCATCGTGTGTACCACCTTCAGGACATCCAACGGAGAATGCCAGATCTTGTCCTCTGGTCCATGGTTGTGAATCGCGAAGCGAATGTCATACTCCTTCACAAATCTCTCGATACGCGGCAGCGTCTCCGGCTTCGGGTCTCCGGCAACGATGACCTGTATGCCAGCTCGTTTGCAGTAATCGAATTTGCTGCGAATGTCGGCGTCTTCGTCTTTAGGAAAATAGACGGCACCCGCAGCGTGCAGCGTGATGCCCGCAGCAGCGTAGTCCGCGAGTGCCGTCGCTTCCTGGGTGGGGTCCATCGGCAGATGATCTTTCACGTCCTTTGCATTCAAGGCTGTGAGATTCAGCTGCTTCATGTAGGCGATCATCTGCGCGCGCGTGAACTCGCGGAACGTGTAGCTGGCCAGACCTAGCTGGATGCCATTGGCCTGACCCTCCCTGGTGTAATCCTGTGCGACCGCCGAGAGCGTGCTGGCAGTGGAGATAGCTGTGGCAGCCATTGCCCCATTGCGAAGAAAGTTTCGACGCGACCTGTCGTAGTTCATGGAACTCCTCTCACTGACTACAGATGCGGTGCCCAACCCTTCTCATACTCGCGTCCCCACAGCTTCATCGCAGCCGGATCCCCGAGCACCTTTCCATCCGCAGTGTCGAGATGCAGCTCGCGATTGACTTCCCATGCAACATTTGAAAGCTGCAGCATCGTAACGGCGACATTCCCCTGCGCAACGGGCTGGTGCAGCTTCTCGCCCTTTTGAATTCCTGCGATGAAATTTGCAAAGTGAGCGTCAGTCATGGAGTCGCGGCCGACCAGGTCGGACGAACTGGTCGGAGTGGATGCCGCCTTGAACTCGCTGAGCTTTTTACCGTTCAGATCGTAGATCTCATAGCCATCGCGGTCGAGGATCACGGAACCCGTCGTCCCCATGATTTCGATGCCGCGGTCGCGGTTGAAATACTTCATCCCGTTGCAGCATTTTCCTTCCCAGGAAAGCATCGCGTCATCGTAGGCAAAGCTGGTCACCATGGTGTCGTAGAATTGCCAGTCGTCCTTGAACTGGTACCGGCCTGCCGTCGAGGTTACGCTGTTCGGGTAGCCTACGCCCAGCGCCCAGCGCGCCACATCGACCTCGTGCGTACCGTTGTTCAGCGACTCTCCGGTGCCCCAGATTTTGAACCAGTGCCAGTTGTACGGCTGCACGTTGTCCTTGTACTCCTGGCGCGGCGCGGGACCCTGGAAGAGATCCCAATCCAGCGTAGCCGGAACCGGAGCAACCTTCCCGTAGCCGATGGATTTGCGCACGTTGGAGTACCAGGTCTTCGCAAAGTAGGCGCGTCCGATCTGGCCATTGTGGATTCTGTCCACGATCTCGATGGTGTGAGGTGAAGAGCGTTGTTGTGAGCCCATCTGAACCAGCTTGCCGTATTTCTTCTGTGCCTCCACCAGCAATGCGCCTTCAGCAGGGTTGTGGGAGCAGGGCTTCTCGACGTACACATGCTTTCCCGCCTGCAGACCGAGGATCGCCATGGGAGCGTGCCAATGGTCGGGCGTCGCGATGGTGATCGCATCAATCTCTTTCATCGCAAGGACCTTCCGAAAGTCCTTCTCGCCGACAGGCTCTTCGCCCATCATTTGCGCGGCGCTGCTTACGTATTTCTTCAGAATGTTGCTCTCGACATCGCATACATGCGAGATACGCGCATTGGCTTTGTTCGCCTTCAGCGCGGACAGGTGCGCATACGCACGACTGTTGAGCCCGATCACGGCAAAATTCAGGCGATCGTTGGATCCGAGAATCTGTGCGTAACTCTTCGCTGTGCTCGCGACTGCCAGACCTGCGGTTCCAACGGCAAGGGTATCGATGAATTGACGACGTGTGATCATTCGTTCTCCGTGATGACTCGGGTTGATCCTGGTTGATGTCGGTGGAGTATGACAGCCGCGGCTTTGAAGATATCTGTACTCCTTGCGCTAGGCAAGTCGCTCAGCTTCCTGGCAGCTTCGTCAAGGGTCCCAACTCCAGTCTGGTGAGTGCGGTAGCGTCAAAACAATGCTTTGTCGGATGATTGTCGTGCGTGGCAGGTGTAGGGTAGTCGGCAAAAGCAAGACCGGTTTGGAAGGTTGGATCAGTGTCTGCGCAATGCAAAGCGCAGAGCTTCGGAGCGAAGAATGAATCGAAGAGAGTTTGGGAAGTTGGGAGCGGGTGCAGCCTTGGCATCGGCGTGTGTGGGCGCGGCCGGGCAGAGCATTGGCAATGCGAAGAGGGTGCGGTTCTCTGTGATGCTGTGGGCACTCGAGAAGTTGGCGCCATTCGAGCGTTGTGTCGAGTGGGTGGCCGAGGCTGGCTACCAGGGAGTGGAACTGGTGGGCGAGTTTCAGAAGTGGTCGCCTCCAGAACGGGCCGCCATCCTGACGCGGATGCGAAGGCTAGGCCTCGTCTTCGATGCGATGAGCGGCGTGAAAGCAGGGTTTGCTGTGCCGGAGCAGACGGAGGTGTTCCGGATGCAGTTCACCGAGCATCTTCAGTCAGCCGCGGAGTTGGATTGTTCGAAGGTAATTCTGCTCTCGGGCCCGCGTGTGGTGGGACTGGGCGATGACGTGCAGAGGCAGACGTCGATTGAGAATTTGACGTGGGCTGCCGAGAGAGCCGCGAAGGCACATGTCGACATCGTGATTGAGCCGATTGATCTTCTCGAGAATCCGACCATCTATCTGACGAGCGTCACGGATGGCTTCGAGATTGTGAAGGCCGTGAACAGCCCGCAGGTGAAGGTTTTATACGACTTCTATCACGAGCAGCGAAGCTTCGGAAACCTGATCGAAAAGCTCGAGAAGAACATCGATTGGGTGGGCCTGGTACACGTGGCGGATGTGCCGGGACGGCATGAGCCGGGTACGGGGGAGATCGACTATGGATCGATCTATCGCACACTTGTGAAACTCAACTATGGGCATTGGATCGCGATGGAGTACAACCCGACCGGAGAGCCGGTAGCATCGCTGAAAAAGGCGCGGATGGAAGCGCAGCAGGCTTTGGGTCAGGAGTACTTCAAGCGCTGACTAGCTTGCATCGAAGGGTTGCGGTGAATAAGGCTGTGGCTCAACCTGTTCAATCCTGCCGAGCAGGAAGATATAACTGCTGATTCCCAGCACCAGGTAAATTGCCGAAATACCGAATGCCCATGCATAGGACCTGGTTGCGGAGACAACGTACCCGGTGATGATGGGAGCGGCGATTCCTGATATCTGGTTGGAGAGATTCACGATTCCACCGACCGTCCCAACACTGCCGCGGGGTGCGATCATCGACGGTATCGACCACCCGATGGGCGCGGCTGCCGCAAGTCCGCCGATCGACATGCTAATCCAGAGCAGCGCCCGAATGGCCGTATGTGCATGAGCGGCGCCGAGGATGCCAAGTCCGAAGGTCGTCCCGCAGATGAGAACCGTCTTGCGTACGCGGCTTGCATCCCATCCGCGTTGAATGAGTGCGTCGCAACCCAGTCCTGCTGCAAGATCGGTGAAGGTCGCGAAGATCCAGGGCACGCTGGTATAGAGGAATGAGTGCAGTAGGTCAATGTGAAGCGCAGCCGAGAGATAGCTCGGCAGCCAGGTGAGCAAGAGGTAGAAGACGTAGTTATACGATCCGAAGCCGATCGCCAGCCCCAACACCTTGCGCTGCCGAAGCAGATAGCTGAGCGATGCCTTCTCCGCTGCTGCATCGTGGACGACGGGGAGGCGCGAGTCCTCCAAGATGTATTGCCGCTCGATATCGGTCAAGGCAGGATCGTCGTCGGGATCGCGGTAGACCTTCGAAAACAATGCGAAATACAGTAGGCTGATCAGGCCGGTGATAGCGAAACTCCACCTCCAACCAAACTTTAATAGCATCACTCCGATTAGAGGAATACCAATGGCGGGCGCGAGCTTCGCAGCGGCGTCAAAGATTGCGGTCGCAAAGCTCCTTTCCTTCGAGGGAAACCAGAGGCCAATGGCTTTGGCGTTCGCCGGGAACGTGGGCGCCTCGCCGACGCCCAGCATGAACCGCGCCGCAAAGAATCCGCTAACGCTCGGCGTCACCGCGGCGGCGAAGGAGGCGATGCTCCATAGCAGTGTGCTGACGCGCCCCACGCGACGCACCCCAAAGCGATCGAGCAGGACGCCGACCGGCAACTGACACATCGCATACGTCCAGTTATAGGCACCGGACAAATAGCCAAAGGTGATGTTGGAAACCCCGAAGGTGGTGTAAAGCGCCGCGTGCGAGACCGAAAGATTGACCCGGTCGAAGTAATTGACGAGAACCCCTACGCCGAGCAGACACGCAATGCGCCAACGGTGCCGCGGCATCCGTTCGTGGCGAGACGAGTTAGGCGAAGTTGTCAGAGGCCGTCCCGGATTTCCAATTGTACGAGAGGCATTGCTCTCCAGTCCCGGCTGTGTACGTCTTTACAGCGGGTGCTAGACAGCCTCGGCTGGAACAGCGTTGAGATGAATCTCGATCGTCTGCGAGCCAAGCCGAGGATGCGTTGCTATAAGCTTCACCGCTCCTGCCTGCTCATTCGCTCGAATCCATATCGCACCCGTTCCACCGATCAGCGCAAAGGGATTGTCGCCGATCAGCGTTGCAGGACCCTCGAGCTTGAACGCGATAGGATCATTGGCGTAGGTCCGCACATTGCCGAACTCGTCGGTCACGCGCATCACTACACGTGTGGTGTCGGCCCCATCGGCCTGGAGCGCCGTATCGTCGGCGAGCAGCGCAAACTTCTGGTCCACACCCTGTGCAGAGAGCGTCTTCGACGCTACCAGCTTGCCCTGAAGATAACCGTCGATGCGCAGCTCGCCCCACGTAGGACGGTGCTCCTCCCTCAGCTTGACCAGGTCGAGAGCGAATGGAGCGTATTTCAAGTGCGGAAACTCCTCGTGGTCCGGATCGATCTCGGCCATCAGCTCCCACGGATTCGTCGTCCCGCTATGGATTCGATGGTAAAACTTCAGATGATCGCAGTTCGAACATACGACCGCTTTGGTGAAGTAGATGGACTCATCGCTGGTGGCCCAGTGGAATGCCGGTTCGAGGACGATCTCCTCGGACGGATCACACTGTGACTTGTAGAAGCCCGCAGCCGGCTTTGGCTCACGGAAGATATCCGTCACACCGTGGTAGCAGATGCGATCGCCCGCGCCAAAATTCGAGTGCGTGTTGTAGTCGAAGGCGCACCATCCAATGCCTCCCGCATACTGCGCGTCGGAGGCCAGTTGATTATGAATGCGAGCATGCCGCAACGTATGTTCGCGCTGGCGTGCATCATCGTCCGTCGTCTTGGTTGGAAAGGTGTGTCCCACAAACTCGGTATTCAGGTAGCGAGGATGATTCGGCTTGCGCAGCGGGAAGCCGAAATCATTGATCGTGAAAACATCCTCCAGAAACTCCGACTCTGCGAAGTTGCGAATGCCGCCCGTTTGACGCGTTGGGTCGAGTGCATGCGCCAGCGCATTTGTGCGTGTATAGAAACTATGGTCATCGGGCGATTCATTGATTCGCACACCCCAAAGGATGACGGAAGGATGATTCCAATCCCGCCGCACCATGCGTCCAACGTTATCGATGGCGATGAGTTTCCAGGGCTCATCGCCGATATGCTGCCAGCCTGGAATCTCCTCCAATACCAGCAGTCCAATCTCATCGCAGCAATCTAAAAAGTGCCGGGACTGAGGATAATGAGAGGTTCGCACGATATTGCAGTGCAGGTTGTAGCGAAGAATCTTTGCATCCTGCCGCTGTACGCGAGCAGGCATCGCCGATCCGGCGAACGGAAAAGTCTGGTGGCGATCGAGGCCGCGCAGCTTTACGATTTTTCCATTCAACGAGAAACCGTGATCGGTGAACTTTGCTTCGCGAAATCCGATCCGGCGCGTGTCCTCGTCCATGACCCGTCCATCATGCAGCAGCCGCACACGAACCGTGTACAGGTTCGGTGTTGCGAGGTCCCATAGTTTGACTCCATCGATCCCTTCGAACGATAGCGTCTGCTTCGCAGGATCACTGGTCGTCTCCGCGCTCAGGTACACAGTAGCGCTTGTCGTCGGATCATCTGCCGTGTTGGGATCGGTCGCCGTCGATATCTGGAAGGACCGGGTCGCCTTCGCAAGCGAGCGTTCCCCATCGAACAACTCTGCCTCGAGCACCAACTCCCCGCGAGGCGCCGTCCCTGCGAGAAAGCAGTCCACGTCAAGCGCCGGCCGGCCGCTCAGCACCTCCTTCGGATGCGCGAAGAGGTTGTCGAGATAGAGCGTCGGAACGACACGCAGAGAGACTTCGCGGTAGATGCCGCCGAAGGTCATATAGTCGAGCTCATCCCCGAATGGCGGAATATCGCTCCGCTCCGTTGAGTCCACCTGCACGGTCAAGACGTTGTCTCCATTCCTGCGCAGGTGCGGAGTCAGATCAAAAGAGAATGGTGTGTAGCCGCCCTTGTACTCGCCCAGTGGGACGCCATTGATCCATACCGTTGAGGCGGTCATGACGCCTTCGAAGTCCACGAAGACTCGTTTACCGTGGCTGGCGGGCGGCGTCCTGAAGTGGCGGCGATAGGTTGAGATGAACTGATAATCCTTATCGTCAAAGCTGTGCCAGGGAACGCGAATGTTGGTGTGCGGTACCACGACTCGCTCGAAGGAGGAGTCGTCGAAATCCGGCGCCTCAGCTCCGGCAACCCTGCTCGGATGAAATCTCCAACCCCGGTTGATGGGCAAAATGGCCCGCCCCGAGGCGTAAGCTTCCTCGGAGAATGCGGGAACACCTGGCAAAGTTGCCGCTGCTAAAACTGTCCCCGTTCGTTGCAGAAAAACACGTCTATCCATGAAGTTTCATCCTAAGGCTAAATAACACGAAGCGCCGCACCGTTTCTTCTGTGTCGCAATCATCTGCGACGTTCTCTCGATTGTGGCCAGTATGTCAAGGCCGCCCTATCTTACGGAGCGGCATACCCGGAGTGTAAACGTCCCATGATCGGTGCTACTCTCATCACAATTGAGGGCTCGCATCAAAGTGGATTTGGGAGCTGAGGGTGTTATGAAAGCGCTGCTTCTGTCGGAGTACAACCAGCTGGAAGTGAAAGACTTGCCCACGCCGATTCCCGGCCCCGATGAGATCCTGATCCAGGTTTCGGCCTGCGGCATCTGCGGCAGCGACGTCCACGGCTACGATGGTTCCACTGGCCGGCGCATCCCACCCATTGTCATGGGCCACGAGGCCGCGGGGACCATCTTCGCGGTCGGATCTGAGGTGGTTAACTTCAAGCCGGGCGATCGCGTGACCTTCGACTCGACCGTCTACTGCGGTAAGTGTGCGTACTGTCTCAAGGGTGAGGTGAACCTCTGCAACCAGCGACAAGTCATTGGCGTCTCGTGCAAAGAGTTCCGACGCGCAGGCGCCTTCGCTGAATTTTTGACCGTTCCCGCGCGTATTGCCTATCGACTGCCCGATAGCTTTTCTTTTCCGCAGGCGGCGATGCTCGAGGCTGTGTCGGTGGCGCTACACGGCGTTGCTGTATCTGAGATGAAGGGGGGCGAGACGGTGCTGGTGATCGGCGCCGGCATGATCGGACTGCTTCTTCTTCAGGCCGCTCGCGCCGCCGGGTGTTCGCGCATCTTTATCTGTGACGTAGATGCTACACGGTTGGCGTTGGCAGAGACGCTCGGAGCCGACCGCACCATCCTGGCCTCCGGCACTCCTTTGATCGAGGAGATATTGCGCGAGACCGGTGGCAACGGCGTGGACATTGTGTTAGAAGCGGTAGGGCGCGAGGAGACGATCGCCGCAGGCATCGATTGCGCGCAAAAGGGCGGAACGGTAACGTTGGTCGGCAACATCTCGCCGCAGATCATGCTGCCGCTGCAAAAGGTCGTCTCGCGCCAGATCCGTCTACAGGGATCGTGTGCCTCGGCCGGCGAGTACCAACAGGCGATCGATCTGATCGCAAGTGGAAAGATCAAGGTTGATTCGCTGATCACGGCGGTCGCGCCGCTGAGCGAAGGTCCAGCATGGTTCGAGCGTCTGCATGCGCGTGAACCGAACCTGATGAAGGTCGTTCTCGATCCACGAATGTCGTCCTCTCCAGAGGTTGGAGGTGACCGGCAATGAGTAACGCGCTCTTCGATCTAACGGGGCAGGTTGCACTCGTCACTGGAACCAGTCGTGGGCTCGGGCAATATTTTGCGCGAGCGCTTGCGAAAGCAGGGGCCGACCTCATCCTGACCAGCCGACGCAAGGACGACCTGCTTACATTTGTCGCTGAGATGGAGTCGCTCGGCCGGCACGCCGTTCCGCTCGCATTGGATGTGCGTGACCAACACAGCATCGAAGCCATGGCGGAGGCCGCGCAAGCCAGCTTCGGACGCATTGATATCCTGGTCAACAACGCCGGCTGCAATGTGCGCAAGCCCGCGTTCGATGTAACGTGGGAGGATTGGAACCTCATCCTCGACACCAATCTTCGCGGAAGTTTTTTTGTCGCTCAACAGATCGCCAGGCACATGGCGCCGCGTGGGTATGGACGTATCGTTAACATTGGTTCGGTCACGAGCATCTTCGGGTATGCAGGACTTGCACCCTACGGAGCAAGCCGCGGCGGCATACGTCAACTCACCATGAGCCTTGCCGACGACTGGGGAAAACATGGCATCACCGTGAATTGCCTGGCGCCCGGATGGTTTCAGACCGCACAGAATAAAGTTCTCTACGAGGACAAGGAGTGGGTCGATTATCTGATCGATCGCATCCCTTTGAAGAGGCCGGGCGCGCCCAACGATCTCGACGGTGCAATCGTCTTTCTTGCTTCCGAGTCGAGCCGATACATCACCGGTCAGACGCTGCTGGTCGACGGCGGCATCTCCACCGGCGCGATGCGCGCAACCGTAGCACCCAAGGCTCATGAGCGGCACTAGAAGATGAAGCACAGATGAATCTATAAGGAGCACCATGAAGTCGATTCCGTTACGCGCCACCTTGTCGTTGGTCGCCCTTCTGTCATCCAGCATGTTCGTTTCGATAGCCGCTCAAACCGCCGGTCCCGCGGGACGATTGAAGATTTATTTCGTCGATGTCGAAGGCGGCCAGTCTACTCTGTTCATAACGCCTGCAGGACAGTCGCTGCTGATCGATACCGGTTGGCAAGATAACAATGGCCGCGACGCAGACCGCATCGTTGCAGTGGCGAAGCAGGCGGGTCTTTCGAAGATCGACTACGTGTTGCTCACGCACTACCACGAGGATCATGTCGGCGGAGTTCCGCAGTTGGTCGCGCGAATTCCTGTGGGAACGTTCATCGATCACGGCCCCAACCGCGAGTTCGATCACGGTATAACCGAACAGGGATATGCGGAGTATCAAAAGGTGCTCGCCGCCGAAAAATCGAAGCGCATCCTCGCTCACCCCGGCGATCTTCTTCCAATCCAGGGGATCAACGTGCGTGTGATCAGCGCTGATGGCTCGATGATTGCGAACCCTCTGCCCGGAGGTGGTGAGCCGAATCCGTTTTGCAAGGTCTCCGAGGTGCGCCCAGCCGATCAGACCGAGAACTCGCGATCGCTTGGTACAGAGATCACCTTTGGCAAGTTGAAGATCCTCGATCTCGGCGACCTGACCTGGGACAAGGAGATGCAGCTGATGTGCCCGAACAATAAGCTTGGTCACGTCGACATCCTCATCGTCTCGCATCATGGGTGGTATCAGAGTTCGAGTCCGGCATTGGTCGATGCCATCCATGCGCGTGTTGCCATCATGGACAACGGTGCGAAGAAGGGCGGCTCTATTCCGACCCTGAAGACGATCTCGAAAGCTCCCGGTCTGGAGACTCTCTGGCAACTTCACTACTCAGACGAGGGTGGTTCGGCGCACAATACTGCCGAGCGATATATTGCGAACATCCAGGGCGCCGATGCAGGCCACTTCATCGAGCTAACGGCCGGAAAAGACGGTGGCTTCGAGGTGTTGAATACGCGAACGAACTTTGTACAGAAGTATCCAGCGCTTCACTAATGAGTGGCCTCGAACAGCGGCGATAGTTCTTCGTCGTCGCTTTGAAAGTTGCTCAGGCCTACTCCCACCAGGCGAAAGAGTTGCGCGTGGCCGAGTTCGACACGCTCACGGAGCGAGAGTGCAATATCGGTTAGCTCTTCACAGGACGATGGCGGCGTCGCAGGCGTCAGGCTGCGGGAGAGCGACTGAAACTCTTTGGTCTTGACCTTCAGCACGACCGTCCTTGCCCCACGGGCATTGTTGCGAGACGCGCTCCAAACCTTCTCCGCCAGTTGCCGAATCGCCGCTTCTGTCGCTGCAAGCGGAATATCTTCTGGAAACGTATCTTCGGCGGAAATTTGTTTGCGCACACGATTCGCTACCACCGGAGTGTGATCGATGCCTCGCGCCAGTTCGTAGAGGCGCGCGCCGTAACGACCGAAGTGGTTCTCGAGGGTGGTCAACTCCATCGCATGGATGTCGCCAACCGTCTTGATGCCGGCCTGCTGCATCCGCTCCTCGGTGACTTTGCCTACGCCAGGAATGCGGCCTACTGGTAGTGGAAGCAGAAACGCCTGAATCTCATGCGGCTGAATGACGAATAATCCATTCGGCTTCTTCCAGTCCGACGCGATCTTCGCGAGAAATTTATTGGGAGCGACACCGGCCGAGGCGGTGAGTTTCAGTTCGTCCTGAATCTGTTCCCGAATCAGCTTCGCTACACGGGTCGCGGTAGGCAGACCAGTACGGTTCTCGGTTACGTCGAGGTAGGCTTCATCGAGCGACAGTGGCTCGATCATCGCGGTATGACGTTCGAAGATGGAACGCACCGCCAGCGAGACGGCCTTGTAACGAACAAAGTCCGGTTTGATGAAGATCGCCTCCGGGCAAAGACGTTCTGCGGTCAGCGCGGGCAGGGCAGAGCGCACGCCGTAACGGCGCGCCTCATATGAGGCGGCGCATACCACCGACCGCTTACCCTGCCACGCCACGACAACTGGCTTGCCGCGCAGGGAAGGATCGTCTCTTTGTTCAACCGACGCATAGAAAGCGTCCATATCGACATGAATAATTTTGCGCAATTGGACAGAACTTGCGACAGGATCTTCCGAGGTGGGAATCAGTACGCTCATAGGCGGCATCGTGCTTAAACTCGCAACGGTGGACACATAATCCCCCACAACCTTCCGCAACCATTTTGGCATATTCGCCTATTCTTCGCCTATACTTCCGAGAGAAAAGTTGTATGGTGCATCACGGATATGAGTCTGCAGCCCACCATCACCGACAGCCCATGGAAAGGCAATATCCCTACGGGGCTAAGCCTGCGCACGGAGCTCAGTGTCCGCAGTCTGAAGTATGCGCTGATGCACGGATACCTGCATGAACGCACCGATGGAGCGATTCCCAGCATTCTTTTCGGCTGCGATGAAGACCGGCGGCACGGCAACTTCCATCCCGCATCGTATCGAAACATCCTTGCGACGCCGGCATGGTCCAGGCGCCTCGACAAGGCCCACACCGCCTATCGACGAGCTCGTGTTCGCGCCAACTGGTGCTGGAAGGAACTGGATTGTTCGAGCAGCTCAGACGCGCTGCTGATGAATATTTTCTGCTATCCCGCACTGACCGTCGCGCCGGCCGTACGTGCGCTGTTAGGAAATGCTCCGTCGGAACTTCCGGAGTTTGGGTTCAAGCCTCGCACCCCTTTATTGAATGGCCGCTGCGACAACACCGAGATCGATATGAGACTTGGAGATCTTCTCGTCGAAGCCAAGCTCACCGAGTCCGATTTTCAACTCGCCGACGCTCGGCTGTTGCACAGGTACCGGGACTTTGAGAGTGTCTTTGATAAGGTAGACCTTCCGCTTCGGAGAGGGAAGCATGTTGGATACCAGTTGATCCGTGGAGCGCTTGCGGCCTATGCCGCCAACGGTAGCTTCTGTGTTGTGTGCGATGCTCGTCGTCCCGATCTAGCCGAATGCTGGTATAGCGTGATGCGTGCTGTGCGGTTAGTTGATCTGCGCTGCAGGCTGAAACTGCTAACCTGGCAGGAACTCGCCAAGGCTGTTCCGTATGACTTACGAGATTTTCTTGCGTTGAAGTACGGCGTTTTTCCGTAGGGCCTAATCGTCTTCGCAAGGCTTGCGGCGGACCAGATCGAACACCGATATCGCATCATTATTGCTATTGGAGCCGGGGCCGCACCGAAGATAGAATCTGTCCTGTAAGCCTCGAATGTCTATCGCAAGGACAAGCCCATGTCTGAGAACAAAACCAAACCCACAACCATGAGCGTTCCGGCGTTTCTCGATGCATGTGCTGACGAGGAGCGACGCACAGACGCCAAGGCTCTCGCCAAGTTGATGCAGAAGGTCACTGGCAAGAAGGCCGCGATGTGGGGACCGTCGATTGTTGGCTTCGACAGTTACCACTACAAATACGAGAGCGGACGCGAAGGCGATATGCTCGTCGTGGGATTTTCTCCGCGCAAGGCTGCAAATGTTTTGTATGGCGCGATTGGTTTTGATGGGGATGAAGACTTACTCGCCAAGCTCGGCAAGCACACCACCGGCAAGGGATGCCTGTACATCAAGAAGCTCGCGGACGTAGACGCGAAGGTGCTTGAGACACTGATCAAGAAGGCCATTGCGGCAACAAAAACGCGACACGTAAATTCTTGATCTGTCTGCAACCCCTTTCCCGAAAATTCTCAAAGATTGCTCTTGCATCTGTTCCAGCTGTGCGAGCATAATCAACGATCTAGCCGAAAGTTAGCCGCATCGACACGTACTATTTCGGCAGGCAATAGCTTGTCTTCCTCCAAACTCTTTTCCCAGGGTGGAGGTTCCATGAGCAAGCGCGAAGAATCAAGACGTGACCGCGAGTCTTCTTACCCTGAAGGCCGGGAACGAGACGAAAGCGAACGTCGTCCGAAACAGCGTGGTACTGGCTACGGCACAGAGCGAGCGGCCTACCTCAAATATCTTGCGCGCAAATGGCAGGGCAGCGTTCCTCCCAGCGCGCAAGCCTACGCGCTCGCCAACCGGCTATGGCGTCAGTTGCCGGGAGCCGTCATCACCGAACCCACCGACCTCGGCACGCTTCCAGAACCTGCTGCTGCCAATCCTCACGGAACGCACGCGACGGCTGACACGCCCGCAGATCCGGAGGTTCAGCCATGAGCCTCAAAGGAACAGTCTGGACACCCATTGGGCCCAGTCCCATCACCGAAGGCCCCTCGCCCGATAATGGGATGGTCACGGCCATCGCACCAAATCCTAACGACCCCAGCGTCCTTTACATCGGGACAGCGGGCGGAGGCGTCTGGCGCACGCGCGACGGAGGAACCACGTGGACGCCGATCTTTGACCGGCAGCTGGCCCTGGGGATTGGCGAGCCGGGTGGCATCGCCATCGATCCGAATAACACCGACATCCTCTATGTAGGAACCAGCCAGCGTGTCATGCTGGGCACCGGCAACACCGGCATCTTCGGCGGACCGGATTCGTCGCAGGGATTGTTCAAGTCCACCGACGAGGGCGACAGCTGGATTCAGCTCGGCTCGGGCTTTCCCGCAGGGAACACCGGTAGTGCGATCGACTTCGTGGGCGTGGACATCAACGTGGTCATCGTTGACCCGGCCAACAGTAACCACCTCTATCTCGCGGCCATCAATGGCCTCTACAGCTCAACCGATGCCGGCCAGAACTGGACCAAAGGCACGGGTGCATCTGGTGATGCGCGCTCCCTTGTCCTCGACACCTCGTCGCCCACCGGCGCACGCATCCTGTATACGGGTATCACCAATAACGGCGCCTTCCGCTCGACCGACGGCGGCCTCACCTGGACCCGGATTCTCAGCGGCTCCACGCCCGCCGTTGCCGCCGCCATCGTGGCGCCGACCACGGGTTTCAGCAAGGTCATCATCGCGATTCCTCCTCCCACCTCGCCGCCACACGCGGGTGGCATCCAGGTCCTCTACGTCACGCTATCGGGAACCGGCCCGAGCGGCGCGAAGGATCCCATCGGCGTCTTTATCAGTAAGGATCAGGGCGCAACCTGGACGCAGCAGGCCGCCGCCGGCATGCCCGGAAGAACCCAGGGCGGCTACAGCTTCCACATGGCGATCGATCCTGCCTCTCCCGGCGATGGTCTGAACGACATCATTTATTTCGGGACCGTCTCGCAGGGCAAATCCACGAACTCCGGCGCAAGCTTCGCCTCGATCCCCGTCCTCCACGCGGACACGCACTCGTGGGCGTTCATCCCGCAGCCCAGCCCCACACCGTCGGTTGTCTTCTGCGGCAACGACGGAGGCATCGATACCTCGACCGACGGAGGAGCCACCTTCAACACGCTCAACCTCGGAAGCTTCCAGGCCGGGCTCTTCTTCAACATCGACGTCAAGCCCGACGCCACCGCCAGCGTCGTCGTCGGCTCTGCGCAGGACAACGGTCTGCAAACCACCGCCGGCGCCGTCAGCCCGGATTGGATCAGCCAGGGAGCCGATGGCTTCGACATCGCCTATGACGGCGTCACCCCCAAAACGGTCTACGGAACCAGCGGCTTCTGGTCTCCCGCGCCCTGCACCCGCTTGTTCGTCTCCACCGACGACGGGCAAACCTTCCCCACCGAGATCACTCCGTGGGGCACCACCAGCGACCAGAACTGCGGCGTGTTTCCCGTCGCCACCGATCCCAGCAACGCCGGCCACGTCTATGCCAGCGGCAACCAGAATCTCTGGCAGACCCTCGACGGAGGAACCACCTGGCGCATCCTCTCCCCCTTCGCCACCAACGGAGATGTAGACGTCTCCGCAGTCGACGGAAATCACGTCGTCATCGCTGTCGGCAGCCAGGTCTTTGTGACCACCAATGCGCTCGGCGCTGCTCCAACCTTCACCAACATCACGCGCAACCTGCCGTCGCGCAACGTTGCCCGCGCCAAATTCGATCCTGCCGACTCTACCGTCCTCTACGCCGTCCTGGGAGGCCTCAACGGCGCGGGCCCAGCCCAGGCCGGCCATGTCTTTCGTACCACCATCGGAGGGTCTGCCTGGACCGACATCTCCCCCACCATCGGCAATCCTCCCGTCCAGCTTGACCTTCCCTGCAACGCGATTGCACTCGACGGTACCGACATCCCCACAACCCTGTACGTCGGCACCGACCTCGGCGTGCTTCGCTCCAACGATATCGGCGCCTCCTGGTCTGTGCTCGACGACATCCACTTCCCGCGCGTCACCGTCTCCGATCTCATCCTCAACCAGAAGGCCGGCATCCTGGTCGCCGGAACCTACGGCCGCGGCGTCTTCAAATTCACCATGCCCACCGGCCCGGTCATCGCCGTCGAGCTCGAGGACGACCTGGACTTCGGTGCCGTCTGCAGCGGACCCGTCGATCTCACGCTCACCGTCACCAATGTCGGCGTCTCCGACCTCGTCATCGACAGTGTGCAGCGCCTGATGGGTTCAGCCGATTTCACCGTCCTTCCAACCCCCGGCACGCCGCTCATCCTCGCTCCCACCGACAGCATCGACTTCACCGTCCAATACCTGCCTACCTCCCCCGGCCTCGCGGTGGCCATCATCCGCATCGTCAGCAATGATCCCACCGCTCCGAATGTCGATGTGGCTGCGTTCGGAATCGAAGGCGTCAGCGGCATCGCCACCGCGATCGCCAACAGCGGCAACTTCGGCAATGTCTGCCCTGGCTCCCTGGCCGATGAGATTCTGACGATCAACAATCCCGGCGACTGCCCGCTGTCGATCTTCGGCATCACCTCATCGTCACCGGAGTTCCTCGTCCCCGGCGTGGCCTCCTACCCGCTGGTGGTCGACCCTGGCACCTCCATCGATCTGGTGCTGCGCTTCCAGCCCTCCGGCTTTGGAGCGTTCTTCAGCGCGATCGAGATCGCCAGTAATGCTCCCGGTTCTCCCAAGATCATTTTCATCCAGGGAAGCGCTCCGGCTCCGCGGCTGAGCCTCATCCTCGCGAACTCCGGCAACTTCGGAAACGTGTGTGTCGGCTCCTTCCGGGATGAGCCTCTCATCCTGACCAACGCCGGCAAATGCCTCCTCACCGTCTCTGGGATCACGTCCAGCTCCCCGGAGTTCCTCGTCCCGTCGGTCTCGTCCTGGCCAGTGACGATCTCTCCCGGCAACTCCCTCCACCTGCCCATCCGCTTCGAGCCCACCAGCTTCGGCCCCAAGGCAGCCACCCTCACCGTCACCAGCAACGACCCCGCCGGTCCTCGCACCGTCGACGTCTCCGGCAACGCGCCCTCCGGCAAGCTCGCCGTCACCGGCTCTCTCTGCTTCGGCGGAGTCAAGGCCTGTTCCTGCGCCGAACGAACGATTGCCATCTGCAACGTAGGTCCATGCCCGCTGCATGTTACCAGCGTCGCATTCAAGCGCAAGAACCCCCACTGGAGACTCATCCACAATCCCTTCCCGGCCACGCTTTATCCGGGTTCGTGCCTCAACGTTGTAATTCGCTACAAGGCAACCGAGAAATGTCCGCGGTGCTGCGAGTTGGTCATCACCAGCGACGATCCGGTCACTCCAGTTAGAGTTCTCGAGGTGCTTGGCTACACGGACTGGAATCGTCGCGGCTGTGGCTGCGAGAAGTGTGGCAAGGAATCCTCCGGCCCCTGCAGCTGCTGTGATGAGTGCGGAGAAAACTGCTGCGACGATGACGACTGCGACGACAAGGACGAACCGGATCCGATTTAAGTCTGGAACAAACTGCGTGCTCTGTCGCTGACGGCGCACATGCGGAGCAAAGGAGCGGACGATGGATTTTATTGAACGGATCTTTCACATAGCTCCCGACGGCGGGAGTGGTGCCCTGGAATGGTTGATGGTATTGGCCTTTGTCATCCTGCCGCTCTGCAGCTATCTGTTCCTGAAGAGACGCAGGGCAACCCGCATCGACAGGCGCAACGTGTAATCAACCCAGACTTCTTCACCCTCAACTTCTCTCGCAGCCGGGCGCCGGACCACGGTTTGCAGTACACGCGATAGATATGCGTCGCCGATTTTAGGCCGCGGCGTCAGTTCGCGGAAGGCTTGTCGATGTGATCGATCACCATCACGTCAACATTAGCCTTGGTCGACTCCATCTTCAGTCCCAACTGCTCCTGCAACGCGGTATACAGGCTCGGCAATGGATTCGGATCGTCGGGATTGGGCGGAGGAATGTGCGCGCCGAACGAGGCGAACTGCGATTGGTCCGGAGTCCAGTTCAGGTTGAAGTCATAGCGCTCTGTCAATCCAGTCTGGTCCACCACCGGCTTGTCCATCACCGCCTCCTGCATGCCGTGACAGAAGTCTTTCATGGTAAAGTTGATGACCCTGAGTTTACCTAAGCCTTGGAAGCCGAAGCCCCCTGGGTCCGAGGGCCGAGCGGTGCTGACGGTGAGCTTCGGTCCGCCCTTGGCTACGGTGAGCGCATAGGCTGTCATTTCGCGCTGCTCGGTATGGAACTTTAGACCAAACCGCTGTACCAAGGCATCCGCAATCAGCATCCGTATCTGCTGGATGTTCGGCTGGCCTTCCACGTCCGGCACGCCATCGACGTCGTACTTCTCGTCCATCCATGTGGGCGCGTTCAAAATCTCTTTGGTCTGCAGCGAATACGCGAAGGTAATGAGGTCGTTGACCGTAGTGTTGATGGTCAACACCTGCCGCCCGCGAATCGTAAACAACTTCCCCGGCCGGTTCGGATCGCTCGGCTTGACGGTCACAACGTCGTACTTCGGCTTGGCGTCCGCCGGCATCGACTTCGGCGGCTCGGGAATTGCCCAGGTGTTTTCCGGAGTGACATGGGCGAGATTCAGCACATGGGTCTGGCCGCCTTGCGTGGCGTTGCCCGCGATCGCGGTTCCATCAGCATTCAGCGTGCCGGAGTAGGTGAGATCCAGCGGCTTGATGGTGAAGGCGATGTTCAACTTGTCCACCGTTATGGAGGTGACGGCGATGGGGTTGGGGCTCTGATCGATGCTGTAGAGCGCAGCCTTCCATCCGCCGGTGTCGGCTTTGGAGATCTTGAGGATGGTGCGCAGACCCTGGCCCGCTACCAGCGTGCCCTGCCAGTTTCCTGAGATGTCCGGTGACTGCGCATGTAGCGCCCCAATTGCGAACAGCAGGACTGCGGCAAATCGAAGCGCAAAACTCTTCATGCTGGAATCTCCCTTGTGGACCGTGGTCTGCACAAGTTATATCGCCCTCCAGCAACATGGCAACATCAAAACTGCGTGTCAGTCGAAAACAGGACGCTTACAACCGGGCGTTCTGGTAGATGGCGTAGCCGAGATAGATTCCACGAATCATCCCGCCGAATTGCGTCTCGTATTGAGCCCAGCTCTCGACCATCACGGCTTCACCAACCGGTCCCTGATTGGATCAGCCGATGAAGGCGGCTATCGACGTAGCGATGTTGTGCTGGCCGCTCGAGATCTCCTCGATGTAGACCCCAGGGTATGTATATGCTGCCATGGGAATGCACCTCCGCCGGGCAGGCGCGGCGGCTGTCTGCCGCGAAATCGATTGTCAATCGGACATGCCTGTTGAAAATTTTCTCCCAGTAGTCCCGCTTCGGTAGCGCCAGCCTGCCGCGCTCTGCCGCTCATTCCTTGACGAGCTCCACATCCAGTGTGATCTTCACCTCATCACTTACCAGCACGCCGCCGGACTCCAGTGGTACATCCCACGTGAGCCCGAATTCCTTGCGCTTGATCGAAGTGGATGCGGAAAGACCGATGCGCTTGCGGCCCCAGGGATCATCGGCAGGTTCGCTGACATCGTCCACCGTCAGGATCACGGATTTCGTCACGCCAAGAATCGTCAGATCGCCAGTGACTGCGTAGTTGCGGCCGCCGGTGGACCGGATGTTCGTAGACTTGAAGGTGAACGCTGGAAACTTCTCGACGTCAAGAAAATCCGCGTTCTTCAGATGGACGTCGCGATCATCATTTCCCGTTCTCAAGCTGGCGGTTGGAATCGAGGCCTCCACCGTAGAGCGGGTGTAATCGGCCTCATCCAACTTCAGCGCGCCGGACAGCCCCGAGAACTCACCCTTAATATTTGAGATCATCAAATGTCTCACCTTAAACTCGGCTGCCGAGTGGGCGGGATCGATGTTCCAGGTTGTAAGAATATTGCTTTTCGTCATGACGTAAATCTCCTTTCATCATCGCTACTTCGTTTGGGCCTGAGGTCTCACCGTGTGCGACCGCTTCACGTGCAATCACATCGCATCTGCTTAGTTGCGATTAAGCCAGACACGTAGACGAGAGTCTATTGGACGATGGTGTCGCCAATACCTTGGTATCCATCGGTCGACGAACAGTCTTCGATCAATCAACGCACCACCAACGCCGCGAATGCGATGTGGAAGTGGATGAGGAAGAAGCCGGTGCAGGAAGAGGACGACCAACAACCGATCGCGTGAGCGACGGTTGTGGATTGGTCGTGTGACTATAACTTGAACGCTTTGGCTTTCGCGAAGTTCTTTAGGAGGTGGTGGCCAGAGACGGGATCGAACCGCCGACGCCGGCCTTTTCAGGGCCGCGCTCTACCACTGAGCTATCTGGCCTTGGCATGCTTCCGCGCAAGCGCGCCCCTCGGGCAGCCAAGATCGCCCGCCGGGCT
>FSYS01003037.1_pt1 | contig 21856 bp, 14 predicted proteins | sample 1638491 | NCBI WGS metagenome assembly FSYS01 (sample SAMEA3914788, study PRJEB12502) | metagenome | biome: forest; material: soil | place: Canada | collected 2011-07-03 | depth 0.1 m | reverse complement strand
GGGATTATTGCTGCTCTGGGTATAATCGGGAATGGTGTTGTTGTTCGGGTCGAGGTAGCGCTCGAGCGAGGTTGAGCCGCGATACTCGCCGGCGACCACGCCCTGGCCCTCGGTCCATTGCGTCTGGTCGGCGTTGGGCGGGTTTTGCAGCGCCTGCACGCGGTAGTAGACCGTGTACGAATTGGACTTCGTGGTCAGCCGCGGATAAATGTCGCTGTAGGGCTTGTCGCGGACGTTGTTGGAGACGAGACCAAAGTCGCCGTTGCTGCCGTACGAACTATCGACCTTGTTGAAATCGGCATTGGAATTGTCGAGGAGATTGGTGGTGACGTCCCAATCCAAATACCGGGTCGAATTCATCGAGTCACGCGGAACGAGGTAAATATCGCAGATTTCCGCGGAGGAACGGAAAAGGTCACCCGTCATGAATTTTCCGCGAAATTGCCGGAGAGAGCCGACGGTATCGTTGAGATTGAGGGGCAAGCGCGCTGGAACCATTGCCGGATTTGCACCGGGTGCGAGCGCAGCGATTACGGAATTATAACAGCCGCCCGAGCCGGAAAGAGCTTCTGAATATCCCGGAAAGTTTGCAGTTCCACCGGCATAAGCCGCAGCGGACGAGGAGCTTGCCGCCAGGGCGGTCGTGGGTACTCGCGCGATCAACTCCGAGGCGAGTACGGCCTGAATCCCGGTGCTGCGGGTGATGTAGGTGAAGGGCAGGATCTGATAGTTCATGTTAATCTTGCCCGCGGTGGAGAAAGGTTCGCTGATGGCGTAGGGCTGGACGACCGGCATCCAGAAATTGTCGAGCAGCAGCTCATCCTCGGGACCGGCGGGGCTGGAAACGCCCGTTCCAGGTGCACCGTTGGTTCGCTTGCCTCCTTGAGAAACGGTCATCTGCGGACGGAAAAGGAGATTGCGCCAAGAGATCTGCTCAGCGACGCCGGTCGGAAGCGAACCGAACATCACGGGCGAATTGACGATGCGATTTGCAGTGAAATAGCTGCTGAAATATCCGGTGGCCTGATTGCCAATATTGATATAGGGGAGCACGCCAGCGCCAACGTAGTTGCTGCCTTCGTCAGGTTTGCCGGAGTAGGCGCCGTTCTGTTTGCTAATTGTGCCAGTGTCCCAATCCCAAGAGGTCTTGGGATCCGGCGTGGCGGCGGTGCCGTTGGTATTAGTAGCGCCGGTGGGGCTAAGCGCGCTTGGGATTTTTGCGGCAAGCGCCCAAGTCTGCAGAGTTGCACCAAGTGGCGCTAAGTTGACGAGTGCCCCGCCGAGGTCGACGCCATGCGTGAGATGAGAGCCGCTCGGTTCCATCAGCATGTCTGTGGCGAGATCGGTGACGGTGTTATATTGCGGCGGAGTGCTGAAATCGGAATTGCCAGTTCCAGGTGCGGCGTTGACCTGCGTCGTGAAGACGGGATTGGAGCCTGCAAATGGAGTGCTATACCGCGCCATGGTGACGCGATAGTCTCCATCCCGTGGGATCACGGAGCGAACGACGTCTCCAGCGGTGACGTACTGCGTGGTGATTGAGGCGAGGGTGCCCCCATTGGTCGCTGCGGCAGTAAGGGTGGCGTTCGTGCCGGAGGCGTCCCACCAAGCCCAGCCGCCAACGCTGATCCAGTTTGGCGGGATAGGGTCTCCGCGAATTTCCGCCCCGAATCCCTCGACCGGATACTGTCCGTTTCCTGAAGTGTTGGCGACCCACTCCCCTCCATTATTGGCCCAGGCGATGCGATTGTCGAAACTCCACCAGTCAGGTGCATGGGTGGTGTAAGTATTATTATTGGATCCGCTAATCCTAACGGTGGAACCGTAGGCGCACAGAGTTGGTGAGTTGACCGCGATTTGAGGAAAGCCCACGCTGCTGGCCTGATAGAAGTGTTCCGTGGTTACGCCGCTGGAAGTGACGGGTACAGCCAGTGCCACAGTGAAGGTTCCGCTCCCTACTCCTCCGAGACTGAGAGTGGGACCGTTGTTGATGAAGGGATTGCTAATAAACGGATACGGAGAATCGCCCACATTCTGGACCTGCCAGCGCGTGGTAGCACTTCCTTTGGGGTAGGTGCCCGTGACGATGCCGAGGGTATCCGGACTGTTATTTGGGGAAGCTTGTGGGTTCAATGCGCCTTGGCCGCTCCAACCATTGTAGCGACCGGAACTATTGATGTTCGACATGGGAGGTTCGAAAGCTTCCATCGGGAAACGAAAACCGTAATTGCCGCCCTGGTCCGCGTCGCCATTGTTGATCCAGCCGTTAGTCAGGTGACCGCCCAGACCGGTGGTCGGGTTACCATTGAGGAATCCGTCGCCGTTGGAGCCAGCGCCCGAGGTCGCGCGTGCGCGGGAAGGGAAGGGATTGGTCCCGGCGAGCGGAATGTTATTTGCGCCGCTGACGTAGATATTGACGTCCGGCCCCAAGCCACCGTTAGCCGAGACGGCATCAAAGCCGCACATGGGGGACGAGGGCTCAAAAAGCAGCGCGGCCTGCAGCATCCGATTTCCGGGCGGTACGGGTGAGTAGACGGTGGCATCCGCGGAGGTTCCCGATGGCGCGTGATAATTACTATCGTTGGCCAGCGTGGGATTAGGCGGGAAGGGAGTATTCGCGGCGGTAGCCGGGCCGGTCAGCGGATTATCGTACATGTCGACGATGTTGCCGCCGGTATCGCGCAGGTACTGGGCTTGGCCAAGATTGCTGACGTAACCGGGATCATTGGCCGAACCGATTACGGGTGAGACAGGGATAGTATTGCTGATCGTTATGGCCGACGCGGGAACGGTCGGAGTGCTGGTGGAAGCTGGCGTGGTGGTAATGTATTGAGGCGGACTGTAGACGACCGTGGTTGCTGTGTTTGGGTATGGCTGGCCGCCGTAGGTATAGGTGGTTTTGTATCCGAAATTAGTATTGCTGGCGTTGAGTGGCGCGAGGTTATTGTTGCCGTCAGCCGTGCAGATGACTTGAAGCGCGACTTCCGAAAGGGTAAGGAGACGGCCGAGGCCCTGCGTCGTGCTGGCAGTGCGGCTTGAGCCTGCCGTACTGCTGATTTGCAGCGGAATAACCTCGCCCTTGGGCGCGAAGACGGCCTGACCCGTAGGAATTGGATTCGTGGTTGAGTTCCAAGAGTGATCGTTGAGGTTGGTGCAGCGAATGTAGTCGACCATCTCGGTGAGGATCTGGTCGCGCTCGTTCGCAATGGTCTTGGCACCCGTGGTGAAAAGGGACGAGCCATATTTGGTGACGAAGCTGCCGTTGGCATAGCCTGGGATGCTGCTGTTGTTGCCGCCGCCGGAGGTGAGGTCCTGCAGGTAGCCGTAGAGTGACTGATTCCGGCTTTCGTTGGTCCAGTCATTGACCGGGCTCATGGCATCGTAGCGCTGAAAATAGTATGGGTTGGGAGTGCCGCCGATGCCGGTATTGGTTGTGGTACAGAAAGCGATGAGCTTATCGAGGGCCGTTTCCGCCATCTTGTTGCCCTGCGTGGGCGTCAGTGCGGTATCAGGAATGGGCCACATGGAGATGCGAGGCGTGCCGAAGAGCGTGGTCTCAGGAGCATGGCTATGCGCGGTGAGAAAGAATTTGCCCGTCTCGATTTGCTGGCGGGTGAAGTAAGGCGTGCCCGGCGTGTTATTACCGTTGAGCACGCCATTTTGCGTGCGAAGAGGGGGCGTGGCTGTAGTCGCGTAGGGAGAGTAGAGCAACTCGCCCAGCGAAGTGTAAAGGCGGCTGCGGTTTACTGATATCGGCGTGGGCGGTACGTAGGCACCGCCCGTTTGATAAACGGTGGCAGCCAGCCCGCCCTGCGAGCCGGCATTGTCGTTGTAACGGGGCAGGAATCCGTAAAGGGTGGAAGTGAAGGGCCAAATAGCGGAGCCGCCAGCTTGCGTGTTGGCGCTGATGGAGCTCGTAACAGAATTGACGTAGGCGTTGTAGCCGTTGTTGGGGGCAGAGACGATTTCAGGCATGCTAACGCCGAGTGCGCGCAGGACGTAGTAAAGGATGGTGGTGGCCGGGTGGCCGGGATAGCGCTGGTATTCGCCTTGGATCGGCTGGTCGGCGGCGAAGAGGCGGATGTCATCCCATGATCCCGCGTACCGGGGAGTGTCCCATGAGGCGGGAGCCCAGGCATTGCCGGTTCCTGCGCTGCCGGTGGTCTGGAAGAAAACCTTGGTAGAGGTCGTGGTGCCATCGCTCACCAGCAGGGGACTGCCGTTGAAGTCGGTGCGATAGCTGACGCTGCCTCCGGCGGTGTTGATATTGATCTTGCAGGTGTCGTCATCGGTCCAGTAGGCGATGCGGCCGACGATGGGGTTGGAGGCGCTGGGGGCGTTGGGCGCGGTGAAAGTGACCTGGGTGCCGTTCCCGCCGGTGGCCGCGACGATCTGCCCGCTCTGCAGGACGTAGAGCCATTGGACGGGCATGACGGGAGGGTTGAGCGTCGTGGGGATGGCGGTTGAAGCCTGCGGGTAGGGAGTGGTGGTGGCCGTGAGGGTGTTGACGTAGAAGCCGGGCAGGGGCACGCACTGGGCGAGATTGGACGGGTTACGGTTGTCGAGGATGGGATAGATCGTGCCGGTGGTGGAGGTGGCCGGGTCGTTGACGGAGACGGGCGCGTTGAGGTCGACCCACTGGGCGGGCATGGTGGCCCAGTTCGCGTTGATCTCCGGGGTGCTGCCGGAGGTCTTGACGGTGCCGCCGGTGTCCGAGGCGCTGCTGGTGGGAGCGCTGTCGACGTTGAGGATATCGGTGATGTTGCTGGTGGTGAGCGACGGCGCGGAGTAGAGGCGGTAGAGTTTTTGGAAGCCGGTGCCACCACCGCCGGCCGCGGTGCCGCTGCTGTCGTAGACGCGGATGGCGCCGGGTTGGGAGGCCCAGGTGTAAGGTCCGGTGCCGCCCGCGCCGAGGCTGGTGCCGTAGGTGGTGGCGTCGTTGATCTCGGCCTCGACGAGATTGACGACGGTGTCGGAGAGGAGACGCGTGCTGGTGGTGGCACGATAATTGGCGGCGGAGTTGCGCGCCATCTGGGCGCGAAGCAAAAAGGCGACGACGAGAACGGTGAGCAGCGCGAGCACGGCCAGCACGGCCAGTAGCGCAACGCCTCGGCGGGCGCCGGCGGGATGAAAGGGGCGGTGTGACCTCATGATGCGAAAGCAGGTTTACGGCCGAAAGATCAGGGGAGTTCCCGTGGTCGGATTGATCTGGACGACGGCATAATTCTTGATGCCGGTGATGGTGGTTTGCTGGGCGTACCGGGTCGGGAGCACGGTCAGGCAATAGTTCGTCATAGTCGCGACGGGAGTGACGATGCCGGAGGGGCGGAACTCGAATGGGTAGTAGAGGGCGTTGTACGATTCGCCGGCGAGGGCATTGGTGAAGGGTGCGGAGAAGGACGAGAAGGCGGCCGAGACGTTGGCGTTTTCGGCAATGGCGATGTTCTGGGGCAGGCGCAGGAGGCGCGTGGTGGCCTGCCAGGTGCCGGTTGAGGTGTAGGTGCCGGACTGGATCGCGGTGTAGCCGTTAAGGTAATTGCCTCCGGTGTAAGAGCCGTTGGTCCCGTACATCTTGAAGACGCGCATCTCGACGGTGACGTTCCTGGATGAGGAGAGCTGGCGGGCGAGGCTGACCTGGTCGGCCACCTCCTGCGCCCCGGCACTCAGGCCGTCGGACTCGAGGGCCGATCGGATGGCTGGCAGCGCCAGCGCGGAGAGGAGCGCGATGATAGCCAGGACGACGAGCAGCTCGACCAGCGTGAAGGAGTGCCGCCGGTGCAGGGACGCGCCGTGACGCATGAAAGGCACCGCCCGTCGCGGCTGTGTCTTCATTGCGAGTAGTCGCTCCATTTCGACTCCTTCATGGTGACGGTGGTATTGAGGACCTGGAAAGAAATTTTGCTGGCGGCCAGCGAGTTGCTGACGGCGGCGATATCGGCCGCGTAGTCGGTCACGTCGGACTTCACGAATTTGCCGTTCAGTGCGGTTTCAATCGCCGTGGGCGGCGTGCCAGTGCCGGTGTCGAGTTGCGCGGCGCTGGCGGCGCTGATGAGGATCATGGTGACCTGGACGGTCGGCGGCAGTTGGTTGCCGGTGAGGGGCTGCTCCACGCCACCGCTGGTGATGGCGCCGGCCTGTGAGTCGTAGGCGTAGTTGGAGGTAAGCTTGTTGCCAGTGGCATCATCGATGAGGTTAAGGCGCGGCCAGACGACGAGTGCGATGACGTTGTCGGCCAGAGGCGTGACGGAATTGTTGAGCTTGCTCGCCGAACCGCTGCCGGCGATGCCGACGTTTTTCACTGTGTTAATCCAGAAATTGGGGTTGCCGCTCGTCCAATTGAAGGGCCAGTTGCCTGAGGAATTAACGGTCCAATAGGTGGTCCACTGGCTGGCGGTCCAGCTTGCCGAGGTGGTGGGCCAGTTGGCGTACATGGAGAAGTTCTCCGTCGGCTCGAGCCCCTGCACGAGGCGGTAGCGATAGTGCGTCGCCGGTCCGTTGGAGGTGGGGAAGACGCCGGGGCGAAACGTATTGTCGCCGATGTACTCGATATAAAAGGAGCAGGCGTTGAGCAGGCCGTCCGTGGAGCGCAGGCTGCTGTTGGCCGAGTAGGTGCAGGGCGTGGCGAAATAAACTTCCTGTCCGTAGCCGGCGGCTTGCGTGTTTTGCCGCACCAGAAATTGCATGTCGGACTGACGGTAATATTTTTGCGGCGAGACGGGGTTGTCGTAATCCCAGTAGGTGTTCAGCGTGGCCTGGGAAAGCTTCTGGCTCATGAGATCAAATCCGGCGCGGCCGGCGGCAAAGGCGTCAATCTTCGAGGAGGTGTAGAGAACTGTCTTGCTTACCGTGCTGGTGATGGCAAGCAGCAGGGCCAGCAAAATGACCAGTACGGCCATGGCGACAAGAATTTCAACGAGAGTGAACGCTCCTTTTTCCCGCTGGGAACTCATGACGGAAAAACTTCGCATTTTGCGGGAGGAGAGACATACCCTCCCTTAGTAATTTTTTTGCTTGGCGGCGAAGAGGTAGTTGGTCATCTGCGTCCGGTCATTGGACGGCGCGGCCACCGGGTAGGAGATGATCACCGCGATGGACTGGGCGCTTCCGTACTGGAAGTAAGCCGGCGTGGAACTGGTGCTGGGAATGACCGCATTGGTGGGCGCGAAGTTCGCCTGGTAGTACGCGCCGCTGGGGGCGCTTGAACCGCTGGGAGTCAGCAGCAGCCCCTCCGGCGTATAATAGTTGGTCTGGGCTGACAGCGTGGAGTCGATGTTATCGGTCGACGTCGCGTTCGTGCCGAAGGAGACCTCCTCCATTTCGGCGCGAATTTGCTGCAGGATATTGGCGCGGGCCGAATCATTCATCGAATCCTTCACCGATTTGACGCCAGCCGGAAGCGTGCCGAGCAGTGCCATTAGGACGAACGAGGTGACACCCAGGGCGAGCACGACCTCGACCAGGCTGAAGGCGCAGGTGGAGAAACGGCGTGCGTGTTTTACCTCGAAGAATATGGTGGCTGGCTGCGTGGGAGCCGGATGAGCCGTCCGAGGGTTCGGATGGGAAACGCCATGATGGATTTGGCCGTTCATGAGGGAGTCAAGTTCAGGCACTTACGTTGGCGAAGCTTTAACTGACTGCATGATAATCGCAAAATTGCAATTGTGTTAGTTCAAAGCTGATCACTTTTAAGCTATTTCCTGACTGGCCGAGAAAGGGACAAAAACTCGGTTTATGGCTGCCATCGAGGGAGAAACGTGCGGAAACGTCGATTGAGCCCAAAACAGCAAATCCCAAGTGAACACAGACCATTTTCCAATCGCTGCTTGATTTGGAGGTCTAAAGCGATGCGAGGAAAATACTGAAGCGACCTCAATAGAGGCCGTTTTATTGGTTGTTGCCGCGGGGGGAGCGCGGATTTTCCGGCTTAATGGTGACAGCGGAAACGCCCTCGGCCTTCTTGCAGAATTGTTGCTTGAACTGGCTCGGCGTGCGACCGGTGGTGCGACGGAAGACCTTGCTGAAGTTGACGGGATCGACGAAGCCGGAGCGCTCCGCGGCCTCGCCGATGCGGGTGCCGGGGTTCTTGAGCAATTCCTTCGCGCGATCGACGCGGGTCTTGCGGATGTAATGGCCCAGGTCGACGCCGACGTGCTGCTTGAATTTGCGGCTGAGAAAATCAGGGTGGCAGTGGAGGTGCGTGGCGATGTCCTTGACCAAAAATGGCGTGCCGACGTGCGTGTGCACGTAGCGGATCGTGCCTTTTACGATGTAGGGCATCTGCTCGGTGGTGTTGGAGATGACGTCTTCGAGGTTCGAGCCGTTGGCCGCGATGACGTCGCGGTACCACATGGCGGAGTCCTTCAGCGTGCGCTGCTGCGTTTCGAAGTCGACGTGGACGAGTCCGTAGCGCAGCTTGTAGCCGTCGTTCCACTCGAAATTGTCCAGCAGCGACCACGCGAAATAGCCGCGGATATCGACGCCGTCATAGATGGCGCGGCGCAGTTGCAGCAGGTAGCTGTTCATGAAATCGATGCGCGAGGGGTCGTGCACGCGGCCGTCGATGCTGACCCAGTCGGTATTCGCCATGCCGTTTTCGGTCACGACGATCGGCAGGCGATAGTGCTCCGAGAGGAACTTTGGGCCCCAGTAGAGACACTCCGGCGTCTTCTTCCACAACGCCGTGGTTTGCGGATAGCCCTGCGGCCACGGTGGCGTGACGACCTGGCCGTCTGCGCCAGCCATGGCCAGCACGCCGGAGTAGAGGTTGCAGCCGTAGAAATCGATCGGCTGGCTGATGATATCGAAGTCGCTCGATTTGAAATTGGGCACGGCCGAGCCGTAAACCTTGAGTCCCTCCTCCGGGTATTGGCCGAGGATGGCCGCATCGCCCCACCAGCGATTATTCCAGACGTGGCCGGCGAAAACACCGAGCGTGGCACGACGCGCGGCCTCGATATTCTCGGTCGTTTCCGTCGCCGGGAAGCAGGTGAACCCGGCCGGCGACCAGCCGATGGTTGGCTTGCGCTTGGCCCGCGCACGGATGACCTGCACCGAGCGACCGTGCGCCAGCAGCGTGTTGTGCGCCGCCTGCAGGCCCTCGGTTAGATCCATTCTCAGGCCAGGCGCGTGGCCGCCACGGATCATCCCGAGGTCGATGAAGCACTGCGGCTCATTCACCGTCATCCAGTGGGAGACGCGGTCGGAGAGATTGTCGACAACCAGTGCCGTGTAGCGTTCAAACCACTTTGGGCTCTCGGGGTTGAGCCAGCCGCCGCGCTGGAAGAGCGCATAAGGGTAGTCCCAATGGAACAGTGTCACCCACGACGCGATGTTCTTGGCCAGCAACTCGTCGACCAGTCGGTCGTAGAAATCGATCCCGGCTTGGTTGACCGAGCCGGTGCCTTGCGGCAGCACGCGTGGCCAGGAAACAGAGAAGCGGTAGCCGCGGATGCCAATTTCCCGCATCAGCTCGACGTCGTCCTTGTAGCGATGGTAGTGGTCGCAGGCGGTATCGCCGTGGTTGTTCTCGTAAACCCGTCCTGGCTGCTTCGTGAACACATCCCAGATGCTCACGCCTTTCCCATCTGCATCCCACGCGCCTTCAATCTGATACGACGATGTCGACACGCCCCAGGCGAAATTAGCCGGAAAGCTCGGCAACGAACTATGTGCGGGGGCGTTGTTTTCTATTGGCATACAACTCCGGATTACATCCGGTTAATTCAGCCGGGTATCGCGAGGAAGGTGTGGCATGGGCTCCATTGCCGGTGAAGTGTATAAGGAAAAATAGGGAAAAGGCTAGTCAATAGCCGACATTTTCCTTGTCGATTCCTTCTTCCGACACGGAAAGCTTGCCAGCGGCGGCGTGGGCGTCATGGTCCATGATGCACTTTACTGAGCCGTTGCGCGCGGTAGTGTCCTAATTTGAATTTCGTAGGCGGCGGATCGAGACCGGCAACCAAGGCGGTGACTAATAGCTACCAAATGCCCTTGCCGAAAGATGCGGGAACAGGCGAGGAACTAAATGGCAGAGAAAAAGACCGAGAAAAAGAAATGGTCCAAGGGTCAATGGATACTTTTTGTTTGCACCATTGGTCCGCTAGATACTGGAGGCGCTTGGCTGCTGCACTCTAAGTTTTGGCTCCCGTTTGACCTAGTTTTTTGGCCCATAATGTTCTTCGCCGCGATTTTTTACAAAGAAGATTCAAATTAGGACACTACCTCGCATGCACCTCAGATGACAGTTGGCATCATTATCTGTTATGCTTCACGCGGAAGCGCCCCGCGGTTTTCGCCGCTTGCTTCGCGTCGTACCTGCCATGAAACTTCATTCGCTTCCGGGCACGGATTTCTCGCTTTCGACGTTCAGTTGCGGCCTCGGTGATCTTTTTTCACTGCCGCAAAAGGAATCCGACGCGCTGCTCGATGTCTACGTCGAGCTCGGCGGAAACTTCTTCGACACCGCGCATATGTATTCGCACTGGCTGCCCGGCGGCAACGGCATGAGCGAAATCGCCATCGGCGATTACGTGCGCCGGCGCGGGCTGAAGAATGTGGTGATCGCCACCAAGGGCGGAGGTCCTTCCGGGTGGCGCTACCGCAAAACGGACGATCACCTTTCGCCCGGCCGCATCGCCGCCGATATCGACGACAGCCTCGCGCGTCTCGAGGCCGACAGCATCACGCTCTATTACCTGCATCGCGACGACCCGCGGCATTCTACGGTGGAACTGATCGATACGCTGCACGGCGAGATCCGCCGCGGGCGCATCCGTTATATTGCCGCGAGCAACTGGCCGGTGGCGCGCATCGCTGCGGCGAACGCCTACGCGCGCTCTAAGAATCTGCCGGAGTTCGTCCTCTCCCAGCCGCGCTGGAGTCTCGCCGCGCACAAGACCAGTCCCGGACTTAATCCTGCGGATCAGGTCGCGTGGCATCGCGAGACGGGCTTTCCTGTCGCGCCCTATTCACCTAACGCCATGGGTTTTTTTGACGGTGCGCCGGCGCGGGGCGATGACCCCTACGACCTCCCGGAAAATCACCTGCGGCGCGAGCGTGCACAAACGCTGGCGAACAAGTACCATGTTACCGCCGGTGAAATTGCGCTGGCGTGGATGTTGCAGCAGCCTTTCCCCGTTTTCCCCATTCTGGGCACGAAGAATCCCGCGCGACTGCGGCAGACCGTGCGGGCAGAGGACATTCCGCTGACCCCGGCGGAGGTCGCCTGGCTGGAGTCGGGAGAAAGGACCCAGAGTTAGGATCGCGCGCCGACGTTCCGAGAGTAGAGACTATGGAAAACTTGCTTTTCTGCCTGGGCGCCCTGGTGTTCTTCACCATCGGGTTCCGCCTCGTCAAGCGGGGCAACCCCTACCTGCGCGGGGGAGGCGATTCCTACACCAAGCGGCGCACGTACCGCATGCTCGGGTGGATGATGTGGACGACTGCCGCCGTGCTGGTGCTCCTGAGCCTGATCAACCAGCTTCTTACCGACCAGTTGACGGGCGCGGTCGTGGCCCAGTCCGGCACCGCACCGGCGGGGCCACCCATCCACACCGTGACGTCCACGGCGCGGTTCGTGCCGAACTTACTCCACGCTCCCTCGCTTCAGGCCGATGCCGGAACCGGCGGCAGCAGCGCCGCGAATCCATCCACGGTTGCCTCGGGTAGCTTAAGCCTCACCTCGATCGAATCCCACACGGCTTCAGCAATGGTGCCCTCGCTGGTGAAACCGCTTCATGACGAGGCGCCGACAGCGGCGAAGCCGCTCGACTCAGGTTGGGATACGTCCGCGGATGCGTATGTCGACAAATCGCCGGTCGCTCAAACTGCCCCGGTCGCTCCATCCCCCGTTACTCCAGCTTCGTTCCCCGCGCAGGACTCAGTCGCTTCGACGCCGATCCAGGCACCGGCAGCGCCCGCGGCTGTCCCGGATCCCGCGAAGATGAAGCAGTTGGACGCCGAGGTGGCCGCGGCCGATGCCATCGTGCAGAAGAATCCCATGAGCGTGGTCGGCTTTCTCCAGCGCGGCAATGCCTATGGCAATGAGGGGAAGTGGGACCTGGCCAAGCGCGATTACCAGCACGCACTGCAGATCGACAGTCACTGCGTCACTGCCTTGTTCAACATTGCCGAGCTCGATTTTATGCAGGGTCATTACGACACTGCCCGGCCCGGCTTCCTCGCGCTGATCAAGGACGCCGAAGTCGGGGACCTCGCGAAGTACAACGTTTTCCTCTGCGACATGTTCGGCGGCCACGAACAGACCGCGGCGAAGGAACTCGCGGTGTTCAACGAGGTCGGCTCGGATGCTTCCTACTACTTCGCGAATGTGGCGTGGTCGCTCTACCACAAGAAGAATGACGACGCACAGAACTGGTGGCAGTCCGCCAGCGGGATTTTTGCGCCCGACAAGGTGAACCTCTACGCCAAGCCGCTGATCGATCTCGGCTACATCAAGGTCGCGTCCTAACGGCGCTAAGCCCGCGTCATCTTTGGGCTGAGTTCTTTCTGCGGCAGGATCGCTTTCGCAGCGCGCAACGTCTCCACCAGCTCGCGGGTGTCCAGCGCGTTGGCCGGCTGCCCGGTGCGCACGCTTTGCGCCGCAGCCGTCCCCGCCGCCTGGCCCATGAGCGATGCCGCCGGTTGCACGCGGATTGAGCCATGCACCGCCACATCGCTCGACGCGCAGCGCCCGGCCACCCATAAATTCTCCCAGCCCTTTGGCACGAGGATGCCGTAAGGTATGCCGAAGTATTCGCCGGGATTGTGGCGCAGCCGCTTGTCCTTTTCCTTGAGGAAACGCTGGTACTCTTCCTCACTCGTGTCGTACGGGTGGATGTCGACGAACTTGTTGAAGACGCCGATCTGGTCCGGGAACTCCCGCCGCGCGATGTAATCATCGATCGTGAGCACGTACTCGCCCTTGATGCGCCGGGACTCGCGGATGCCGATGAGCGATGCAGTCGTGACGTGCTCCATCTTCTCGCAGCCGGGAATGTACTTGCGGTAGAACGCGAGATAATCCTGCGCGATGCGCCGCCCGAGCATGACATTGCGGCTCAGATCCTGGCAGCGCAGTGCGTTCAGGTTGAAAAGGTGGCCGCCGTTAAGATAGCCGACGGTTGGCCCAATCTGCGACATGCCGACGAGGAACGGATCGGGCTGCACGAAGATGCCGTCGGCGATGCCCTTGCGGATGATGCCGTTTCCCTGCTCGTGGCCTTCTTCCTTCCAGTAGCGGCGAACGCGTTCCCAGTCGATGCCGGCGAAAAGCGAGGGCAGCGTCGCCGGCATGATGCGCGGCGAGTCCTTTCCTGCCACCCAGTGGTCTGCGCCGCAGAGTGCCGCTAGGACGGCATCGCCAGTGCAGTCGATAAACGTTTTCGCCTTGATGAACGAATAGCCTTCGACATTGTTGAGCACCACGCCGCGCACGCGGCGGTTCACCGCGTCGACGTCGGCGTCGATCACGCGCGTGAAGAAGCGCACCTCGACGCCGGCCTCGGTCATCTTCTCGTCGAGCACGAGCTTGTAGCCTTCCACGTTGAACGGTGTCCACGTCAGATATCGCTTGAGCCAATAATCGGGAGTGACTTCAAGTCCAAGGAACTTGCGCGCATAAAGATCCTCCACCACCTCGCGCATGAAGCCGCCGACAAGCCCCTGCTCGCCATTCGCCATTGGGTCGAACGCCGTGACCAGTCCCGATGTGCCCATGCCGCCGAGGCAGCCGGTTGATTCCACCAGCAACACCTTCGCTCCTTGCCGCGCCGCGCTTACCGCCGCTGCTGCGCCCGCGGGGCCGCCTCCCGCCACCACGACATCGTAACCGGAGTGGACCGGGATTGATCGGGTGAGCGTGAAAAAGCCATCGGGCTGGCCGTGAAATTTCGAGCCGTAAAGTTCCGGTGAAAGCGTGGACATGCGGAAAGATTACGCGAAAGGACCGTCCAGATTCTTAGTTGATTCGGCTAATTTTATGGCATTTTATGCTATTCACATGGAACCGGGCGTCATTCCTTCCACGGCCGAAATGGCCATTCAAGCCTTTGAAAAACTGAATGATCTCACTGTTGTTGTGCATGACCTGACTGCTCAGTTATGGCCCTTTCTGTTGCCGGAACGCTTTCGCCATTGCTCGGCCCGGTGCCTCGCGGTCAAGGCCACGCGCGATTGGGCCTGTCAGGATTTTGAAATCCATCGTCTGCGTCCCGCCGTCGTGCAGTTTCCCGACGGACGCTATCACATCTGCCACGCCGGCATCTTTGAGTGGATGGTGCCGGTTTTCATCGAGAATCGTCTCGCGTGGATTCTCTTTGCCGGGCAGCGCCAGCTCAAGGGCGTCTACCGCCATTTGACGCGCGACATCCGCACCACCACGCGGGCATTTACCGCGCGCAACGCTCCGCCGTCCGTGACCGAGGAGCAGGCTGTGCATGTTCTGGAGGCCCTGCGCCAGCTCCGTGCGCGCCTGCTCCAGTGGCACACCGATGCCGCGCGCCGTCAGCCCGAAGGTGAGTTGCTCGCCGGCCGCCGCCTGCTCATCGAGCGTTACATCTTTGATCATCACGCCGGTGCCGCTTCCGTAGCCGGACTCGCCCAGCAACTGCAGCTCAGCGAAAGCCGCGCGATTCATCTCGTGAAAGAGATCTTTGGCCGCAGCTACATCAAGCTCCTCAGCGAAATGCGGCTGCGCACCGCCGCATCGCTTTTGCGCGAGACGGCGATGCCCATCCTCGATGTCTGCCTCGCCAGCGGCTTTCAGGATCTCTCGCATTTCCACCGCTTCTTTCGCCGCCGCTTCGGCGTCACCCCGTTGCGCTATCGCCGTTTGCCGCCGGCGTGAGTCTCCGCCGCCGGAGCTTTCTCCACCGTGGCCAAGTACGCGCGCCGATAATCACCGGGCCGCGAGCCCGTCAGCCGCCGGAACCAAATGACGAAATGCGAGTCGGAACGGAAGTTGAGCCGGTACGAAATCTCCTTCATCGGCATCAGGCTCGTCTCGAGGCATTGCTTCGCGAAGTCGAGCCGCCGCCGATCCCAATACTTGCGCGTGGTCAGGCCGAATTCGCGAAAGAAGAGCTGGTTGAGCCGCATCAGGCCCAGGCCAGTTTCGCGCTGCAACCACTCGGCCGGGAACGCGTGATCGAGCGGCGCTTGGTTGAGGCAGCGCGCGGCCTGGAACGGACGCGTGTCGCCCGAGGAGAGTCGCGTCAGTCGCGCACCATTTTCCGTGCAGAGATGGAACCACCCCGCGAGCCAGTTGAGGAAGAGTCCGTGGAAGCGGAGGAAGCTCGCGTAGTCGGAGGACTGTCGGCCGTAGGACATCTGGTCCGTGCCGCCTCCGCCGGGAAATTGCCGGCGCAACAGCCCGTGCAGTTTCCTCGCGTCGCGCTCGAGCGTGGGGTAATCGCGGCTGCGGGCGGAGATTGGTTCGCGAATCGCGAGGAGGTCTTCGCCCGAGGGCCACTGGCAGAGGAAATGGACGGAGACGATCGTGGCGTCGGTGGAGAAATGCTGCTCGGTGTAGGTCTTCGGCAGCAGGATCCAGGTGCCCGCGCCCGCGGTGAAGGTCCGCCGGCCCGCGGTCAGCGAAACCGTGCCGCGCCGGATGAGCCACGCGCGATGGCCGGGCAGGGGCTCCCCTCGCGCCCGCCGGTGACGCGGGAGTACCGGGCGGTCGTAGATCCAGATCAACTCGCTGCGCAGGCTGGACCACTCGTGCAGGGGGAGTTGGACCGGTGCGGTTGGGAGTAGCGTGCCCATCGATTCTAAAAATATATAATAAAAATCGATAACTAGAAAGCCCTCTGTCCTTGTCGCAAGCCCGCTCCAGGACGAACATGGGGTCATGAGCACCTACACGTTTCCCGCCCGTGAAATCACCCTCGATGACTCTTGGGACGTCATTGTCGTTGGCGGCGGTCCCTCCGGTAGCACGGCCGCTGCGGCAGCGGCCCGGGAAGGCGCGCGTACTCTGCTGATCGAGGGCAGTGGCTCGCTCGGCGGCATGGGCACCTCGGCGCTTGTCCCGGCGTGGACGCCGTTCTCCGACAAGGAAAAGATCATCTACCGAGGGCTTGCGGAGAAGGTCTTCCGCGCCTGCTCCGATGTGCCCCACATCAAGAAAGATGCGCTCGACTGGGTCGCGATCGATCCCGAGCGGCTCAAGGGCATTTACGACACGCTCGTGACCGACGCCGGCGCGAAGGTGCTCTTCCACACGACTCTTTCCTCCGTCGCGCGCAACGGCGACAAGGTCGAGACTATCGTCGTCACGAACAAGTCGGGCCTCACCGCCTACCGCGCGAAAGTCTTCATCGATTGCACCGGCGACGCCGACCTGAGCGCATGGGCTGGCGTCGAATTCCACAAGGGCAACGCCCAGGGCGAGAAGCTCATGCCCGCCACGCATTGCTTTGCGCTGGCCAACGTCGATGAATACGCGCTTCACAATGGCCCGAACATGTACGGCGGTTGCGCCGACAGCCCCGTGCAGGCGATGATGAAATCCGGGCGCTATCCGCTCATCCCCGACTCGCATCTTTGCCAGAACATCATCGGACCGGGTGTCGTCGGCTTCAACGCCGGCCACATTTGGGACGTCGACAACACCAAGCCAGAGACGGTTTCCGCTGCGCTCATGCTGGGCCGCAAAATGGCCAGGGAATATCTCCGGGGTCTTGCCGAATTTCACCCGCGCGCCTTCGGTAACGCGTTCCTCGTCATGACCGGCTCGATGCTGGGCATTCGCGAAACGCGCCGCATTGTCGGCGACTACGTGCTGACGCTTGATGACTATGTGAAGCGGCGCTCGTTCCCGGACGAAATTTGCCGCAACTCCTACTTCATCGACGTGCATTGGGCCAAGGAAGAAGCCGCCGCGGTCAACGCCGGCCGTAACGATTGGGAGTCGCGCTGCATGCACTACGGCAAGGGCGAGTCGCACGGCATCCCCTATCGCTGCCTCGTGCCGAAGGGCGTCGAAAATCTCCTCGTCGCGGGACGCTCGGTCTCGTGCGAGCAGATCGTGCAGGGCAGCGTGCGCATCATGCCAGCCTGCCTCGTCATGGGCGAAGCCGCCGGCACCGCCGCCGCGCTCGCCGCGGCGAAGCACGCAGGCCGCGTGCGCGATGTTTCCATCGGCTACCTGCGCACGCGTCTTAAGGAGGAAGGCAATTACCTTCCCGACGTCCCTGCCGAGGCCACGCAGGGTTAATGGATGCCGCCGGTGACGTAGAGGGTCTCGCCGGTCATCCAGCCCGACTCCGGTGAGGCGAGGTAGACCACCGCCGGCGCGATGTCCTGCGGCTGCCCAATGCGGCCCAGCGGCAGAATCGATTCGATCTGCTCCTTCATCGCGATCAACCCGGTCGTGTGCAGACCCTCGGTCTCAACGAGGCCGGGATTGACCGAGTTGACGCGGATTTTTTTCGGCCCGAGTTCCTTCGCGAACGTGCGTGTGATGCCGTCGACTGCCGACTTGCTCGCGTTGTAGACCGCGCCACCGGGAGGCGAGAGCGTGCTGACTACCGAGCTGACGTTGACGATCGAGCCCCCTTCGCCCATGAGCTTCAGCGCCTCCTGCGTGGTTAAAATCAGGCCGAGCACGTTCAGGTCAAAAATGCGCCGGAAAAAAGCCTCGGTGATTTCGCCCACGGGCTTGCGCTCATACACGCCCGCATTGTTGACCAAGACATCGAGCCGGCCAAAAGTCTGCTTGATCTCGCCCATGAGACGCTCGATGTCAGCGAGCTTCCCCACGTCGCCCTGGATCGCCACGGCCTTGCCGCCGCTTTCGGTGATCATCTTGACGACGCGCTCGGCGCCGTCCTTGCTCGTAGCGTAATTGACGATGACCGCCGCGCCTTCCGCGCCGAGATGCGTCGCAATGGCTGCGCCGATGCCTTTCGAAGCGCCCGTGACGAGCGCGATTTTTCCGGAGAGTCTGTTTCCTGTGCTCATGATTTTTTTTGGGTAAGGGGGTGAATGATCGCTCGTGACAATGAGCGGTTCGTTTACTTAAGAAGCAATTTAGCGATGCGCAAGGGCTCGCGGAATAGAGCTTGCCAATTTCCACGTGCTCTCCGCCGAGCCGTCGCGGGTCGACAACCCGCTGCTCACCGCCCCGAATTGCTTCATCCTGCCAGCCACGCGATGTGGTCGGGTAGCCGCTCGATTTTGCTTTCCGCGGGACTGCGCCGGAGTATGCATCTCCTTAACAAGGGAATCATTCTATGAAATATCTTCGTTATGTTTTGTGCGCCGTTGTGATCGGGGTGAGTCTTGGTTATGCCACGCCGGCATTCGCCATGGACGACGGCGACGCCCTGAAGCAGGCCGAGGGTCTGGTGAAGCAGGCGTGGAATCCGGGCGGCGATCCGCCGAGCGACGCCGACCGCACGGACTTGCTGACCAAGGCCATCGCGCTGATCAAGAGCGAGCCTGATCGTCGCCTGCACCGCAAACGCATGGACGCCCAACGTCTCGTCCAACTCGCCATCGACACCATCAAGGCCGGCGACGCGGACCACAAGGTTAACGGGATGCTGCAGGATGCGGACCGGGATTTGCGTGACGCGATCTCCACCGCCGAGCAGCACTTGAACTAAAACGCCCGCTCAGGCGCCGCCGAGCGGAAACGCGACGTGCACCGTGGTGCCTTCGCCCGGCTTGCCCGTGATGGAAAACTTCGCGCCACAGCGGGTCGCCAGCCGTTGCACGAGCATCAAACCGAGCCCGAGTCCCTGCTGCTCCTGCTTCTTGCGATCGAATTGCTGGAAGGCGCCGATCTGCCCGATTTCCTCAGGCGACATGCCGCGGCCCCTGTCGGAGATGGTCAGCACGCCGTCGGCGCCAAGGTTAATCTCCACCGGCGAGCCGGGACGCGAAAATTTGCAGGCGTTGTGGACGAGCTCATCCACCACGCGCGCCAGGTCGAGAGCCTTGACCGCGATGGGGCAGGGGACGATGCGCAGCGCGATATCCGCGCGCCGTGGCTGCAGGCGCAGCGCCTCCGCCACGCCGTCGGTCATCGCGCGCTCCAATTCGACCGCGGAAAGCGGCTTGGCCGCCTCTTCAACCGTCGGCGCATCCAGGTCGAGGATGAGAAGATAATTGCGCAGTGTGCGATGCAGGCGCAGCGACGAATCGTAAAGATCGCTGTAGACAGCCGGCAAGTCATCGGGGCTGAGGCCTGAGTTGGGATCGCGCAGGATTTCCACCAGCCCGATGATCCCCGCGATCGGCGTGAAAAATTCATGCGGCAACTGGGGCGGCACATGCGAGCGCAGCTTCTCGAGCATCCGGTCCTCCACGCGCCAGCTCACCGAAGCGCGGCGGAAGCGCGCCGCGATGCAGTTCAGCAGGTCCTTCACGCCGACCGGTTTGGTCAGGAAGTCATCGGCGCCTTCCTCCATTCCCTTGCGGGGCGTGACGAGGTCCGGCCGGCCGGTCATGAGCACGACCTGCCTCGCGTTCAGCGCGGGGTCCTGACGAATTTCGCGCAGCAACGTCGCGCCGTCGCCGTTCGGCATGTGCACGTCGGTGAGAATCAGGTCGGGCAGGTGTTGGCGCGCCGCCTCCAGTCCCGTGCTGCCGCTCTCGGCCTCGATCACGTGATAGCCCGCCTTGCGCAGCGCGATTCCAAAGATGCGGCGAACCTGCGCGTCGTCGTCGATCAGGAGAATGGATTTCATCCGGTCGACTAACTATCCAGCATTTCCCGGACTTTGCGAGCAAGAGCGAGCGGCGTGTACGGCTTTGGCAGAAAATCGATCCCGTCTGACGACATGCCCGCCGCGGCGATGGCATCCTCCGTATAGCCGGAACTGAAGACGATCTTCAGCTTCGGGTCCATGCTCCGCAGCCATTCGCCCAGCGCCACGCCGCCCATCCGGGGCATGACCACGTCAGCGAGGACCAGCCCGATGCGTGGCCCCTCATGCTCGCGCGTTACACGCAGCGCGTCTTGGCCGTTGAGCGCCACAAGCACATCGTAGCCCAGCGACTTCAGGACCCCCTGCGCCAGCAGCCGCACCGACGGTTCGTCCTCCACGATGAGCAGCGTCTCCGTGCCGCGCGGCATGACCGAGGAAGGCGCGACGCTCTCCGGCGCGGTCTGACTGGATTGGCCAACCTTCGGGAGGTAAATGCGGAAGGTCGTCCCGCGGCCAAGTTCGCTGTCGACCTCGATGTAGCCGTTCGATTGCTTCACGATGGTCTGGCAGGTCACCAGTCCGAGCCCGGTGCCCTTGCCGGCCGGCTTGGTGGTGAAGAACGGCTCGAAAAGATGCGCTTTCACCTCGTTAGTCATGCCCGAACCGGTGTCACTGACGCTCAGCGTCACGTAGTCCCCCGGCGGCGCTCCTGCGTGCATGCGTGGACTCATCTCGGTGATGGTCTGCGCGCCGGTCTGGATCACCAACTGCCCACCGTCCAACATCGCATCGCGTGCGTTGACCACGAGGTTCATCAACACCTGCCAGATGTAGCCTGAGTCGCCCTTGATCTGCCCCACGCCCCGGCGGCAATCGATGGTCAGCTCGATGTTCTCGTCCACCAGACGGTGCAACAGCTTGTCCATGCTGATCACGACGTCGTTCAGGTCCAGCATCTCGGGCTGGATCGTCTCCTTGCGGCTGAAAATCAGCAACTGCCTTGTCAGGCCCGTCGCGCGCCGCGCCGCCTGCCGGATTTCCTCCGTATAGCGCTGCAGGGGATGGCCCGGGCCGAGGTCCGCCTCGAGCAGGTCGCTGTAGCCCATGATGACCGCCAGCACATTGTTGAAGTCATGCGCCACGCCGGCGGAAAGCTGGCCAATGACCTCCATCTTCTGCGCCTCCAGAAATTGCTGCTGCAGCCGCTGTTTTTCCCGGCGCTCTTCCACCTCGCGCAGCGCGCGGCTGACCGCCGGGCCAAGGCGGCCGATCCGGTCCTTCAACAGGTAATCCGCCGCGCCTTCCCTGATCGCCAGCACCGCCATCTCTTCGCCGATGGTGCCGGAGACGATGATGAAGGGCGTATCGAGGTCTTCCCGCGCCTTGAGCAATTCCAGCGCCCGCATGCCCGTAAAGCCCGGCATGGCGTAGTCGCATAGGATCAGGTCGAAGCCCGCGTCGAGCCGTTCGAGAAATTCCTTCTCCGATTGCACGCGTTCCCACTCGAACTTGAAACCGACGCGCTGCAATTCTGCGATCATCAGTTCCGCGTCGTTAGTATTGTCCTCGGCGAAGAGAATGCGGATGACACCCGCCGGTTCCGTGGACGAAGGTGCGCCTGCCGTCTGGTTATCGCACAGCCCAAAAGTCAACGGAAGATTGCCGGTCTGTAATGGAGCAGACGGTTTACTGGAACTGCTTGCGGGGTTTGCCTCCATCGCGATGCGTCCTAGATTAAGTGACAGCGAACATTACAAATCGAATAATCTGATATAGCTTCACTTGTTGTAACATGAGAAACCAGAAAAAGTCACGCTGCGATCTTAATTATAATCGGCGGCGTTTTAGGCACTTTAATACCTAATTACGAAAATTTACAATTCGCCTAGCCAGTTAGGGTTAGGGCAATTTCCTGCACAAGCCGATCGCGCCCCCGGAACGTTCTTGCGACGCGGTACTTGATCGCCAGCAAAACTGCGTCACACTGTGCATCCCCATGCAGCACAGCCCGCAATTTCTCAAGCTCGTCGACGATGCCAAGAAGCGCGTTAAAGAGGTCACCGTTCACGACGCTTACATCGAAGCAAAAAAGCCCGGCGTGTACCTCGTCGACGTACGCGAGGAGAGCGAATGGCACGCGGGGCATGCTCCCGGCGCCGTGCATCTCGGCAAGGGCGTGATCGAGCGCGACGTCGAGC
>FSYS01003049.1_pt1 | contig 22017 bp, 22 predicted proteins | sample 1638491 | NCBI WGS metagenome assembly FSYS01 (sample SAMEA3914788, study PRJEB12502) | metagenome | biome: forest; material: soil | place: Canada | collected 2011-07-03 | depth 0.1 m | reverse complement strand
GAAGTGGGGAAGTAAGTTTAGCGGCGGTTTGTGACCGCCGCCGATTCGCGAGGCCCCGCTCGGCGTCAAATGCGAACGTGCGCAGCCTTTTCACTCCCCCAGCACGGGCGGGACGATGGCGATGAGTTCGGAGCGATCGATGGTGCCGGCGATGTAGTGGCCGAGGGCGGCGCGGGCGAAGGTCTGCTGCTTGTAGTCGACGCGCTCCATGGCGGGTGCGAGGGCGACGCGGGCGCAACTGGCGAAGGTGTTGCCGTTGAAAAACTCGAAGGGCGCGAGGCGATGACATTCGAGGCAGAGATCAGCGGCCTGCAGGAAGGTGAGCGGCTGGCTGTGGGTTTTCTCCCAGAGCTGTCGCGCGGACTCGTAGCCTTCCATGCGGCGGCCGGGCTCGTAACTGCCGGCCTTGGTGAGGGCGGCGTTGATCTTTTCGAGGTCCTCCCAGGACGTCGATGCCAGATAGGGTCTAGGATCCACCCTTGGCCTTGGCGTGGGTGATGGCGGCGACAGTGTTGCCCTTGTAGTAGGCCTTGCCGTCCTTAAGCACGGGCTTGGTGGCGAAGCGGTCCATCGTGGCGACGCCCTCAGCGATCATGCGCCGATGTTCCTCGCTCATGCCCTCGAGAAGTTCAGGAAGTGATTTCTTCGGTTCTTCAGCCATGACGACAGGATAAGAGATGGCGCGAGAGGGTCAACTCAAGCGATAAGGCCGCATGCCGATATCTAGTTGAAACTTTCACTCACCACGTGACTTAGCGGATTACTTAAGTGAAAGGATATTAAATCTCTGTTATGCATTATACGCGAGCTTGCGAAAGCGGTGCTTAAACGGGATATTCAGGGCCAACCTTCCCCCTCTCATGCTTGATATTCGTAAGATTCGCGATAACCCCGACGTGTTCCGGGAAAAATTGGCGCGCCGCAACGGCGGGGACGAGAAGGCGATCGGCCAGGTCCTCGCGCTCGATGAGCATATCCGCAAGCTGAAGCAGCAGGGCGAAGCGCTGAAGAGCGAGCGCAACAAGGCAAGCAAGGAAGTCGGCGCGATCAAGGCCAAGGGCGGCGACGCGACAGAGATCATGGCGCGGACGAAAACGATCGGCGACGAGATCGCGCAGATCGATCGCGACCTGGTGGTGAAGGAAGCGGAGATCACCGATATTTTGCTACGCACGCCGAACGTGAATCATGATTCAGTGCCGGTGGGCACGAGCGCGGCGGACAATCGAATCGAGCGCGTGGTGGGCGAGCCGGTAAAGTTTGACTTCAAACCAAAACCGCACTGGGAGATCGGCACGCAACTGGGGCTGCTCGACCTAGACGCGGCGACGAAGATTTCCGGCAGCGGCTTCATCGTTTTCAAGGGCGCGGGCGCGCGGTTGGAGCGGGCGCTGATCAGCTACCTGCTCGACCTGCACACGACGCAGCACGGGTATACAGAGGTTTCGACGCCGTTCCTCGTACGCGGCGAATGCATGGTAGGCACGACGCAGTTGCCGAAATTTGCCGAGGACATGTATGCGGTGAACGAGGAACCGCCGCTTTATCTCGTGCCGACGGCCGAGGTGCCGGTGACGAATTTGCATCGCGAGGAGATCGTCGACGCGGCGAGGCTGCCGGTGCGCTACGCGGCCTACACGCCGTGTTTTCGCCGCGAGGCGGGCAGTGCGGGCAAGGACACGCGTGGGATGATTCGCGTGCATCAGTTCGATAAGGTGGAACTGGTGCAGATCGTGAAGCCCGAGGACTCCTACGCGGCGCTGGAAGCGCTGGTGGGCCATACCGAGCAGGTGCTGAAGAACCTGGGCATCCACTACCGCGTGGTCTCGCTTTGCACTGGCGACATTGGCTTTGGCGCGGCGAAGTGCTATGATATCGAGGTTTGGGCTCCGGGCGTGGGCGCGTGGCTCGAGGTTTCGTCGTGCAGCAACTTCGAGGATTTCCAGGCGCGCCGCATGAACCTGCGGTACAAAAACAGCGAAGGTAAAAACATTTTCTGCCACACACTCAATGGCTCCGGCACCGCGTTGCCGCGCCTCTTCATCGCGCTGCTGGAGACGTTCCAGCAGGCCGATGGGCATGTGGCCGTTCCCGAGTCGCTGCGTCCGTATCTCGGGGGGCTGGCTCAACTCTAATTTTATGCTACCGAAACTGAAGTCTCTTCACCTCCGCCTCGCGATGCTCGCGGCGACCTTGTTCCTTGCCGTGCCGTTTGTTCTCCATAGCGACAATGAATCCGTGCCCGCGCCCGTCCCTGCTTCCGCACCGATTGCCGCGTCGACAAATACGGTTGCTCCTTCTCCCGACATGGCCCCGGCCGCACCCGCAACGCAGACGCCTAATACGACTCCCCTGCCCGCCACTGGCGCAGGCCAGGAACAGGACACGACGAATCCCAAGCCCGCGGCGACGCCTACGGCTGCTTCCGCACCTCCGTCCGATTCGGTCCCCGAGAAGCCGATTGAACTTCCAGCGCTCAAGCCGATCAACGTGCACTATGATCGCGACGCAGAAATCGGCCATGTCGTAGGCGAGTTGCTGGAGAACAATCACTACCTGCAGACGCCGATCACGCCGGAGATGTCGCAACGCTGGCTGAAGAACTACTTCCTCGCGCTCGACCCGACGCACCTTTTCTTCCTGCAAAGCGACATCGACGAGTTCACGACGAAGTACGGAAACGGCCTCGGCCAGCTCGTGATCCACGGCGACGACGACAAAGCGGTGATGGCGCCGGCCTTTGACATTTTCAACCGCTACCTGCAGCGCGTGAACGAGAACGTGCGCTATGCGGAAGGGCTGCTGCATGACAACTACGATTTCACCAAGGACGAGACCTACACGGTGCGCACGCAGAAGTCGGCATGGTTCAAAGACGAGGCCGAGTCGCAGGCGACATGGCGGCTGCAGGTGAAGTCGGACCTGCTCAACGGCCTGCTCGACAAGAAGGCCACGGCCAAGACTTCCGATACGCTGGCGCGGCGCTACGTTTCGTGGCTGCGCGAGGGCGTCGAGGAGGACGACATGGACATCCTCGAGATCTGGCTGAGCGCGCTGACGCATGCGTATGACCCGCACTCGGATTATTTCCAGCCCGATGAGGCGGAGAATTTCAGCATCCAGGCGATCGACCATGCCGTGACCGGCATCGGCGCGGTGCTCAAGACGGTGGACGGTTACGCGACGATTGATGAGGTCATCACGGGCGGGCCGGCGGACCTCGACAAGCGCCTGAAGGCCGGCGACAAGATCATGGCGGTGGGCCAGGGCAACTCGGAGCCGGTCGACGCGGTGAACATGAAGCTGAATCGCGTGGTGGACATGATTCGCGGCCGCAAGGGTACGATGGTGCACTTGGTGATTTCCCCGGCGGGCTCGACCGCGGGTACGTCGAAGGCGGACATCATCCTCAAGCGCGACGTGGTGAGCATTAAGGAGAGCTTGGCCAAGGCGCACATCATCGAGCACAAGGATGCCGACGGAAAGGTTCAGAAATTCGGCGTGGTCGACCTGCATGATTTCTACAAGAATACCGCGGCTGACGTGGCCACGCTGCTGCAAGACCTGAAGAAGCAGGGCGTCGCGGGCGTGATTCTCGACTTCCGCAACAACGGCGGCGGCTTGCTGGACCAGGCGGTCGACCTGACCGGATTGTTCATCGACAAGAAGGAGCCGGTGGTGCAGATCCGCCGCTACGACGGCTATATCGATCAGCTTTCGCCGGACGAAGTTTCGCCGGTTTATGACGGGCCGCTGGTGGTAATGGTAAACAAGATGAGCGCCTCGGCCACGGAGATCGTCGCCGCCGCGCTGCAGGACTACGGCCGCGCGATCATCGTGGGTGACCAGAGCACGCATGGCAAAGGTACGGTGCAGACGCTGATCCCGCTCGACAACCAGATGCCGATCGGCTTTCCGACCGATCCCGGCCCGGGCAACCTGAAGATGACGGTGCAGAAGTTCTACCGCGTGGCGGGCGGCTCGACGCAGCAGAAGGGCGTGACGCCGGACATCGTGCTGCCTTCGGTGCTCGATGCGCTGGAGCTGGGCGAGACCACCCTGCCCTATTATCTGCAGTATGACACGGTGCCCGCGGCGAACTACTCGACGTTCAACCTCGTATCGCCCTACATCGCGCAACTGAAGACCGCGTCGACCGCGCGCGTGACCGCATCGCCGGACTTCGGCTACGTGCGGCAGGACATCACCTATTACAAGAAGAAGATCAAGGACGAGACGGTGTCGTTGAACGAAGACACGCGCCTCAAAGAACAGGCCGACCTCAAGACGGAGAACGAGGAGCGCAAAAAAGATCTCTCCGCGCGCAAGTCGACCCGCGACACGGAGCTCGACCTGACGCTGGACATGGTTGCAGCCAACGAGCCGCCCGCGCCGCCGAAGGCCGACAAGAAGCCGAAAACCGATGACGACGCCGATGGCGATACGGACGATGCGGCGCTCAACAGCGCCATCGCCAACGCCACGGATGATCCCCAGCTCGACGAGGCGGTGAACGTGATGTCTGACTACACGCGCCTGCTGCAGGATGCGAATTCTAAGCTGGTGCAGACGTCGACGACGCCGCCGAAGCCCCAGCCGTGACGGTAGCCCGCGCACGCTGTGCGCGGGTGCGTGAGCGGAGGCTTCTCGTTAAATCCCCGTAGCACGGGACACGCGTGTCGCGTACGACGGCTACCACTGCGCGGACGTCCCCAAACTCCTGGGGAGGCACTAAGTTTGGGAACGAGAAAGGTTTCTCCTGCGAGGCGTGAATGGGATTCGACCGGCGGTCATAGATTGGCCCCGCCCCATTCCGATTAGTGCCGCTACATTTTGAGATGCTGAGCGAGGCGCTCATCGCGTGGCTTCGACGCGGGCGCGGTGGGTGCGTTTTTCTCGGCTGGGGTGGTAGGGCTCGACGTGGACCATGACGTCGCGGACTTGGGGGAGTTCGTGCTGGAGCTTGTCTTTTACTTCGTGCGCGAGGCGGTGGCCTTCCTCGACGGTGATTTCGGGGTCAACCTCCAGGTGGAGATCGACGATGAGGCGCATGCCGAGCTTGCGGGCCCATACTTTGTCGACGCCCTTGACGCCGGGCACCTCGGCGGTGCTCTTGGAGATGAAGCGGAGTAGCGCGGGGTCGACCTTGCCTTCCATGAGCTCGTGGAGAGCGGGACCGAGCAGCCAGAGGCCGGTGCCGGCAAGCCAGATGCTGGCGATGAGCGCGGCCCAACTATCGGCGTGGACCCAGTGCGGGCCGCCGATCCACGCGACGCCGATGCCGATGAGCGCGGCGAGCGAGGTGAAGACGTCGCTGCGCTGGTGCCATGCGTCAGCGATGACAGCGAGGCTGCCGATTTTTCGTCCGCGCGCGCGAATAAAATGGAACATGTATTCCTTGGCGGCGATGACGGGGACGAGGACGAGGAGGGTGAGCGGGTTGGGCGCGGGGCGCGGTTGGTAGACGGATTCCGCGGCGTGCCAGAAAATGAGCGCGGCGACGACGACGAGTGCGATCGCGGTGAGGACGGAGGCGAGGGTTTCGGCGCGGCCGTGGCCGGCGGGGTGTTCGGAGTCTGCGGGTTCGGCAGCGATGCGCAGGCCGTAGAGCGTGACGCAGGAGCCGAGGACGTCGCCGAAGGATTCGCAGGCGTCGGCGACGAGCGCGTAGGAGTGGCCGAGCAATCCGGCAGCAAGCTTGGCGGCGCCGAGCGCGCCGTTGACGAGGACGCTGGTGACGGCGGAGCCCTGTCCGACGCGCAGGCTGCGCTCGGGGCTGAGTTTCGCGGCCTCAAGGGCCTCGGATTTTCGTGCGACCATCTCGTAGTGTGCGAGAGGGAAACGGAGATTGGCTACACTAACGTTTTATGTGTGCTCTGCGCGGGGGAAAGGTTCACACGGAGGCTCGGAGGGGGATTAGGAAGGAGGAATCGTTTCACGCAAAGATCGCAAAGATCGCAACGTGGCTCACGGTTTAGAACGTTGCGGGCTTTGCGTCGTTGCGCGAAATTTTGCCGTCACGGATTGGAATGAGACGGGCGGAGTCCGTCCCTCCAGGGTGGGGCGCGCTAGGCGCGCTGGATTTGCGTGAGGGCCTTGGTATGGCGCCGGAAGAGGATGGCGCAGGGGATGGCGGCGAGGAGGATCCAAGCTGGGAGGAAGAGGAGGCCGCGGGCGAGGGCGTCTTGCGCGTTGTCGCCGTGGCGGACGGCGCGGAGGACGAGAGCGAAGAGGAGGCTGATAAAGCCGTAGCCGAGGTTGGTGGCAACGCCCTTGAAGGAGAGAACGGTAGCACGGTGGGCGGAGTCGGCGATGGCGTTGAGGTAGTAGGATTCCATGTAGCCCAGGGCCATCATGGCGCCGGCGAGTGGGACGATGAAGATGACGCCGCCGTAGTTCCAACGGCAGGCGACGCCGATGAGGCCGGCGAGGATGATGACGGCAAGCAGCGTGTAATTTTTCGCGAGAGAGTTGGCGGCGACCATGCGGCGTGCGAGGGGCGCGACGAGAAAGCCGATTCCGCCCATGGACGCGCCGATCACGCCGAAGAACACGCCGGGAATTTCGATCATGCGAAAGTAGGAGCTGGAGAAAGTGAGGAAGAGGCGCACGGCGCTGTCCATGAGCACGCCGGCGACGATGACGAAGAGTGCGACGGGAGTTTGCATGATCCACGCGCCGACGTTGCGGACCATACGCCAAGCAGTGAGTTCCGCGTTGGCGATGCCGTCGACGTCGGGGACGACTTTCTTTTTGCGTGTGGCGGGTTCGCGCAGGCCGAGGGTGGTGACGAGCGTGATGAGGGCGGTGAGCAGGTTGAGATAGATGGGGAATCGGAGGGTGGTGCCTTGGGTGAGATTGGCGGTGATGCCGAGGAAAGAGAGGAAGCGGTTGACGGTCGAGGGATCGTAAATGGCGCCGCCGACGAGCATGGCGATGACCATGCCGAGACCCTGCCAGCGCATGACGTGGTCGAGGACGCGGGGCCATTCGGCGGAGCGACCGCGTTCCGCGAGGGAATCGAAGACGAGCGCTTCGTCCGCGCCGCTCGCGAAGCCTTCGGCCATGCCGCTGAGGACGCGGTTGGCGAGGCAGCAGAGGAGGAGGGTGATGCCGCCGTTACGCGGCGCAAGGCTGAGCATGGACATTTCGGCGACCATGAAGGTGGCGGCGCCGATGACGAGGGGCCGGCGGCCAATGCGGTCGGCGAGGACGCCGGCGGGGACGTCGGTAAAGACGATGGCGAGGGCCCAGGCAAAGTTCAGCAGGGTGTACTCAGTGGCGCTGAGGCCGAGGTCAAGGAAGAGGACAGCGAGGACGGGGTAGTAGAAGCGCGCGTTGAAGAGGACGCGGAAGAGGACGAAGCGGCGCCAGTTGCGGTCGGCGTCAGTCATCATCTGATTCGCTGCTGCGCCATTTGCGCCACCCAAGGTCCGATGGTTCGCGCCACCTGGCTTTGCCGACCTTCCAATCGACAACCTCTTTTAGGGAGGGATCAGCGGCCAAGAGCGTTCCGAAGGGAACGGCGCGGCAATTTTTTTTATCAAGCTCGTAAACGCTTTCCGCGAAAATCTCCCAATCGGTTTCCTCCCAGCGGGCCGCCTCGGTAATGGTTTCTCCCCTGAGAGCATCGAGGTCCGTAATCACCATCGTATTTTTAGGCAAGGAATAGTCCCAGGATTTTTCCAACCATTGCCAGATCGGCTCTTCCGTCGCACTGAATGGTTGGGAAAGATCCGGAACATCGATGGTTCGGTGCTCGTCATCTGGCACAGCTTGAAGAGCGGGGACGGCGGGATTCTTGTAATAATCGGTCGCCCCAAGAATCAGTTTCGAGGACCATGTTTGGTGGACTTTCCAGAGAGAAAACCTTCCAAGTTCCTCCAAGGAATGGTCGGTCTGGGAGAGATCGCGCGTTGCTCTAAGAATAGAGGTTAAGCGGTTAATGACTTCGAAGACCTCTTTCGCAGAATAAAAAGCGGCTCCCGCTAGGATTATCTCAGCCCCCACGGCTTCACTTAACCCGATGGTATAAGCGTAACGCGGGTTGGGCCCCCCTAGCACGAGATACACGTGCTGCCCGTGGGAAACAATGTTCGTCCGAATACTCTCCAATGCCTCCGCTTTAGTCATTGGATTGGGAGGCTCTCTACTTCGCGGCGGCGAGTTCCTTGTCGCGGGGGTCGCTGGTGCGCATGGCCTTGACGAAGTTCTGGCCCATTTCCCAGACGGGGCCGGGGAATTTGCCGAGGTCGGCGATGACCTGCTCGAGCGCGGTGATGAAGCGGTCGGCTTCTTTCTGGCCAATGATGAGGGGCGGGAGGAACTTGACGATGTCGGCGTTGTTGGCAGCGACTTGGGTGAGGATGCGGTGCTTGGTGAGGAGCGGCGTGACGATGAGTTGCGGGAACATGCTGGAGTCGAGCGAGTGGACGAGCTTCCAGCCGGCCCGGGCCATGAAGCCGCCGGGCTCGTGGAACTCGATGGCGCACATGAGGCCTTTGACGCGGACTTCCTTGATGATGTCGTATTTCTTTTGCAGCGCGAGGAGCTGGGTCTCGAGATACGCGCCCATCTTGGCGGCATTGTCGACGAGGTTCTCGTCTTCCATGACGGTGATGGCGGCGAGACCGCAGGCGCAGGCGAGGTTGTTGCGGCCGAAGGTTGTGGAGTGGACGATGCAGCGGTCCATGCGCGAGAAGGTTTTCTGGTAGATGGCGCGGCGCGTCATGATGGCGGCGGCGGGGACATAGCCGCCGCTGAGGGCCTTGGCGAGCGTGAGGATGTCGGGCTCGAGGCCCCAGTGTTCGAAGGCGAACCATTTTCCGGTGCGGCCCAGGCCAGTCTGCACTTCGTCGCAGATGAAGAGGGTGCCGTACTGGCGGCAGAGGGCCTGCGCGCGGTTGTAGTAGTCGTCCTTGGCGTACTTGACGCTTTTGCCCTGGACGAGCTCCACGATGAAGGCGGCGACGTCGCCTTTCTTGAGTTCGAACTCGAGCTCGGCGATGTCGCCCATGGTGACGGTTTCGCAGCCGGGGACGAAGGGGCCGAAGCCCTCGTGGAACGCGGCATTGCCGGTGACGGAGAGCGAGCCGTAGCTGAGGCCGTGGTAGGAATTCTTGAGCGAGAGGATGCGGGGGCGGCGGGTGGCACACTTGGCGAACTTGAGCGCGCCCTCGACGGCCTCGGTGCCGCTGTTGCAGAGGAAGACGGAGTCAAGGTGCGGCGCGCCGCGCTCGGCGAGTTTCTTGACGAGGCGCTCGGCGAGAAGGCCGCTCATGAGCGCGGAGTCGAGCTGGACCATGTTGGGCAGGTTAAGCTCGAGGACGTCGCGAATGGCTTTCTGGACGACAGGGTGGTTGCGGCCGATGTTGAAAACGCCGAAACCGGAGAGGAAGTCGAGGTAGTCCTTACCGTCCATGTCGTAGAGGTAGGCGCCCTCGGCGCGGGCGTAGACGATGTCGAAGCCGATGGTGCGCTGAACTTTGACCAGCGTGCGGTTGAGGTAGTGGTCGTGGAGCTCGTAGTTCTCGCCGAGGCGCGAGGTGACGAGGTCCTTGATGTCTAAAGGCATCGCTTACATAAGCAGAATTTGCGCCTGAAAACAAGTGGGCCATCGCAGAGCCGGCCTGCGCCGCTAGCGATAGATATCCGGACGATGGATCTCCATGTATCGCTCCGGATGCTTCGTGACAGTGAAACCAAATCGCTCGTAGAGCGTGTGGGCGTCGGCGGTCACGAGCATCCAGCGGCGCAGGTTCTGCAAGTCGGGATGGGCCTTGATCGTCTCGACAAGCGCCTTGCTGAGCCCGAGACCGCGATGCGACGCATCAATGTAGACGTCGCACAGGTAGGCGAATGTCGCTCGATCGCTGACGACCCGTGCGAAGCCGATCTGACCCTCCGGGGCGTAAACGCCCCAGACGAGGGAATGGCGCACCATCTTCTCAACGACGTCGTGTGGAATGCCCCTGGCCCAGTAGGATTCGCGTGAAAGGAATTCGCAAACGCGCTGGAGGTCAAGGCGGGCGGGATCGTTGGAAATCGCGTAGCCTTCCGGCAGCGAGGAGCGGTTTGGCTTCGTCATGGTCAGCGCCTTACCACCAGCGTGCTGGCGATCATGTCGTGGAGGGCTTGCTTGCGCTCGGTGAAGGCGCACATGAGGTAACCGATGCAGAACGGGAGCGTGGCGATGATGCGCGCGAAGAAGCGGCCGGTGGCGTGCCAGAAGGTAATGCGCTCGCCAGTCATGCTGGTGATGCGGAGGTTGAGGGCGCGCTTGCCGATGGTGCCTTGCCACGGACCGGATTCGAGGATGGCGTGGTAGAGCCAACCGAACAGGAAGAAGACACTGAAGAGGACAATTTCCAGGACGCCAAGGAGCACGATGGCGCCGGCATCCACGGGCGGCGATGATGAGGGAGGATGGAACCCCAGGTTATTAAAGCCAACTAGAAGCCCGACAAGCGCGAACCACAAGCCGAGAAGCACGGCGAACACGGCGAAGAGCACGACGCCGTCGACGAAATGCGCGAGAACGCGCAGCCAGAATCCGGCGTAGACAAGGTGCGCGGGCGGTTCCATCGAGGCGGCGTAGGAGTAGGCGGGCGTGGGCGCGATGGGCGCGGCTACGGTTGCTGAGGGGACGGTGGGAAGCGCGACGGCGGGTGGGTTGGCGGCGTCGAGGTGCGTGAGGACGTCGCAGAGGGGCGTCCATTGCGCGAAGCCCTCGATGAAGGCGAGGCTGCTGAGGGTTACCTCGCCGCGCTGGAGTTTTTCGGCGACCTGCGCACGCGTGAACGGGCCCATCGGCGCGTTGGTGCGGTCGAGGATGGTGATGCCGCTCATGAGCGTGGTCTAGATGTCGCGCACCACGCGCGTGCCGGAGAGGCGGTCGTGCAGGGTGAGGTTGCGGGGGCTGAAGAGCGCGGCGACGAAGCCGAGGAAGCACGGCAGAGCGGAGATGAATTTGGCGGCGAATCGGCCGGTGGCGCGGAGGAAGGTGATGCGCTCGCCGCGGTCGTCGACGACCTTGAGGCCAGTCCAGCGCTTGCCGATGGTGGCCTGCGTTTGCGAGGACTCGTACCAGGAGGCGTAGATCCAGCCGCAGCCGATGGCGAGCCAGAAGGCCATGCGCTTGGCGTTGAGCCAGAGGAGCGCGCGATCCTCGGAAAGCGTTTGCGGATTTATTTTATGAAAGAGGCGCGGGAGCTCGATCGAGAGAATGCCGAGAAGTAGGAGCAGGACGAGCGGGAGGAAAAGAATGCCGCAGTCGACGAGGAATGCGATGCCGCGGCGGAAGAATGGAGCGGGTTCGAGTTCGGGACCGGGCAGGACGGGCGGCGCTTGCGGCTTGAGCGGCGCGGGCTCGGCGCTCTTCGGCGGCGCGTTAGGGAGGATCGGCGGGAGTGGCTTCGGCTCGGGCGCTGGGACGGTGATCGAGGGGCGCGAAGGGATGGGCGGGAGCTCGCGCGATTCCGGGATTGGCGGCAGCGCGGGCGCGGCGGAACTTTCGCGGCGCGTGACGTGGTCGAGCACCTCGCCGAGCGGCAGCCAGTCGGTCAGGCCCGGCGCGTGGGCGAGGTACTTGAGCGTGAAGTCGCCGCGTGCGAGGCCGTCGTCGATTTGGGCGCGGCTGAACGGCCCCCACGGGACATTGTGCTTCAACACCGTGATGCCGTTCGCCGCCATGCCTTACTTTTTCCCGCGCGCCTTGAGCACCGCCGCACGCGTACGTAGCCGCAACGCGTTGAGGCGGATGAAGCCGGTGGCGTCGGCCTGGTTGTACGCGCCCTGGTCGGCTTCCATGGTGGCGACGTCGGGATTGTAGAGCGAGAGTTTGCTCTTGCGGCCGGCGACGATGATGTTGCCCCTGTACAGCTTGAGGCGCACCGAGCCGGTGACGTTCTGCTGGCTTTGATCGACCGCCGCCTGCAGGAAGTCGCGCTCAGGCGCGAACCAGAAGCCGTAGTAGACGAGCTCGGAATATTTCGGAATGAGCGAGTCGCGCAGATGCATGACTTCGCGGTCCATGGTGAGCGTCTCGAGCTGGCGATGCGCGAAGTGGAGAATCGCGCCGCCGGGCGTCTCGTACACGCCGCGGGACTTCATGCCGACGAAGCGGTTCTCGACGAGGTCGACGCGGCCGATGCCGTGCTTGCCGCCAAGCTTGTTGAGCGTGCGCAGGACATTCGCGGGGGAGAGCTTCTTGCCATCGACGGCGACGCAGTTGCCGGCGACGAAATCGAGCTCGACGTACTGGGCCTTGTCGGGCGCTTTCTCGGGCGCGACGCTGAGCAGGAACATGTCGGCGGGCGGCTCGACGTTCGGGTCCTCGAGGATGCCGCTCTCGAAACTGATGTGGAGCAGATTGCGGTCGGTGCTGTAGGGCTTCTTCGCACTCACCGGCACGGCGATACCTTTCGACTTCGCGTACTCGATGAGATCGGTGCGGCCCTTGAAATCCCACGTGCGCCACGGCGCGATGATCTGCAGTTCGGGCGCGAGCGCGGCGAAGGTGAGCTCGAAGCGCACCTGGTCGTTGCCTTTGCCGGTCGCACCGTGCGCGACGGCGTCGGCGTTTTCCTTGCGCGCGATGTCGACCATGCGCTTGGCGATGAGCGGACGCGCGATGCTGGTGCCGAGGAAATACTGGTTCTCGTAGATCGCATTGGCGCGGATCATCGGGTAGATGAAGTCGCGCGCGAACTCCTCGGTCAGGTCGTCGATGTAGCACTTCGACGCGCCGGTCTTGAGCGCCTTTTTGTCGAGGCCCTTGAGTTCCTCCTCCTGCCCGACATCGGCGCAGAACGCGACGATCTCGGCGTTATACTTTTCTTTCAACCACGTCAAAATGATGGAGGTGTCGAGACCTCCAGAGTATGCGACAACAATCTTCATCTTGGCGTTTTAGCGCAATTCCGTCCTGAGAACAGGATTTCTTGCTTTGACGCCCCAAGCCAGCGAGAGCTTCACGCGAAACGCCATCACAGCCCATGTCGTCGCGGGCGATCGTGCTAAAGCCCCGGCCCGTGCCAAGCTTTTTTGCGCCAGAGACAGATGAGGTAATCGAGGGAGAGGGCGCCGGGGCCGAAGATGAGGACGACGAGCGCAGTGGCGAGGTAGGGAAAGGCGGTGTCGGCGCAGAACTTGTCGGTGTTGAAGGCCCAGAGGTCTTTCAGGCCGTCCTGCTCAGTGGTGAGGAAGGCGACGATGAAATTGATGGTCAACGGAATGCAGACCAGGCGCGACATGAGCCCGAGCGCCAGCAAGGTCCCTCCGATGGTTTCCGTGAAACCGACGAGCCAGGCGTTCTCCGCCGGAAACGGAATTTTGAGAGACACGAAAAAGTCAGTGAAGGACGGGATATTCGTGAGATGTCCCAGCCCGGCCATCAGGAGTTCAACCCCGAAAACCCAGCGCATGAACCAGAGCAGGTAGGACTGGCTGTGGTTGGCGATGGCGACGAGGAGATCGTAGAGCCAGTCGATCGGGGATACCGCGTGGGCTGGTTCGTTCATGTGGGTGGGAGGCGTGGGCGGGTGGTTTATTCCGAGGTGATCCGGGAGCACCGGGCACGGAGCCAGTTGGTTTTTGCAGCCGCTTTTGATTTTGCCTTAGTCAACGAGCCCGGCGCACGGAATGCGACGGCTACCCGCTGGCGGGGCAGAACCAGCCGAAGGAGGACCATTGGGCGAACCAGGTTTGGAGGGTTTCGCTGAAGTTGGGGTCGAGCTTTTTGCGAGTGGTGGCGCGGGCGACGGCTTGCTGGAGGGTCTCGCCTTTTTGCAGGGCGTGGCAGATTTGATAGGCCTCGGGGCTCAAGCGCTTGTACCAGACACCCTGGTCCTGGCGATGGACGGCGATGTAGCTTGTTTGCGGCTTGGGGAGCTTGGCTTTTTTGGTGCGGGCGCGAGGCATGCGTTCGGCGACGGCGTTGCTGGTTTCGCCGCGCGGTTCTTCGCGGCGGCGGACGGAGATGACGAAATCGTCGACGGGGTAATCGCAGGCGAGGAGCGTGAGGTAGGGCTGAAGATGGAGGCGCAGCGTGGCGGGGTTGGCGCCGTCGAGGAGTTCGTCGATTTCGAGCGGGGGCAGTTCGTCGCCGTCGAAGGCGACGATGTGGGCCCATTCGAGCCGGACGAGGTCGCGCGCGAATTTTTGATGGGGCTTCACCCATTTGGGATTTTTCGCGAGGAATTTTTCCATGTGCTGGCCGAGATCGCGCAGGGTGAAGGAGGTGGACGGGTGCTTCTCGATGTAGGCGATGGAGAGCTGATGAAAACGCTCGTCGCCGAGGAGGGCGCGCAGGCCGGGGAAATCTTCGTAGAGGCTGTCGAGGAGCCGGAACCAGTATTGCTTGTTGTAGATTTCGAGGCGGTCGAAGGAGCTGAGGCGGTCGTTGGGCTTGATGAATTCGGCGACGGCTTTTTTGGTGGCGCGGCCGTCGGTCCATTTGGGCTGCATGCCGTAGGTCTTGGTCAGCGGGCGCATGACGGCGGTGGCGAAGAGGCGCTGGATGTCGCGCATTTGCGTGTAGCCAGCGGGGGACGGTTTTGTTTTTGCGACCGCTTTCGGTTTTGCGGGAGTCACCGAGCCCCGCGCACGGAGTGCACGGGCTACCTTCGGCGCGATGTTTTTCTTAGACCGCGGCTTCTTCATGCGCGAGCTCCTTGCAGAATTTGCCGGCCTTCAGTGCTTCGCGATGGACTTCGTCGAAGGAGGGGATGCGGTCGTCCCATTCGAGGAGGGTGGCAGTGGGGCCGGTGAGCTTGGAGACGTGGGCGTACATTTTCCAGACGGGATCGAGCACGGGGTGGTCGTGGGTATCGAGCAGGTACTTCTCGAACTTGGAGTGGCCGGCGATGTGCATCTGGCCGACGCGATGGTGCGGGATGTTGTTGAGATATTCGTAGGGGTCGAAGTCGTGGTTCTTCGACGAGACGTAAATGTTGTTCACGTCGAGGAGAATGCCGCAGTCGGCGCGCTCGACGACCTCGTTGAGGAATTCCCACTCGGTCATTTCCGAGGCATGGAACTCGGCGTAGCTGCTGAGGTTCTCGACGAGGATGGGGACCTCGAGGTAATCGCGCACCTCGCGGATTTTTTTTGCGCAGTGCTCCGCAGCGGCAAAGGTGTAGGGCATGGGCAGCAGGTCGTGCGTGAAGCGGCCATCAACGCTGCCCCAGCAGAGGTGATCGGAGAGCCACGGCGTGTTGGTGCGCTTGACTAGGCGCTTGATCTTCTTGAGGTGCGTGGGATCGGGGCCGTCGGGCGAACCGAGGTACATGGCGACGCCGTGCTGCACGACGCGGTACTGCTCGAGGATCTGGTCGAGGACGTGGAGCGGGCGGCCCGCGTCGACCATGAAATTTTCCGAGATGATCTCAAACCAGTCGACGGTGGGCTGGCGCGAGAGGATGTGCTGGTAGTGCGGCACGCGCAGGCCGATGCCGATGCCGTAATTGGTGAAATTATTGAAGCGGTTGGCAGGCATGGCGACGAAAAGGAAGAAGTTTGAAGTCAGAAGGTAGAAGTGGAGGCAGACTGAGCCGCCTCCGTACTTCTACCTTCTTCCTTCGACCTTATAACTTAGGTCGTGCCGTTGGTCTTGCAGCCGCCCTTGCCCTTGCAGGTGTTCTTGCCCTTGCAACCGGCGTCGCTGGTCTTGCAGCCGCCCTGGCCCTTACAGCTGTTCTTGCCTTTGCAATCGTGCTTGCCGGCATCGGAGTCGTCGGCGAGCTGGCCCTTGACGGTCGAGCCGTATTGATCAGACGTGCCCGTGGGCGTGGCGGCGTTCGCCCGGGCGGCAGCGCCGGCCATCAATCCCGTGAGGGCGACGGTGGCGAGCATGGTTTGTGTGGTGTGGAGGAGTCGTGGGTTCTTCATAGGTGACTTACCTTTCTTCGTGGGTGGTTGACTGCTGCGGCCCGACCCCATGCCGGGCGAAATCAGTCGTTGGGGGTAAGAGGCGCTGGGGTGGGGTTTATTCCCTTATTCCTTTGCGTCAGACGGTTGACCGCGAAAAAACGACAAGAAGAAACGTGCGCCTGTTGGGCGTGCGCGTCAAATTACTGCGACGAGGTTTGCTGATGGGTCAGCGTCTTTTGATTAGGATCGTCCGACCAGATGGGCGCCTGCAGACCGCCGCCACCTTGGGCGCTGTTGAGATTGCTCGCCGAACCGGGGTCGGGGTTGTAGTCGGACATTCCGGCGCTGGTGCAGCGCGCGAGCAGGAGAACCGCGAAAATTGGCAGGAGCCAACGCATGCCCCTTTATGGCAAGCGGCGCGCTGAGTGCAAGACGCGATTCGGCGTCGCGTGCGGGGGCTCTTTGCTTGTAGATTTGGGGTGGAAATGAATCACGCTGACCTCGACCGCGCACATGTGTGGCATCCCTTCACGCAAATGCGCGACTGGAATGATCCGGCGCATGCGCCGATCGTGATCGTGGAGGGCCGCGGCGCTGTGCTGAAGGCGGAGGATGGGCGCGAGTATCTGGACGGCAACTCATCGATCTGGACGAACCTGCATGGGCATCGGCGCGCGGAGATTGACGAGGCGATCCGCGCGCAGCTTGGGCGCATTGCGCACAGCTCGTTTCTTGGGTTGACCAACGATGTGGCGGCGGAGCTCGCGCGCGAGTTGGTCGAAGCGACGGGACTGCGCGGACACAAGGTGTTCTTCTCGGATGACGGCTCGACCGCGATGGAGGCGGCGCTGAAGATGGTTTACCAAGCGCGGGTGCAGCGCGGGGAAGCGGCGCGCACGACATTTGTTTCGTTCGCGAGCGGTTATCATGGCGACACGATCGGCGCGATGAGCGCGGGGCATAGCGCGGTGTTTCATGCGGCGTATAAGCCGCTGCTGTTTGCGACGCGCGAGGTGATGAGTCCGGCGTGCTACCGGTGTCCATTCAATCGTGCGAAGCCGATGCGTGGCAGCGATGCGCGGGAGACGCGCGAGTGTGACTGGGAATGCGCGCGGCAACTGACTTCCGCGCTGGATGAACTGGGCGATGCGGCCGCGGCGGTGGTGATTGAGCCGCGCGTGCAGGGCGCGGCGGGGATGCGGATGCATCCGCACGGTTATCTCGCGAAGGCGGCGGCGGCGTGCCGCGAGCGCGGCGTGTGGCTGGTGCTGGACGAGGTGATGACCGGCTTTGGGCGCACGGGGAAGATGTTCGCGTACGAGCCCGAGGGTGTGACGCCGGATCTGGTGGCGCTGGCGAAGGGGCTGACGGGCGGCTATCTCCCCTTCGCCGCGACGCTGGCTTCGCCGGAGATTTTCGAGGCGTTCCTCGGCGAGTACGCGGAGCTGAAGACGTTTTTTCACGGGCACAGTTACACGGGTAACGCGCTGGGTTGCGCGGCGGCGCGGGCGAGCCTGAAGATTTTCGCGACGGAGAAGACACTGGAGCGGAATGCCGCGCTGGAACAACGGCTGCGCGAGCTGACGGCGAAGTTCTGGGAGCATCCGAACGTGGGCGATGTGCGGCAGGAGGGACTGATCTGCGCGATCGAGCTGGTGGACGATTTCGATTCGCGGCAGCCATTCGATTTCGCGGAACGCGTGGGGCATCGTGTGTGCGAGGCGGCGCAGGCACACGGATTGCTGACGCGGCCGATCGGCGATGTGCTGGTGCTGATGCCGCCGTATTGCGTTACGGAGGAGCAGCTCGGAGCGATGGTCGAGGCGCTGTGGCGCGGCGTGAACGAGGTTCTACCGCATCTCCAGTAGCTCGAAATAATTGCCGAAGGGATCGAGCAGATAGAAGCGGTCGCGATCTGGCATCGCCACTGCTTCACGGATGGTCGCGCCCTTGCTTTCGAGGTAGCGGCGGATGGCGGGAAGGTCCTCGACCTCGAGCGCAATGTGACGATTTTCGGCGGGCGTGACCCACGGCGGCGAGAAGTCGAGATGGAGGAGAATATCGAGAAACTTGAACCACATGAGGTCGTAGACTTTATTGAGCGCCTCGGGCCGGGGAATTTCCTCGAGGCCGAGCACTCCTATATAGAACGCGCGGACCTTATCGTGCTCGCCAGCGGGCACGGCGACGGTAATGTGGTTGAGCCTTCGGGCCTTGATCTTCATGCCGGAAGGCTTCGCACGAGCGGGACTTTTGATCAACTCCACAATTCGCACCATCAACGGAGGGACCCATGAAAAAAAGTGACTACGATATCATCATCATCGGAACGGGCGCAGGCGGCGGCACGCTGGCGCGGCACCTGGCGCCCTCGGGCAAAAGCATCCTGCTGCTGGAACGCGGCGGCTGGCTGAAGCGCGAGCCCGAAAACTGGAGCGCGTACGAGGTCTTCGAGAAAAACCGCTACGTCTCAACCGATCCGTGGCGCGACAAGAGCGGCAAGGTCTTTCAACCCGGCGTGCACTATTGCGTCGGCGGGGCGACGAAGCTTTACGGCGCGGCATTGTTCCGGTTGCGCGAAAAGGATTTCACCAGCTTCGCGCATTTCGACGGTATGTCGCCAGCGTGGCCGCTGAGCTACGCCGACTTCGAGCCCTACTACACGAAGGCCGAGTACATGTACCAGGTACACGGCTCGACCGGCGAGGACCCGACCGAGCCGCCGCGCAGCGCGCCTTATCCCTTCCCTGCGGTCTCACACGAGCCGCGCATCCAGAAGCTTGCGGACGATCTCGCCGCCAAGGGGCTGCATCCATTCCACACACCGTGCGGCATCATGCTGGACGAGGCGGACATGCCGTTCAGCACGTGCGTGCGCTGCAAGGACTGCGACGGATTTCCGTGCGTCGTCCACGCGAAGTCGGACGCGGAGGTACTCGGTGTGCGCCCGGCGCTGGAGCATCCGAACGTCGAACTCGTCATCAACGCGCAGGTCATGCGGCTGAGCACAAACACCGAGGGCACGGCGGTCACGCAGGTGGTGGTGAAGGTCGACGGGCAGACGGAAATGGTGCACGGCAGCATCGTGGTCGTGGCGTGCGGCGCGGCGAACTCGGCGAAGCTGTTGCTCACGTCGTCGAACGAGAAGCACCCGAACGGGCTGGCCAACGGCTCGGACCAAGTCGGGCGCAACTACATGTTCCACACGAGCCAGGCGGTGCTGGCGATCTCGAACGAGCCGAATCATACGCAGTACCAAAAGACACTTGGCATTAACGACTATTACTTCGGCATGGACGGCTTCGATTTCCCGGTTGGCAGCATCCAGATGGTCGGCAAATCGCAGGCGCCAATGTTCCGCGGCGAAAAGCCGATCGAGACGATGCTCGCGCCGAATTGGGCGCTGGAAAAACTGGCTGATCATGCGGTGGATTTCTGGCTGATGACTGAGGATCTCCCCTCACCGGACAACCGGATCACGGTCGACAAGAACGGGCAGATCACGCTCAGCTACACCGGCACGAACCAGGAGCCGAGCAACCGGCTCTACGCGCAGCTCAAGTCGATGCTGGGCTCGTGCGGCATGCAGCACTTCCTCATTCCGCGCAGCCTCTACCTGAAGAACGACATCGGCGTCGCGGGCGTGGCGCACCAGTCGGGCACATGCCGGTTCGGGACGGATCCGAAGACCTCGGTACTCGACCACAACTGCAAGGCGCATGAGCTGGACAACCTCTACGTCGTCGACACGAGCTTCATGCCGAGCATCGGCGCGGTGAACCCGGCGCTGACCGCGATAGCCAACGCCATCCGCGTGGGCGATCACATTCTCGAGCGGCTGAAATAGGCGTACGTCATGGCAACTCGCGCGGAAATCGGCGCCGTCTACGCCGGGGCTGTGGTGCAGGGCATCGTCCTGGTCACGTTCCCGGCGGTCAGCTCGATTTTCACGAGCGCCACGCACTACAATCTCTCCAACACCGAGTACGGCGGGATGTTCGTGCCGCAGGCGATCGCGGCCATCCTCGCGTCGCTGCTCGGCGCGGGGCTGGCACGCAAGATCGGCGGCAAGCGCGTGCTGTTGCTCGGGCTCGCGGCGGATTTCATCTCGATGGCGCTGCTGTTTTTGAGCCAGTACGCCATCGGTACGCCGTCGGCTTACTTCGCGCTGCTGGCGGCGACCGCCTCGCTTGGTATCGGGTTTGGATTTGTCGTGCCGGCTCTCAACACTTTCACCGCGACGTTTTTTCCGGACAAGGTCGACCAATCGATCCTCACGCTCAACGCGCTGCTTGGCCTCGGCACGGCGCTCGCGCCGATCTTTGCCACGATTTTCGTCGGGCTCGGATTCTGGTGGGGATTACCGTTGCTGATGGGAATCCTGACCGCGCTGCTTATTCTCTTCGCGCTGCGGCTACCGTTGCGGGATGAAAACGCACCGGCCGCGGCAGGCACTTCGCCCACCGGCATGAAAATGCCCGCGCGGTTCTGGCTCTATGCGGCGTTTGCGCTGATTTACGGCGTGTGCGAAACGATGAACGGGAATTGGTCGGGAGTTTACATGTCGGACACGCTCGCGGCTTCGACCACGCTCAGTTCGATGGCGCTGACCGTCTTCTGGGCGACGGTGACGGCCGGGCGCGTGCTCTTTGCCGTGCTGGAGCATTGGTGGCCGGAGCGCAATGTCTTCCGCGCCCTGCCCGCGCTGCTGGCGGTGGCGTTTGTGGGCATCGCCTGCGTTCCGGAAATCCACCCGGTGCTCGCAATTTTCGCGTTTGGACTGGCGGGACTGGGCTGCTCGGCGCTGCTTCCGCTGGTAATCAGCTTCGGCCAGGGCGAACTGGCCACGATGCGCACGGCAGTCGCGGGCGCGTTGATTGGATTTTACCAAATCGGATATGGCATCGCGGCGTTCGGCGTCGGGCCGCTCCAATCGGAATTGAATATGGGGCTCAACGGCATTTATCGCGCTTCGGCGGCGGTGGCGCTGGCGCTAACGGTTCTGGCGTTTCTTGTGGTGGGACGGCGCGAGGCCGAGCACGGCTGAGAGTTTCCACAATCACCTCCCATGGAATAAACCTCGCAAGGTTGTTTCTCACTTAAGGAGACGGTGCTTGTTTAAAAATAGAACTAACAAGCTATGAATATCGCAACGCTCCTCACGCCAAAACCCAATCTTCAGCGTTGGGCTCCTTTGCTGATTCGTCTGGTTATCGGTTATGGATTCATGAATCACGGATGGGCAAAAGTAAGCAACGGTAGTCCCGACAACTTTGAGAAGTTGATCACCCAGGTAGGCGCTCCCTTTCCGCATCTAACCGCCTGGCTGGTTCCCTGCATCGAGATGCTGGGAGGGCTGGCGATCTTTTTCGGCGCCTTTGTATCGCTCGCCGCTATTCCTCTTATCGGCGTGATGCTGGTGGCCATATTCACGGTCTACATCAAATACGGTTTTAGTTCAATCAAGACGATTGGGCTGACTCCGGACGGGCCCGTCTTTGGTCCGCCCGGATATGAAGTGGCCTTACTGTATATCGCGGGCCTTATGGCCCTGATCCTCGGAGGTGCGGGCGTCTTCTCGGTTGATTCCATGATAGCGAATCGACTCGCCGCGCGCTCGGAAGCTGGGGCTGCCGCCAAATAGCGCCGCGGGGACGAGGGCACCGGCGTACGGAGTGCGACGGTTACCCGAGCTGGTTTTGGAAAACCGTCACGCTTTGGGGAAGGCGTCCGGCGTGGCCGTAGACGCCCTCGCCGTAGCCGATGGGCATGAGGAGGGCGATGGCGATGTCGGGGTTGTCCTTGGCGCCGATGACTTCCTTAACGGCGTCTTCCTGCCAGCCGTTCATGAAGGCGGAATTGAGGCCGAGGCATTCTGCCGCAAGCGCAAGGTGCGTCGCGGCGATCATGGCGTCCTTGATGGCGTACTCGCGCTGTTTGTCCCCGAGACCGTCCTGGAATCCGGGGATGCTGCCGCGAAAATAGCCACAGGTTTTTTCGTTCCACGCGCCCAATTCCGCGCCGGTCTTAAGCGTATGCTCGAGCGTTTTTTCCCAGCCGCGCAGGCTGACCGCGAAGACGAAGGTGACGGGCGCGGTCGCGATCTGTGACTGGTTCCACGAGGCCTTGGTCAGCGCGGCGCGCTTG
>FSYS01000968.1_pt1 | contig 22211 bp, 21 predicted proteins | sample 1638491 | NCBI WGS metagenome assembly FSYS01 (sample SAMEA3914788, study PRJEB12502) | metagenome | biome: forest; material: soil | place: Canada | collected 2011-07-03 | depth 0.1 m | reverse complement strand
GCGCTCTGCCGCTCATGACCCGCGGCGGCAGCATCGTGGCCATGACCTACCTCGGCTCGGTGCGCGTCGTGCCCGGCTACAACATCATGGGCGTGGCCAAGGCCTCGCTCGAGGCGTCGGTGCGCTACCTTGCCAACGATCTTGGCCCGAAGAAAATCCGGGTCAACGCCCTCAGCGCCGGCCCGATGAACACGCTCGCCGCACGCGGCATCGGCGGCTTCAGCAAGATGCTCGACTACTACGAGCAGCACTCGCCCCTGCGCCGCAACGTCGAATTCGACGAGCTCGGCGCGACCGGTCTCTTCCTCGCCAGCGACGGCGCCGCGGCCATCACCGGCCAGGTCATGTACGTCGACTCCGGATTCTCCTCGATGGCGATGGGGCAGCCTTCCTAATGGCCGATTCACTCATCCTCTGGGACATCGACGGCACGCTGGTCTACATGGACCGCGCCGGCGAGCGCGCGCTCCTGCTCGCGATCAAGGAACTCTACGGCCGCGACCTCGGAAAGGAGTTGCCCGTCGACCTGCGCGGCCGCACCGACACCTCGATCGCGCGCGACCTGCTCGCGTTTCTCGACGTGCCGCATAGCTTCGAGGAGGAAGCGCGCTTCCGCCGCGCTTACCTTGCCAACATGCCGCTCACGCTGCCTGCGGGCAAGGCACGCATTCTCGCCGGCATTCGCGAGGCACTCGACGCCATCCACGACCATCCCGAGATTCACCAGGCGCTGCTTACCGGCAATCTTCGCGAGGGCGCGAAGCTCAAGCTCTCCTATCTCGGCCTCTGGGAATACTTCGAGTTCGGCGCCTTCGCCGACGATAGCCATCTCCGCGACGAACTCGGCCCGTTCGCTCTCGCGCGCGCCAGGGAAAAACTCGGCATCGACTTCCCGCCCGACCGCGTCTGGATCATCGGCGACACGCCACACGACGTCGCCTGCGGCAAAGCCATCGGCGCCAAAACCATCGCCGTGGCCACTGGCAGCTTCACCGTCGAGCAACTCGCTGCACTGAATCCGACCCACGTCTTCGCGGATCTGTCTAACACTCGAGCGCTGCTCGACGCAGTCAGCGCGTAACGCCTACCACGAATACGCCTTCGGCGCTTCGCCGGGGCCGGGGAAGATTTTGTCGAGCGCGGCGAGGGCTTCGGCGTCGAGCTTGATCTCGAGCGAGTGCAGGTTGCCGGTGAACTGCTCCATCGTGCGCGGGCCGATGATGGGCGCGGTCACGCCGGGCTGGTGCAGGAGCCACGCGAGCGCGACATCGGCCGGTTGCTCGCCGAGCTTCGCGCAAAAGCCCTCATAGGCCTCGAGCTTCTCGCGCTTCGACTCGACACGCTTCTCGAAATCAGCGCCGCTGCGGCGACCATCCTTCAATTTCTGGAGCGCACCACCGAGCAGGCCACCGGCAAGAGGGCTCCACGGAATGAGGCCGAGTCCGTAGTGACGGCAGGCGGGCACGACTTCGAGTTCGATCGCGCGATTGTCGAGGCTGTAGACGCTCTGCTCGCTGATAAGCCCGACGAAATGACGATGCGCCGCGGTCTGCTGCGCCGTGGCGATGTCCCACCCCGCAAAATTGCTCGAGCCAACGTAGAGAATCTTGCCCTGCGCGATGAGCGTCTCCATCGCCTGCCAGATTTCCTCGAAGGGGCAGGTGCGGTCGATGTGGTGCATCTGGTAGAGGTCGATGAAATCGGTCTGCAGCCGCTTCAGGCTCGCGTCGCAGGAGCGGATGATCTTGCGCGCGTTAAGGCCGCGGGCGAGGTTCGGGTCGAAGCCGTCGCGCGTCTCCATGTCGCCGAAAACTTTCGTCGCGAGCACGACACGCTCGCGGCGCGTGCCGCCCTGCGCGAACCAGCGGCCGAGGATGCTTTCAGTCACGCCTTCGCCGCGCTTCCAGCCGTAGACATCGGCGGTGTCGAAGAAGTTCACGCCGACCTCGAGCGCGTGATCCATGATGGCGAACGAATCCTTTTCGGTCGTATGCGGACCGAAGTTCATCGTGCCGAGGCAGAGAGGGGAGACTTTGAGGCCGGAGCGGCCGAGGGAAACATGCTTCATAGGAATAAGGGTGGGAGAATGAGCCTTCGGACATTAACGCGCGTCGCCGGTAAAGTCGCGCTGTCGCCCAATCTTTACGAAAACACCCGGCCCCAATGGACGTCGAGGCGCTTGGTGAGATAGGCATTAACCGCGCGCAGCACGCACTTGGTCTCGAGCGCCTGGCCGCGCTTGACGATACTCGCGAGCGACTCATCGCTGCGCACGGCAAACGATTCCTGCGCGATGATCGGGCCCTCGTCGAGGTTCGGAGTGACGAAGTGGCAGGTGACGCCGACGATCTTCACGCCCTTCTCGTAGGCCTGCCGATAGGCGTTGGCGCCCGGAAACGCCGGCAACAGCGACGGATGAATATTGATGATCTTGTTCTTCCAGCGCCACACGAAGTTGGGCGAAAGGATTTTCATGAAACGTGCGAGGACGAAGAAATCGACCTGATACTTTTCCGCGAGCTTCAGCACTTCCCCTTCGCCGCTCGCGCGATTGTTCCAGGACACGAGATGGAACGGCAGTTTGTGCTTCTTCGCGATGGGCGCGAGGTCGGGCCGGTTGCCAATGATGACAACGGGCTTCGCGCCGAACTTGCCGGAAGCCCTGCCCAGCAAGCCCTCGAGCACGTGCGGTTCCTTGGTCACGAGAATGCCGAGCCGCTGCGGGCCGACTGGGGCGAAGTGAATTTTCGCGTCCATCTTCAGGTCGCGGGCGGCCTCGCGCAGACTTTGCTCGATCAACGGTTGGTGGAATTTCCCCTTCGACCACGAAGCTTGCAGCGTCATGCTGAATTGCCCGCGCGTCACGGCCTCTTCCATCGCCTCGATGTTCGCGCCGAGTTGAAAAAGAAGCTGCGTGATGCCGGCGATGACGCCCGCCTTGTCATGACCAATGAGCGTGATGGTTGCGATATGATCCGCCATTCTGCCAAGATAGAGAAAGCGTCTCGATCTTGGCGACATATTTGCAAGCCATCGCGGGAGTGGCTACGGTGATGGCATGAGGTTTTGCATCCTTGTCACCGTCTTGTTGCTTTCAGTGCCGGCGCTACTACGCGCGCAGACGAACGCGGGCCCGTCCAACGCCTCTGCCGCTGCTGCCGAGCGTCAGGCAGTCTCGATTCTTACGCCGGACCAACTCGCCGAGTATGCGAAGGCGCGGGCGAAAGCGCTCGCCGACGATCCCGCGCTCAATGCCGAGAACGACACGCTCAAACAGCAGTTCGCCGACGTGATGACCCACGGCACGCCGGCTCAAAAGCAGGCGATTACGGAAAAGGTCGACGCGCACCGGCAGAAGCTCCGCCAGGCCATGTTGAAGGAAGACCCGAGCATGGGCCCGATCTTCGCCCAGATCGACAAGTCGATTTCCGAGTTCAAGGCGAAGGGCGCAACGCCGTAGCGTCCACTTTTCGCCGTCGGACGCCGACTCGCCCTGAATGCGCAAGTTGGTTAGGAGCATTATTATACGCCTGCTCCAAAGTCCGGCAAATTAATCGCATAACCTGACACTTTAGATTTGCCCTTTGCTACTGATAGTGTAGAACCGTGGCAAGGAATGGGACAAAATCCCACGTTTTGGAGTAAATGGAGTAAACAATGGATGAAGTGCGCGCATCGTACACAGATACTTTTGCGCATTCATTCGATGCGAAAGGCCGGATTACCGTGCCTTCGGAATGGCGGGACGCCCCCTTCGAGAAGACCCTCTACGTCTTTCCCTCCAAGGATAAATGCCTGCGCGTTTACCCGGCATCCTGGCTGGGCCGACTGCAGGCCGAAGTCTCCAAGCTCAAGGCGGGCGATCCGCAGCGCAAGGGCGTGGAGGATCTCGCCATGACGGCGCAGTCCGCCACTTTCGATTCGCAGGGCCGCATCATGGTGAAGGAGAAGCTGCGCGAGGGCGCGGGCTTGAAGAAGGATGTGATGCTCGTGGGCCGGCTGGATCATTTTTTACTTTGGGACCAGGACGCGTTCGAGAAGCGCAGCGTCGCGAGCCTGACGGTCGAAGGTGTGCTGGAGGACATCGGCCGATGAAAATCCCTGATCAATTTTGGCCGGACAACCTGGCGATAGCCGGGAAGGTCCGGGAAAGAACGAGGCGTTAAGCGATGCCATACACCTCGTTTCCCCCTAAACGGCATCGACGACGGCAAGTCCGGCGTCAAACCCCAAAGGCAAAACGAGGATATGGAAATCAAAATCAAAGGTCTTGTGCGCAGGCAATTGGTTTACGGATTCGCAGCGGAGAAGGACGCGGAGGGCCAGATCATTGGCTCTTCCGTCGTGAAGCTGGCCCGACGCAACGCCTTTGAGTTGGTGGGATTAAAAAGACCCGCGCTGGCTCCAGCGTGGCGCTGGAAGATGGGCTGAACAAGTGTCGGGTAGCAAGGAGGATGGTGAGGGAGAAAATCGGGGACATGTCCCCGTGCTGTTGCGGGAGGTGCTCACGGTTGCGCATGTGCAGCGTGGGCACCAGTGGGTCGATGGGACCTTTGGCCGTGGCGGGCATTCCCGCGCGTTGCTGGAGGCGGGAGCGCTGGTCCTCGGGCTGGACCAGGATGGAGACGCGGCGGAGGCGGCGCGGGCGCTGGAGGCCCGATGGCTGGGACAATTTTGGTGGCAACAACGGAATTTCAGAGAATTGAAAACATGCACTCACGAGCAGGGCTGGGAGAAAGTCGATGGAGTCCTCTTGGACCTCGGCGTCTCCTCGCCGCAACTGGAGACCGCGGCGCGCGGCTTCAGCTTCCAGGCGGAAGGCCCGCTCGACATGCGCATGAACCAGCGTTCCGGCCCGACGGCGGCGGACTTGGTGAATGAACTTTCCGAGGGGGAATTGACGAAACTGTTTTATGAAAAAGGCGGAGAAAGAGAAGCAAGGAGAGTGGCACGTGCTATCGTCGCACGCCGCTCCCGCGCGCCCTTCCGCACGACGCTCGATCTGGCAATGGTTGTGGCCGAGGCGCTCCCGCACCGCCGAGCTCGAAGTCTACATCCAGAGGCGGCGTGCTTCCAGGCTCTACGTATCGCCGTCAACCGAGAAGAGGAGGCCCTCGTGAGCGTGCTGCCCCAGGCGTTGGAAATTCTCCGGCCCGGCGGCGTGCTGGCCGTCATCAGCTTTCATTCCGGTGAGGACCGCGTCGTGAAATATTTCCTGCGCGATCACGCGGCCGAGTGGCTCGACACGCCGGGCCGTCCCAATACTTTGCCCAATCCCCAGCGTTACCTGCGCGACGTAAAACGCTTCCTGCCGAGCGAGGAAGAAATCGAGAAGAATCCGCGCGCCCGCAGCGCCCGCCTGCGCGCCGCCATCCGCAACGAGGAGAGCTTCGTATCATGAGCCGCAATCGCATGAAGAACAGCCAGTCGCTGCACTGGATGGGCGTCATCAAGTGGATCCTGATCATCGGGCTGCTGGCCGGCCTGGGCCTGTGCTATGTGCTCTGCAAAAACCAGAATCTCCATTTGGCGGAGGAGACGCATAAGCTGCACGATCAGCTCGACAGCATCAACTCGCGCAACACCAGCCTTGCGGCCGACCTGCGCCGCATGAAGTCGCCGCTCCGGCTCGAGCGCGAACTGGCGATGATGCATTCCGAGTTGATCCCGCTCGACGATCCGCGCCTTTCCCTCGTGCGGCTGGACGAGGACACCCGCGCACGCCTCGAGCGCGACGGCGCCGTGCCGCACGCGTACCTGAACTTTAACTCCGCGCCTGTAGCCTCCGCCACTACTGGACGCAACTAATGACATGCAACACCGTACCCGCGCCATCTGGATCATGGTCATGCTGGCCTGCGGGTTCACCCTGATTTCATTCAACCTCATTCAGGTCCAACTCGTGCAGCACGATAAATTCACTCGTATGGCGATCAAGAATCACATGGACGTGGTGACGATTCCGGCCAAGCGCGGCGCCTTGCTTGACGCCGACGGCAACGTGCTGGCGCAAACGCAGCGGGTGTACGATATCCGGATCGACGGTCTCGCCTTCAGCAAGACTCATCCCGAGGCCACGATCAAGCTGCTGGCAGACGCGCTGCAGGTTCGGCCCGACAGTATCGCGTGGAACGTGCATGATCGTTACCAGCTCATCGCCCACAACGTCGAGGACTCGGTGATGACGAACGTGCAGGCGCTCAAGCTCGACAGCATCATCATCGAGCCGCGCGATCGCCGCGTTTATCCGAACAACTATCTTGGCGCGCACATCCTTGGCTTCACTGACGACAACGGCCACGGCCTCGCCGGCATGGAAAAGGAAGTGGATGCGATCCTGCGCGGTGAACCCGGTGAGCGGATGGTGGAGCGCGACGCGCACCAGAAGGAAATCGCGCTGTACGACACGCACGACACGCCTGCGGTCGACGGCGACGATGTAACACTCACCATTCGGACGGCGATTCAACATGTAGTGGATGATCAGTTGGACAAGATCGTGCAGACCTACTCGCCGGAAGCCGCCTACATCATTGTGATGGATCCGCACACCGGCGAGGTGATGGCGATGGGTTCGCGGCCCACGTACGATCCGAACAATCGTGCCGAGTTCAAGCCCGAGAACATCCGCAACCGCTGCATGACGGACCCGGTCGAGCCCGGCTCGATCTTCAAGATCATCACGATGGGCGGCGCGCTCAACGAGGGGATGATCAATCTCGACACGCAGATTTTCTGCGAGAACGGCTGCTTCTATTACGCGGGCAGGGAACTGCACGACGATGATGAGCATCACGCCTGGCTGACCGCCAAGGAAGTCATGTCCCAGTCGAGCAACATCGGCTTTGCCAAGATCGCGCTCAATTATCTCCACGAGCAGAAGCTCTATCAGTACGCGACGGCCTTCGGCATGGGCGAGCGCACCGGCCTCTTCGCCGATCAGGGCGAGACCGCCGGCCTGCTGCGCCCGGTCAACAAGTGGAGCGCGCTTTCGATCACGCGCGTGCCGATGGGCCAGGAAGTGCTGGCGTCGCCGATCCAGTTGGTCACGGCCATGAGCGTCATCGCCAATGGCGGCAAGCTGATGGAGCCGATGCTGGCCAAGCAGGTGACCGATCCCACGGGCCGCGTGGTGAAAACCTTCCAGCCGCGCGTCGTGCGCCAGGTCATCAGCACCGCCGCAGCGCGCGAAGTCGCAGAGGCGCTGCATCAGGTCACCATCGACGGCACGGCCAAGGCGGTGAAGATCACGCAGGCCAACGGCCAGGGATTCTCCTACGGAGGCAAGACCGGTACCGCGCAAAAATGGATCAACGGTGAGGGCTACTCGCATACGCAGCACGTCTCGTCGTTCGTCGGCTTCATGCCGGTGGAGGATCCCGCCTTCGTCGCGCTCGTCATGGTCGATGATCCGCAGACCGCGGCGCGCCACGATTACGGCGCCGAAGTTTCCGCGCCAGTCTTTGCGAACATCGCGAAGCAGATGGCGCAGATCATGAATATCCAGCCGGATATTCCCGCACCGATCGTTCCTGCCGCCGCGCTGAGTGCCAACACTCCTGTCCACGCCTCATTGTGAAACTTCAAGAAATTCTCAAGGACGTGGAGACGAAGTCGATCGACGGACCGGCGGACCGCGCCATTCGCGAGCTGCAATACGACTCACGCCGCGTCGAGGCGAACGACGTTTTCTTCGCCTGGAAGGGCGTGAAGACCGACGGCCACCAGTACATCGCCGACGTCTGCGACAAGGGCGCGGCTGCGGTCGTGCTGGAGAATCCCGATTTCGCGATCTATCGCGGGCCGACTTACATCTCGGTCAAGAACGCGCGGCAGACGATGGCGGGCATGTCGGCGAATTTCTATGGGCGCGCGGACAAGGTGCTCAAGATTGTCGGCGTCACCGGCACCAATGGCAAGACGACGACCTCGTTCATCCTGAAGCATCTCCTGACCGAGCCGAAGATTCCCGTGGGGCTCATCGGCACCGTACGCTACGAGATCGGCGAGCGCGTGCTCCCGGCCTCGCGCACCACGCCTGAGTCGCTCGACCTCCATCGCCTGCTCGCGCAGATGAAGGCCAGTAATTGCCGCGCGGCGGTGATGGAAGTCTCCTCGCACGCGCTCGAGCAGGGCCGCGTCGCGCCGATCAATTACCAGGTCGGCATCTTCACCAATCTCACGCGCGACCATCTCGACTATCACCAGACGATGGAGAATTACTTCGCGGCGAAGGTGATGCTTTTCGCGAATCTCGACCGCCCGAACGATCCCGGCATCGCGGTGATCAATGCTGACGACGCCTATGGCAAGCGCCTCATCGAGATGCAGCGCGGGCGCATTCGCATTCTGGCCTACACTGTCACCGGCGAGCCGGGCGCAGACATCGAGGCGATCGGCCTCGTTTCGACCGCGCAGGGCACGCGCGGCATGCTACGCCTCGGCGGCGAAACGCTGCCGTTCTCGCTGCCGCTGATCGGTTCCTACAATGTCGGCAACGCGCTGGCCGCGGCGGGCGCCGCGCTCGCTTTGGGCGTCGCGCCAAAGGTTATCGTCGAGCGCCTCCGCGACACGCCGCAGGTGCCTGGCCGCCTCGAGAAGTTCGTCTCGGCTGACGGGGTCACCGCCGTGGTCGACTACGCGCACACCGACGACGCCGTGCGCAAGGCCCTCACCGTCCTGCGCGGCATCACGGCTGGCCGGCTCATTGTGGTCCTTGGATGCGGCGGCAATCGCGATGCGCTCAAGCGCCCGCTCATGGCGGCCGCGGCCGTCGAGTGCGCCGACTTCTCGATTTTCACAGCGGACAATCCGCGCCAGGAAAGCATCGAGTTGATCCTCGATCACATGGAGTCGGGGCTTGCCGGGAAAAGCGTCGCCAACAAATACGAGCGCGTGCCGGATCGCCGGCAGGCCATCGCGCACGCGCTGGCCATGGCGCGGCCGGGCGATGTCGTGTGCATCGCGGGCAAGGGCCACGAGACGACGCAGGAAGTCGCCGGCCAATTTCATCCCTTTGACGACCGGCTCGTGGCGCAGGAATTCCTGCGAAGGAGGGCTGCGTGATGCGCCGATGCACCCTGGAAGAGGTCGCGCGTTACAGCGGCGGTCGCCTCCTCAAGGGCAATCCTGCACTGCCGATTGACCGTTTGCACACCGACACGCGCACGCTCCACGAGGGCGATTGCTTTGTCGCGCTGCAGGGCGACCGTTTCGACGGCCACACGTTCGTCGGACAGGTAAGGAACCGCGGCGCGGTCGCGGCACTGGTCTCGCGCCCTCCGGACCTATCGGACCTTCCCGACGACTTGGCGCTCGTCGAGGTGTCGGACACGCTCGAGGCGCTGCAGCGTTTCGCCGCAGAGTATCGCCGTTCGCTGCCCGTGCGCATCATCGGCGTCACCGGCAGCAGCGGCAAGACCAGCACGAAAGAGCTCATCGCCGCGGTGCTGCGGGTGCGGTACAAGACGAAGGCGACTGAGGGCAACCTGAACAATCACATCGGTGTGCCGCTCACGCTCATTCGCCTCGACGAAGATGACCAGTACGGCGTGGTCGAGATGGGCATGAACCATCCCGGTGAAATCGCGCCGCTGGTCGAAATGGCTGTGCCGCACATCGGCGTGATCAGCAGCATCGGCCCAGCGCACATTGAATTTTTCGAAGACCAGGCCGCCATTGCCGCCGAGAAGGCGGAGCTGATCGCAGCGCTTCCGGAAGGTGGCCTCGCCGTGCTCAACAGCGACGACGAGTGGAGCCGGCGCATCGCCGACCGCACCCGCGCGCGCATAACCTGGGTCGGGTCCGGTCCCGCCTCGACATGGCGCGCGGAGGACCTGCGCGTCGAGACCGATCATCTCTCGTTCGTGCTGCGCCACAACGGCAGCAGCGCGCGCGTGAAGCTGCCGGTCGTCAATCGCGTGATGGTTTCCAACGCACTGCTCGCCGCGGCGGTCGGCCGGGAGTGCGGACTGACCATGGACGAAATCGCGCGCGGGCTAGAGTCGGTCAAGCTTCCTGGCGCGCGCATGCAGGTGCTCAATCTCGATGGCGCGTGGATCATTAACGACGCCTACAACGCGAATCCCGACTCGATGAAGGCCGCGCTCACCGCGCTGCGCGAATTTCCCAACGCCACACGCCGCCTCGCCGTGCTCGGCACGATGGGCGAGCTGGGCATGCATGCCACCCCGCTGCATTTCATCATCGGCGAGTACGCCGCGAAGCAAGGCCTCGAATACCTGATCGCGGTCGGTCCCAATGCCGAAGCCTACGCGCGCGGCGCGATCGCCGGCGGCATGACGCACCCGCAAATTGTCTCCGCGCTCGACGCCGGCGAAGCCGCGGCCGCGCTAAAGCCCGTGCTGCGTGAAGGCGACGCGGTGCTGGTCAAGGGCTCGCACTTCATGGGCCTCGAGCGTCTCGTGGAAGCTCTGTCCGGAAAGGCCGGCGCCTAATGCTCTACTATCTCTACTTTCTCTCCAACCACACCGGCTTGGGCGGGCTGAACGTTTTCCGCTACGAAACTTTCCGGGCTATGGCCGCGGCGCTTACCGCGCTGATGCTTTCGCTCGCGATGGGACCGAAGACCATCGTGCTGCTCACGCGCCTCAAGCTCGGCCAGCCTTTGCGGCAAAAATCCGAGGTGCGAGAGCTGGCTGATCTGCACAGTGCGAAGAAGGGCACGCCGACGATGGGTGGCATTCTTATCCTGGCGTCGGTCGCGATCAGCGCCATCTTGTGGTGCGATCCGGTCAACCGGCTCGTCTGGCTGGCGCTCGGTGCGATGCTGTTCCTCGGCTTCATCGGCTTTGCCGACGATTACGAAAAGGTCGCGAAGAAGAATTCAAAAGGCATTCGCGCCTGGCACAAGATGGCGGCGCAAGGCCTCCTCGCGGCTTTCGTCTTTCTCTACCTCTACTCCGTCTCAAGCTACGACGACGAATGGCGCCGGCTCTACGTGCCGTTCCTCAAGTCTTCCTTCTACTTCGACATCGGCATCATCACGGCCTTCGTCTTCTTCGGCCTCGTCATCACCGGCGCGTCGAACGCGGTCAACCTGACCGACGGCCTCGACGGCCTCGCCATCGGCTGCACCATCAGCGTGGCGCTGACCTACGCGATCTTCTGCTACATCGCGGGCAACATCCGGCTCTCCACCTATCTGCTGCTGCCGTTCGTCAGCGGCGCGGGTGAGCTCGCGGTCTTCTGCGCGGCGATGGTCGGCGCGGGCCTCGGCTTTCTCTGGTTCAACTGCCATCCGGCGCGGCTCTTCATGGGGGACACCGGTTCGCTCGCGATCGGAGGCGTGCTCGGCGTCATCGCCATCTGCGTGCACCAGGAGCTCCTGCTTGCCATCGCCGGCGGCGTTTTTGTGCTCGAGGCCGGCTCGGTCATGCTGCAGGTCGCCTCGTTCAAGCTCACCGGCAAACGCATCTTCGCCATGTCGCCGCTGCACCACCATTTTGAATTGAAGGGCTGGGATGAAACCCAGGTTGTCGTCCGTTTCTGGATCATGAGCTTGATCGGCGCGATGGCCGCGCTGGCGACGTTGAAGCTGAGGTAGCTGATGAATTTTTATGGAAGTGAAAGGCAAAGAAGTCGTGGTCTTGGGACTGGGAATTAGTGGCATGGAAGCAGCAAAACTTCTCCAGGACCACGGCGCGAACGTGACCGTGCGCGACGACGCCGATAACAAGGCGCCGGTGCTCCAGCGCGCCGACGCGCTGCGCCAGCGTGGGATCAACGTCGAACTGGGCAATGCGATCCGGGAATCGACCGGATTCGACTTTTGCGTGCTCAGCCCCGGCATTGATCCGAACATGCCGCTGGTACGCCGCCTGCGTCAGGCCGGCCTTCCGACCTTCGGCGAACTCGAGCTCGCGTACCGCTTCTGCGCCTGCCCGATCGTGGCCATCACCGGCACGAATGGCAAAACGACCACGACCGAGCTGGTCAATGCCGTGCTCGCCGCCGGCGGAAAGCGCACGATGTCCGCAGGCAATATCGGCACGGCATTTTCTGAGGCGGTGCGCGGTAGCAACGACCTCGACGTGATGGTCGTCGAGGTGAGCTCGTTCCAGCTCGAGCACATCACCGATTTCCGCCCGCGCGTCAGCGTGCATCTCAATCTCACGCCCGATCATCTCGACCGCTACAAGACGATGGAGGAGTACGAGGCGGCGAAGTGGGAAATCTTCCGCAACCAGACGCCGGATGATGTCGCCATCGTGAACACCAACCTGCGCCTGCCGCCCATCCGCGCAAAGCGTGTAACCATCAGCGCGGCGGGCAATGCGGCCGACTACCAGCTCCTCGACGGTTGGCTCGTGGCGCATGGCCAGCAAGTCCTCGAGCAGTCACGCACGAACCTCATCGGGCCGCATAACGCGGAAAACATGCTCGCGGCGCTCGCCGTGGCCGACCAATACGAAATTCCGCGCGAGGCGGCGGTCCGTGCGCTGTGCGCCTATCGTCCGCTGCCGCACCGGCTGGAGAAAGTCGCCGAGATCGGTGGCGTGACCTTCCTCAACGACTCGAAGGCGACCAACATCGACGCGCTCGAGAAGGCGCTTATGGCCATGCGCGCGCCGGTCGTGCTCATCGCTGGTGGCAAGGACAAGGGCCTCGATTTCACGGGGCTGCGCCAGCTCGTGCGCGAGAAGGTCAAGGCGGTCGTGCTTATCGGCCAGATGACGGAGAAGCTTTTCGCTGCTTGGAATTCCGCCACGCCTTGCACGCGAGCAACCACGCTGGCCGATGCAGTCGACAAGGCGCAGGCGCTCACGCAAAGCGGCGACGTTGTCCTGCTTTCGCCCGGCTGCTCGAGCTTCGACATGTTCAAGAGTTTCGAGGACCGCGGCGACCAGTTCCGCGCGCTTGTGCTCGCCAAACAATCCTGATTTCACGCCCAAACATCCACCACCAAAAGAAGAGAGAGAACCATGGACAACAACGACAGTACAAAGCCGCAACAGACCGGCGGCTTAAAACTCATGACGGTCTTCATTGCCGTGCTAGCACTGCACGTCCTTGTGATCGGCGGTTTCACCGTCTATCACCTGATGGGCAGCGGCGGCAGCGATGCCGACCTGACCCTGGACAAAACCCACAAGCTGAAAGCCGACGGCACCGTCGTCACCGACACGAGCGCGACCGACACGGCCACGCCCGACAAGACCGCCGACACAACGGCGTCCACGGACACGGCCACCACGGTGAGCGCGCCCAGCACGACAGGAACGACCACGGCGCCAGCCGCGACCGCACCGACCGGCACGAGCACTCCGGCCGCGACGCAGGTTGCAGCCAGTACGTCGACCGTAACGCCGTCCGCGGAGAATCCTTCGGTGACGCCCGTACCTAGCGCTGCCCCTTCGCCGATCGTCCTTTCCGGCGATGACATGGCGCAGACCTCGACGATCCCTCCGGGACTCGCGCCTCCGCCCGAGCCGACGCTCTCCCCGAATGGGTCCGCCGCAGGCATGTCGCCCACCCCGAGCGCTCCTGCTCCTGAACCGAGTTCAGCGATGACCTCCTCAACGTTGGCGGCGCACGCTGCTACCAACACAACAGCGAAGTCTTCCCTCGCGCTCGCACCGGCTCCCGAAAAGGTATCGTCTGCCACACCTTCCGGCCCGGTTATTCCCAAGAGCGAAGTGGCGAGCGGTCCGGTGCACATGCCCGCGAATCCGCCGGCGCCCGCCTCAGGTGAGGAGCATGTCTCTGCGCAATCGCACGAGGAGCACGCGGTTGCCTTCACGCACGAAGCGAAGAAGGAGGTCTACACGGTAAAGATGACCGACTCCTATAAGAAGATTGCGCAGGCCCACCACATCACCGTGGCGGAATTGAAGGCGGCCAATCACATCAAGGGCGATACGCTTCACACCGGCCAGAAGCTGGTCATTCCCGGGGGCAAGACCTCCGTGGCGAAGAGTGGCGCGACGCATGACGAAACGGCGAGCATGACGGCCTCGACGGCGGTCCTCTCCGCTTCGCCCGCCAGCAGCGCGAAGACGCATCACCACTACTACACGGTGGCGAAGGGCGACACGCTGAAGAAGATCGCGAAGAAGTTCAACGTCACCGCCTCGGCCCTCGAGGAAGCCAATAGCCTGAGCGGCGCGAAAGTCGCCGTGGGCGAAAAGCTGAAAATCCCGTCGCACGAAGTGCGGACCACGGCCGGCACAAGCACGCCGTCCCCGTCGTTGACCGACCGAGTGGCCGCGCCGATGGCGGCGCCGGCTCCGATCCAGCCGCGCCAGGTGGAGACCCAGCCGACGCCGGTCGAGCAACCCGCTCCGACACCGGTGGCGACTCCTTCGCCTGTTCCTCAGCCCACGCCCTCATCGAGTCCTGAGCTGACCAGCCTGAACTTCTAACGAGAAATCCGCGATGGCAAACGCATTCAAAATTACGCTCGGGGTCTGCCTGGGAATCGGCGCGTCTCTCTTCGCCCTTTTCCTCGCAGTCCTGGCTTTGCATGTCGCCGTCATCGCGGCCTTCACGGTCTATCACCTGATGCACTCCTAAGGCCCCCGCTTATGTTCATGCAACGCAACGCCGCTTACATGCTGCTCATCGTCATGCTCGGGCTTATCGCCTTGGGCTTGGTGATGCTCTCCAGCACAAGTGCGGAGCTTGCGCCATCGGACACGCCCGGGGTCTACGACAAAGTCTACAACAAGCTCGCGATGCAGGGCGTATGGCTCGTGGTCGGCGGCATTGCCTGCGCGTTCTTCGCGCTGTGCGATTACCAGAAGGTGCAGCGTTACGCGCCGTGGATCCTCGGCGTGTCGTGCGTGCTGCTGCTGCTCTGCCTCGTGCCGCACGTGGGCGTGCGCATCAACGGTTCACCGCGCTGGCTGCGCGTGGCCGGTTGGACGTACCAGCCCTCGGAGCTCGCGAAACTGGCGCTGATTCTTTTCCTTTCGTGGTGGATGGGGAAAAATCAGCGCCATGTTCGCGAACTTCATCGCGGTTTGTTTCTGCCGGTCCTGTGTTCGCTGCCGCTGTTGCTGCTCATGGTCCTGCAGCAGGACAACGGCACGACGGTCATCATGCTCATGATCCTGATCGTGATGATGTTCGTGGCCGGTGCGCGGATGATCTACCTGCTGCCGCTCACCGCGATCGGCGGAATCGGCATGGCGATCCGCGCCATCTCCACCCCGGAACGCTGGGCGCGCATCGTGGCGTGGTGGCATTTCGTCCATCACCCCGAGAGCGTGGTGATCGGCAGCAAGTTCTGGCAGCAGTTGCAGGGCCTCATCGCGCTCGGCTCCGGTGGACTGTGGGGCGTTGGTCTCGGCAACAGCCGCCAGAAAATGTATTGGCTGCCCGAGGTGAACACCGATTTCGTTTTCCCGATCATCGGCGAGGAGCTCGGCATGTGGGTGACGCTGGCGGTGGTCGCCGCGTTCCTCATCCTCATGCTTTGCGGCGGATGGATCGCGATTCACGCGCCCGACCCAGCCGGCGTATTCCTGGGCATTGGCCTCACGCTCATGATCGCGCTGCAGGCGTTGATGAATCTCGCAGTCGTAACTTCCGTCATGCCGTGCAAGGGAATCCCCCTGCCGTTCATCAGTTACGGCGGATCAAATTTGCTCACGTGCCTTGCGGCCATCGGAATTCTGTTTAATATGCACCGACAGGGCATTTACCACACCCAGGCGGCGCCTGCGCTGACGCCGAAGTCGTATAGTGTGCGAATGTAGGGCCCTCGAAACCATACCGATGAAAATTGCCATTGCTTGCGGAGGTACGGGCGGACATCTCTTTCCGGGATTGGCCGTTGCGGAAGAACTGCGCCAGCGCGGCCACGACACGCTTCTGCTCGTCTCAGCCAAGCAGATCGACACCATCGCGCTCGAGGGCGCGGCCGAGCAAAAAGCGAAGGCGCTGCCTGGCATCGGCTGGCCGGGATTGCTCACACCGCGCGTCTTTTCCTTCGGCATGGCGCTCGTCAGCAGTTGGCGCGAGTGCGGCCAAGTCTATCGCGATTTTCAGCCCACCGCCATTGTCGGCATGGGCGGCTTTACTAGCGCGATCCCGCTGCTGCTCGGCCGGCATCTTCGTCTGCCGACCATCATTCACGAGTCGAATGCAATTCCCGGCCGCGTCACGCGCTACATCGCGCCGATGGTCAACAAGACGCTGCTCGGCTTCGAGTCGTGTGCGAATTACCTGCGTCGCGCGCACTGCGTCGTCACTGGCACGCCCGTGCGGCGCGGCCTGGCGCGGATCGATCGCGCCGTCGCTGCGGAAAAATTTGGACTCAATCCCGCGCTGCCCATCGTGCTCGTCATGGGCGGCAGCCAGGGCGCGCACGGCATCAATCAGCTCATCCACAAGACGACCGCGATGTGGCACGCCGACCGCGAGGAAGTTCAGTTCATCCATCTCACCGGCCAGGCCGACGCGAAAATCGCGGAGATCAATTATCGCCGTCATCGCCTCACCGCCGTGGTGCAGGCGTTCTCGACCGAGATGGAGCATTTCTACAGCCTCGCCGACGTGGTCATCAGTCGTTCCGGTGCCGCGTCGCTCACGGAATTGAGTCACTACGGCCTGCCGTCGGTCCTCGTGCCGTACCCGGCGGCGGCGGACGATCACCAGACCTTCAACGCGCGGATTTTTGAACACGCGGGAGCGGCGAAAATTCTCGTCGAGAGCAAGACCACGCCAGAGGAACTGCACCAGGTCGTGGCGGAAATTTTGGCGAACAACCCGATGCGCGAAAAGATGGCGGCGGCCGCACGCAGCCTCGCGGGTATCGATGCCGCCAAGCGCGTCGCGGAAGAAATCGAATTATCATGCAACCCGAAGTAAAACAGCGCCTCGAGCAGTTGCTGAAGAGCGGGCCGCAGAAGGTCCATATCATCGGCGTCTGCGGCAGTGGCATGAGCGGCCTCGCGCGCCTCTTGCTTGCGCAGGGTCATGAGCTGACCGGTTCCGATCTGGTGGCCGCATCCGCCGCAGTGGATTACATCCCGGCCGGCGTGCGTTACTTCGAGGGACACGCCGCGTCCAACATCGACAGCGCTGCGCTCGTCGTCTTCTCCTCGGCCATCGCCGCCGAAAATCCGGAGCGCGTTGCCGCGAGCGAAAAAGGCATCCTCTGCGTGCGCCGTGCGGAATGTCTCGTCGTGCTCGCCGACCAAAAGAGCGCCTACATCGTCGCGGGCAGCCACGGCAAGACCACCACCTCGTCGATGCTCACGCACGTGTTGCGGCAAGCCGACCTGGATCCCTCGCACTACATCGGCGCGCAGGTGCCGCTGCTGGGCGCGAACGCCGCGTGGACCAACGGCAAGCCGTTCGTGGTCGAGGCCGACGAAAGCGACGGCACGCTCGCGCTGTTCGCACCGCAAGCCAGCCTCATCCTCAACATCGAGGAAGAGCATCTCGACTTCTACCACTCCATCGAGGAAATCGTCGGCGTCTTCGCGCTGCTCTGCGAGCGCACGAGCGGCCCGATCGTCTATTGCGCCGATGACAAGAACGCGATGCTGCTCTGCTCGCACGCCCAACGCGCCCTGAGCTACGGGCTTTCCGAGCTGGCGACCTACCGTGCGCTCGACGTCCGGCTCCAGAATTTCTCCTCGCGCTTCAGCGTGCTGCATGATGGCAAGCTGCTCGGCGAGGTCGCGCTCGAAGTGCCCGGCGCGCAAAACGTGTGCAATGCGCTCGGCGTCGTCGCGCTGGCCACTGAACTCGGCATCCCGTGGAACCAGATCGTCAGCGCGCTCGCGGAATTTCGCGGTGCTTCACGGCGCTTCGAGGTTAAGTACCGCTCCAGCGACTACATGGTCGTCGACGACTACGCGCATCATCCCACCGAGATCAAGGCCACGCTGGCCGCGGCGAAGAACAGCAGCTGGAAGCGCGTGCTGGCCCTTTTTCAACCACATCGTTACTCGCGCACGAAGGCGCTGCTCAACGAATTCGCCGGCGCTTTCCACGATGCCGACCAGGTTTTCATCACCGAGATTTACGCCGCGAGCGAGGCCGCCATGGCCGGCGTCACCGGCGACGTCGTAGCGCAGACCGTGCGCGCCGATGGCCACGCACAGGTGACCTACGAGCCCACGCTCGGCCGCCTGCGCGCGGCGGTCAATGCCATCCTCGAGCCCGGCGACCTCGTCATCACTCTCGGCGCAGGCGACATCCATCGCGTCGCGCAGCATCTCGCACAGGGCCTTGTCTGGTACGGCGAGCTCATTGGGCAGATCAAGCCCGAGAGCGTACTTAAGCGCGACGAGCCGCTGCACAAGCACACGACCATGCGCATCGGCGGTCCCGCGCAGCTCTGGTTCGAGCCGACCGACGAGGAAGACCTCATTACCGGCCTGCGATTCGCGCATGACCGCGGCATCCCTGTCACGTTCATCGGCCGCGGCAGCAATCTGCTTATTCGCGATGGCGGCATCCACGGTCTCTGCGTCCACCTGGGCCGGCCCTACTTCAGTCGCGTTGAGGTTGATGGCGAATTCGTCACCGTCGGCGCGGGCGCACGGCTCAAGACCATCGTGTCCGAGGCGCGCAAACAAAACCTTGGCGGCTTCGAATTCATGGAGGGCATCCCCGGCAACATGGGCGGCGCGCTGCGCATGAACGCCGGCGCCATGCAGGGCTGGACCATGGAAGTGGTCGAGAGCGTGCGCAGCATCGACCTGCTCGGCCACGTGCACGAGGTCAAAAAGGCCGACCTGGAGATTCATTATCGCAGCGTCCCGCATTTCCAGACACACATCGCCGTCTCGGCCAAGCTCAAGGGCAAGCCGAGCTCGAAGGAGGAAATCGGCGAAAGGCTCAAGCAATTTTCCGGCAAGCGCTGGACTTCGCAACCCGCCGCGCCGAGCGCTGGCTGCATTTTCAAGAACCCGGGACCGATCCCCGCGGGCAAGCTGATCGACGAGTTGGGCCTCAAGAACCTCTCGGTCGGTTCCGCGCGCGTCTCGGAAGTTCACGGCAATTTCATCGTGAACGATGGCGGGGCGACGGCAGAGGACGTGCTCCAGCTTATCGCCATGATCCAAAGCCGCGCGCGTGAGGCGCGGCAGATCGACTTGAACACCGAAGTGATTGTGCTGGGAGAAGAAAATTAGATGAAGATCAAGAAGTCGCGGGAGGTTTCGTTCGGCTGGTTCGGGCCGATCATCGCCTCGCTGCGCTCCGCCCGCAAAAAGCGGGCGCACAAGTTGAGCTGTGAAGTGAAGAAAAACAAATGAGTGATAAACCGCAACGCATTGCCGTTCTGATGGGCGGCCCGTCCGCCGAGCGCGAAGTCTCGCTGCGTACCGGCGCGGCCTGTGCGGGCGCGCTGCGCGAAGCTGGCTTCGACGTGAGCGAAGTCGTCGTTGAGGACGAAAATTTCGCCGTGCCGGACGGCATCGATCTTGCCTTCCTCGCCATGCACGGCCCCTTCGGCGAAGACGGCCGGGTCCAGGATATCCTTACCGCCCGCGGTATTCCCTTCACCGGGGCCGATGCGGACACCAGCCGCATCACCATCGACAAGGAAAAGACGAAGGAGAAACTTCGCGCCGCCGGTGTGCCCACGCCGCAGGGGCAGCTCGTGAATCGCGTCGAGGAAATCACCGTCCCACTGCCCGTCTTCATCAAGCCGAACACGCAAGGCTCGAGCGTCGGTTCGCGCGCCGCGCATAACCGCACGGAAGCCGCCGCGGCCATCGCCGACGCGTTGAAGTACGATTCGTCCGCGCTGGTCGAGCAATTCATCAACGGTCGCGAACTCACCGTTGGCGTGCTCGGCGGCCAGGTACTGCCCGTGGTCGAGATTCGTCCGCTCGACGGTTTTTACGACTACACCAACAAGTACACCAAGGGCAAGACCGAGTACTTCTGCCCTGCGCCGATTCCCGAGGAAGTCGCGGCGCAGATCCAGCGCTATGCACTCGCGGCGCATCGCTCGGTCGGCAACACGGTCTATTCGCGCATCGATTTTCTGCTCCAGGGCGACAAGCCCTATTGCCTTGAGATCAACACGATTCCCGGCATGACCGCGACCAGCCTGCTGCCCAAGGCCGCGGCGGCGGTCGGCATCACGTTCCCCGACCTGTGCCGGCGCATCGTCGAGCTCTCGTGGACGGCTCGGCAAAACGAGAGGAGCGCATGAACCGTCGCGTGCGCCCCCGCCCTCGTCCTCGTCCGAAGCAGCTCAACATTCTGCACTCGACCACGCCCTCGAAACACTCGCGCAAGGAAATCGCGCAGGTCATGGGTTGGTGTGCTCTGGTGCTGGTCATGATCATCGTGGTCGGCGCCGGCCTGCATTTTGGCATCTCGTTCGTCTTGAACCGCGTCCTTTACAACAACCCGCGCTACGCCCTGCACCAGATCGACGTCGAGCCGCGCGAACGCTTCAGCCCGCACCTCATCCGCCAGGCCGCCGGTCTCGAGACGGGCATGAACCTCTGGGCGCTGAATCTGCACCAAATCGCGCACGACCTGGAAGCGATTCCCAACGTCGCCAGCGCCAAGGTCGAGCGCCATTTCCCGGACCGGATCGCGATCACCATCACCGAGCGCGTGCCCGTGGTGAAGATCGAAGGCCTCAACATCGATCTCGGCACGAAGGAAACATTCTATCTCGACCACGATTGTTACGTGATCAAGCCGCGCGCCGATGAGCAGCCCGCGATACTGCCCCAAGTCGTCGGACTCACCGATGCGGAAGTGGAACCCGGCACCAAGCTGGATCGCCCGATCCTCACGCGCGCGTTGGAAATTCTCGATGGCATCGACCATAGCGAGCTGCGCACGACGATGGACATTTCGCGCATCGACCTGAGCGATCCCCTATCGATCACGATGCAAACCCGCCAGGGGCAGACCATCTGGTTCCGGCTCGATTATATCGAGCAGCAACTGCAGCGCCTGCAGGGAGCCGTCAAATATGCCGACGATCACCAACGCACCATGGCGACCATCGACCTGCGGCCGGACGTCAATGATCCCGCTACTTTCAGCCAAAATCTGTAGACCATCCAACCAACCACTATGTTCTGGGGAAAATCACGCAATATTGTCGTCGCACTTGAAGTAGGCAGCACCAAGGTTGCCGCTGCGGTCGGGGAAATCCGGCCCGACGGCACGCTCGCGCTCCTGGGCATCGGCGAGGCGAATTCCGGCCAGGTGCGCAAGTGCGAGATCGTCGACTTCGAGGTCGCGCAAGGCTGCATCCGCGATGCGCTGGCCGAAGCCGAGTCGAAGACCGACGTGGTGGTTGCCGAGGTCTACCTCGCGATTTCTGGCGCGCACATCCGCTGCGCCAACACTCGCGTGACCACGCTCATCTCCAACGACGGCGACGAGATCACGCTCGAGAACATGCAGGAACTCGAGGACATGGCCGCCGCACAGCCGCTGCCCGCCGACCACGCCATCGTGCATTCGCTCCTGCAGAATTATGTCCTCGACGACGGCTCGAGCACCGACAACCCGATCGGCCTCGCCTCCAAGCAGCTCACCGCGCATTTTCACCAGGTCTATGGTCTCGGCACGCGCCTGCAGACGACCATCCGTTGCGTCAAGGAACTCGGCATCGACGTGAAGAGCCACGCGCTCAGCTCCTACGCCACGGCGCAGGCGGTACTCAACCGCAACCAAAAGCAGCTCGGCGCGGTGGTGATCAACCTCGGCGGCGGCGTGACCGACTACATCGTGTACGAGGGCGGCGCGGTTGTGCACACCGGCGTGCTCGGCGTTGGCGGCGACCACCTCACCAACGACATCGTCTCCGGCCTCAAAATTCCGTACGCCAAGGCCGAGGCGCTCAAGAAAACCGAGGGCTCCGTCATCCTCGATCCCAACGAGGCCGAAGCATCAGTGAAGCTGCCCGGCTCCTACAATTTCGAGGAGAAAACGATCTGGCGTTCCTCGCTCAATACCATCATGCAGGCGCGGCAGGCGGAAATCTTCGAGATCATCCTCGAAGACCTCGAAGCCATGCCGTTCTGGCAGGACTTCACCGGCACGGTTTACATCACCGGCGGCGCGTCGCAGGTGAAGGGCATCGTGGATCTCGCCTCGCAGGTTTTCCCCTGCGCGGTCGAGCTCGCGCACCAATCGCCCTTCGATGGCGACCAGACCTACGGCCGCCGCCCGGACCTGAGCACCCTGCTTGGCCTGCTGCAGTACGCGCGCAAGGTGGAGCTCGAGGTGCCGTCGCCGAAGGGCAT
>FSYS01003157.1_pt1 | contig 22237 bp, 14 predicted proteins | sample 1638491 | NCBI WGS metagenome assembly FSYS01 (sample SAMEA3914788, study PRJEB12502) | metagenome | biome: forest; material: soil | place: Canada | collected 2011-07-03 | depth 0.1 m | reverse complement strand
GCTGGTCGCTACAGCGGCTCGCTCTCATCTTTCCGAATATATTCGCCCTGCGTGGCGACGTCATACGGGTTAAGTGATATGGTCGTGGCACTGCACAAAAAAATATTGTTGCGCGATAGGTAAATTATCGCGCGAATCGCTAGGATCGATGCCTAGGAACTTGGTAACCACATCGTGGTTACGATCGTTTGGGTACCTGCGGTGCGCATCATGGGACGGACAGTACGCCAATCGCCAATCTTGTCCGCTATAAGTGAGTTATCAGGTCCCTAGAAGTAACCACCGATATATCTCACGCCGGAAGATTAAAAATAATCAAGTTACTTAACGGTTACCAGAGTTAGTGTGTAGCTAAAACCCTTGTAAACACTGTGCCTCCAGCGAGTCGTCGAAGTCTAGAAATAGATGAGTGACATCTTGTCGTCTACGGGCTACTTGTTGTCGATCGGCGACAATTTCTTCCTGAAACTCACCCATCCTGAGGTCAGTTTCCTACATCCATCTGGTGAGAACTAGAAACCGTAGGATTCCCAAAAAGCACTTTAGTCTTTCATGTGCTCTTTGTTTGTCTCAATCACACTCTGCTTGGCACAAACTGGAGACCCAGCAACGCACGCTCGTCGCCCATCTTTTTATATACAGCTCTGGGAGACGTGAGGGTAATAGCGATATGCAGCCGACATCGGTCCTTGGTTCAAGACTTCAAGCTACTGAGAGTGCAGAGCGCGCCGCCCTCAGCGAGCACCGTTGGAATCGAGTCACGGCACTCTGGGCGATAGAGTCCATGGTGGACGCATTTGCCGTGTGCGTGTCTGTGCTCATTTCCTACGAGGCATACGCAGCGCTGGCACAGCACTGGGGCGGTTATCGGCCGATTCACGATCTCCCCTTCGCCGCCCTGATCCTGGCCTGCGTTCTGGTGGCGATGCTGGCGCGCTCGGGTGCCTACCGCAGCAGCGCCGGTCTTCTGCGCATTCGCGAGACCGCGCGCGTTCTCGAGGCAAGCTTCTTCAGCGCGATCCTGCTCCTGCCCTGCGCGGTCTCCTACTCAGCGAAGGCGTCGCCCTGGTTGCTTGCGGCGGAGTTGCCGCTCGTTACGGCGGTTCTGATCTTGGAGAAGCACGCCATCCACGCGCTCTTCGAGCGGTTGCGTCGCAAGGGCATCGGATCCCGTCGCGTGGTGATCTATGGCTCCGGCAGCTCGGCGCAGATGCTGTACTCGGCGCTGGCCCGTTCGCCGAAGCTGGGCCTATGGCCGGTTGCCGTTGTGGACGATGGCGTCGCGGCCTCCGGCACGCTTGGGCCCCGCCGCTATCCCAGCGACGTGATTTATCTGAATACCGCGAGCTTCTGTTCTGCGCTGCTGAAGTCGAACCGGGCGGACCTTGTGGTCATGGCCTCGCGCGTTGCGAACGAGGAAAACTCGCGCTCCATCATGGAGGCCTGCGCAAGCGCCGGCGTCGATGTAGCTTATGCGGCGGACACCGGCTGCGGCAACGTTGCGCCGGTCGACTATCTCGACGTAGACGGGCACCTAATCTACGGAGCGCATACCGTGCAGCCGCGCTATCTGTACGACCTAGCCATGCGGACCGTCGATATCGTGACCTCGGCCACGCTGCTGGTTTTCGCCTCGGTTCCGCTGCTGATCCTCGCGGCGATCGTGAAGTTCGATTCCCCTGGCCCCGTGCTCTTCCGGCAACGCCGCGTGGGACTAAATGGCAAGCCATTTACGATTCTGAAGTTCCGCACGATGCATGTAGACGATTGCAGGGATGCGCTGACGCCACGATCCTCGAACGACAGCCGCATTACGCGCCCGGGAAGATGGCTGCGCAAGGCTAGCCTCGACGAGCTGCCGCAGTTGTTGAATGTCCTGGCGGGAGACATGGCTCTGGTTGGGCCGCGTCCCGAGATGCCGTTCATTGTTGCCGAGTACTCGGAACAGCAGCGGAAGCGTCTTTCGGTGAAGCCTGGACTTACTGGAATCTGGCAGCTGAGTGCGGACCGGTCCGCACCGATCCACGAGAACATCCACTACGACCTTTACTACCTCAAGGAGAGATCGGTGGCTGTGGATTTTGCCATCCTTCTCCATACCGCGTTCTTCGCCATGAATGGCATCTAAGACATCAGACACGAAACAACTTTCTCACTCGAGAAGCATACTTTGTTCGGAGATAAACCATGGGTATTGTCATTGTTACAGGTTCTGCAGGTCTGATCGGTTCTGAAGCTGCAAGACACTTCGCTGCTAAGGGATTTGATGTCGTCGGTATCGACAACGACATGCGAGCCGTCTTCTTCGGAGAAGAGGCATCCACGTCGTGGATGCGGGACGATCTGATTGGAACGCTTAAGCGCTATATCCACCGTTCGATCGACATTCGTGACCGCGATGCGATCGACGATATCTTCAAGCACTATGGCACCGAGATTAAACTTGTGGTGCACACTGCGGCACAACCCTCACACGATTGGGCGGCCCGCGATCCGCGCATGGACTTTGGAGTCAATGCAGTCGGTACCTTGAACCTGTTGGAGGCTACGCGTAAGTTCTGCCCCGACGCGGCGTTCATCTTTACCTCGACGAACAAGGTCTACGGAGATACTCCAAATCGGCTACCGCTCGTCGAGTTGGAGAGTCGCTGGGAGATTGACCCGAGTCATCCCTATAAGGTTGGTATCGACGAAAAGATGAGCATTGACGGCTGCATGCACAGCGTCTTTGGCGCCTCCAAGGTTGCGGCCGACATTATGGTGCAGGAGTATGGGAGGTACTTTGGGATGAAGACGGTGTGCTTCCGTGGGGGATGTCTCACCGGCCCGCAGCACTCTGGTACGCAGCTTCATGGATTCCTTGCTTACTTGATGAAGTGCTGTGTTACGGAAACTCCGTACAAGGTATTCGGCTATCAGGGAAAACAGGTTCGCGACAATATTCATAGCTATGACTTAATTCAGGCCTTCGATACCTTCTTCAGCAATCCCCGCTCGGGAGAGGTCTATAACATTGGTGGTGGTCGTTTCAGTAACTGCTCGATGCTCGAGGCAATTGCAGCCTGCGAGCGGATTGCTCAGGTGAAGTTACAGTGGGAGTACGTTGACGCCAACCGGATGGGCGATCACATCTGGTGGATAGGAGATTTGAACAAGTTCAAGTCCCACTATCCTAGTTGGAATCTTACCTACGATGTTGAAGGCATTTTGCGCGAGAGTTACGAAGTGAACGTCGACAAGTGGGTTTCCAAAGGGATGGTTGCCCAATGATCGATCAGGGAAAAAAGAGTGTCCTGGGAATTCTGGTGGATGCGGTTGATTACGACGCGGCGCTTATGCGCATCGTCCAGGCCGCATTCGAGAAGCGTCCGTATACTGTGTCGGCGCTTGCCGTGCACGGCGTGATGACAGGTTTTGAGAGCGAAGAGCATAAGTATCGGTTGAACTCCTTCGATCTCATCGTGCCCGACGGCCAGCCGGTGCGTTGGGCGCTGAACCTGATCCACAAGAGCGATCTGACCAGTCGGGTCTATGGGCCGGAGCTGACGCTACGGACCTTGGCGCGGGCAGCAGAGGAAGGGCTTCCGGTGTACTTTTACGGGACGACTCCGGAGATCCTGGCACGCTTGAAGACAAGCTTGGCAGAGCGTTTTCCCAAACTGATTATCGCCGGCGCCGAGCCTTCTAAGTTTCGGACGCTGAACAGCAATGAGCGCAACGCCCTGGCGCGACGTATCCGTGAGTCGGGTGCGGCGATTACGATGGTTGGCCTGGGATGTCCGCGGCAGGAAATCTTCGCGTACGAGATGCGACCGCTGCTTTCCATGCCGTTGCTTGCCGTCGGTGCGGCGTTTGCCTTCATCGCGGGCACGCTCCCGCAGGCGCCTCCGGGGATGCAGAAGCGCGGTCTGGAGTGGCTCTTCCGCCTGAAGGAGGAGCCGCTTCGGCTGTGGCGGCGGTATCTTATCTTGAATCCGTACTATGTCTTCCTGCTCAGCGGACAGTGGATTGGCAGGAACTACGCCGCGATTGGGACGCGTCCAACGAATGAGATCGGGTACGGCTAGACCATGGCTAGGCGAGCATGCGGCCCTCTCTAACCTTCAACTCTTAGGAGCATTATGCGTACCCTTGTTACTGGCGGTGCTGGATTTCTTGGCTCTCATTTGTGCGACAGCCTGATCGCGGAAGGTCATAGCGTTCTGTGCGTCGACAATCTGATTACAGGACAGATGCAGAACATTGCACACCTCGCGAATGAGCCGCGGTTCGACGTTTTAAACCACGATATTTGCGTTCCGTTCGATCCTGGCGCATTTGACTATGTCTTTCACCTCGCGTCGCCGGCCAGTCCATTCGACTATCTCGAGCATGGCATCGAGACGCTGCGCGTTGGGTCGGTTGGGACGATGAACATCCTGGAGCTGGCCCGGAAGTATAGCGCGAAGTACTTGGTCTCCTCGACCTCGGAATGCTATGGCGATCCGTCCGTGCATCCGCAGCCGGAGACCTACTGGGGTAACGTTAACCCGATCGGGCCGCGCTCGGTCTATGACGAGTCGAAGCGCTTCACCGAAGCGGTGACGATGGCTTATCACCGCTACCACAACGTGGATACGCACATCGTTCGGATCTTCAACACGTATGGTCCGCGGCTCCAGTCCTCCGACGGACGGGTGATCTCCACGCTGCTGCATCAGGCGCTCTCCGGCGAAGATCTCACCGTCTTTGGGAATGGTTCCCAAACGCGCAGCTTCTGCTACGTGAGTGACGAGATCGACGGAATCCTAAGGCTCTCGCGGTCGAAGGAGCACCATCCGGTAAATATCGGCAATCCAACAGAGTTCACGATTTTGGAATGCGCGGAAATTATTCTCAAGATGACAGGATCGCGCAGTTCCATCGTCTTCCAGCCCTTGCCAGTGGACGATCCGAAACAGCGCCAGCCGGATATTTCAAAGGCAAAGCGACTGCTCGACTGGCAGCCGACCATCGACCTCCGCACGGGTTTGGCCCTCACGCTAAGCTACTTGAGCAGCCAAGTGGAGCAAGTAAGCCGCGTAGAAGCAAAGCCGATGCCAAAGCTGGAAGCCACGCCTGCGTGGGCACAGACCGCATAAGATTGGGGATGACCCTCCCACTTACTCAGGACGAAGGCGTGATCCAGCTAATTCAGGCGGATCGCGCCTCTTCCGTTTTAGCTTGATATTCGCTCTGATTAGGTAGTCTACAGCCAACGCAACCGGTGGAACCCGCATCTGATTTTGTATTGGCGAGATAAGTAAGACTCAGCCAGTCAAAACTAAACAACAAGGTTAGGCGGCCGGGTTGGCAGTCCTTCTGAAGATTTCGGAAGTTCCCATACGTAAGCTGCAAAGGGTCCAGGTTTCACAAATCCTAAAGAGGGCCCCGGGGTAACTCGAAATGCGCGATAAGGTAATGACCCCGGCGGGTTTACTGCATAGCAGATCTTAGGAAGAGTTATTACCATGGACGGCTGTACGACTTGCAACACGATTTGTGGAACCCGAAAGTACTGCATTCTGCGAACGCGTTTGACATGCCATTGGAAGCTTCACGGGTTAGCGCAGCGCACAAATACCCTCCCAAGGAAGATGTACCCAAATGCAATCAGCACACACACCGGTCGGACCCCCCGCACTCAACCAATTCGAGCGTCCCTCCTCCGCGCAGCGCGCTGCACGCGCCCCGCTGGGCGGAAAGCCCGCTCCGCATGAACTTTCCGGCGCTGTCACCTCAGGCGCGGCATCGCGAACCCCGTTCTATCTTCCCATCGATGTCAGCAGCCGATTTGGGGCACGTTTGCGGGAGTTACGCCGCGAACGGAATATGACCCAACTCCGCATGGCGACGGACTTTGGAATAGACAGGAGTTTTATCAGCGACGTCGAACGCGGACGTAAGTCGATTTCGCTGCCAATGCTGGAGGTAATCGCATTGGGGATGAACATGACGCTTTCTGATTTGTTGCAGAACATCTAGGCAGGCTACGCGTAGGCAGGCTACGCGGGCAAGGATAGACGAGAAGCTAGGGTCGAGTACTGCGGTACCCGGACGGCCCACCCGGGTAATGAGTTCCTACTTTCGAAAGAAACATAATGGAGCGTTATGAAAATTGCTGTTATTGGTGCTGGTTATGTCGGTCTTGTCTCTGCTGCCTGCTTCGCTGAGCTGGGGCACGAAGTTGTCACGGTTGATATGGACAAAGAGAGGGTCGCGCAATTGCGTGCGGGCGGCGTTCCGATCCATGAAGATCTCCTGCCGGAGCTGCTACAGCGCCACCGCGGCAAGGGGTTGTCCTTTTCAACCGACATCCAGGCAGCGTTCCATTTCTGCGACGTTGCCTTTATTTGTGTGGGTACGCCTCCCTCGCCGAACGGTGATGCGGACCTCTCCTTTGTCGAAGGCGTGGCCCGGGAGCTGGCCTTCTCCTTGGATCGCCATAAGGTGATCGTCGAGAAGAGCACGGTTCCGGTGGGAACCTGCGAGGCGGTATGCCGGACCATGGTTCTGCATGGTGCGCACCGTGAGGACTTCAGCATCGCATCCAACCCAGAGTTTTTGCGGGAGGGAACGGCCGTATGCGACTTCCTCTTCCCGGATCGAATCCTTCTCGGCGTTGCGGATGAGGCGAGCCGCGAGGCGCTAACCGCGATCTATGCTCCCATCCTCGATGGAAGCTACTACAAGCGCACCGACTCGCTGGCCGGGCCACGCAATCACGAGCCCAAACTGATCGTCACCGGAGTGAAGAGCGCGGAGCTGATCAAGCACGCTTCGAACGCCTTCCTCGCGATGAAGATCTCCTTCATCAATGCCGTCGCGAATGTCTGCGAGGGGGTGGGCGCGGATGTCCGCGAGGTGGTGCAGGGCATTGGAACGGACTCGCGTATCGGACCCAAGTTCCTCAATCCCGGCATTGGCTATGGCGGCTCCTGCTTCCCGAAGGACGTGCTCGCATTCCGCTCGGTCGCGAAGAGTGTGGGCTACGACTTCTCGCTGCTCACCGAGGTCATGAAGGTGAATAACGACCAGAAACTCCGCTTTATTGACAAGGTGCGGAATGCGCTCTGGACACTACGCGGCAAGAAGATCGCAGTTCTCGGTCTGGCCTTTAAAGGTGGAACGGACGACGTGCGCGACTCTCCGGCGCTCGATATTGTCCAGATGCTGAAGGCGGAGGGCGCCTCAATTCGTGCGTATGATCCGGCCGCGATGGATCGCGCTCGCGGCGTTCTTATCGACGGAACGGTGTCGTACGCGATCGATGCTTACGACGCTTGCGTGGGGGCGGACGCAGTTCTCGTTCTGGCCGAGTGGAAGGAATTTGCCGAGCTCGATCTGAGCCGCATTCGCGCTCTGTTGAAGCTGCCGATCATCATCGACGGCAAGAATGTTCTGGATCCGGCAGCAGTGCGCAGGGCCGGTCTGCACTACTACGGCGTGGGCACCGAAGCGGAGGCGCCGGTGGTTCCGGCCACTTCGGCTCGCCGCGCGGCCGCCGTTACCTCAAGTTTGTCGAACTCCGGCGCGCTGATCAGCGCCTCGGGTGACTAAAACCATTCTCTCGCGATACTGCATAACTCTAATCTCGCCAATGGGGAAGCAAAAATGAACAGCATCGATCAACACAGCCTCGTTGTAAGAAGCGCGCCGTATCCGTCCCCGATTCTCCCACTCGCGCCGGTAGGGGATACGGAATACCACGTGCACGATCTCTGGAAAATTCTGCAGCGACGCCGGTTGGCGGTGCTCGTCTCGGTGGGCATCCTTCTAGTTCTCGGGCTTGCCTATATCGCTTTCTCTCCGCGCCTGTACAAGGCGCAAGCGAAGCTGCAACTCCTCAAGCAGGATGCTGCCGCAAACCTCTCGGACACGAATCAGGCCGACGCCGAGGCGACGAATGATGCTTTGGACTTCAACCTGGTCGTGCAGACGCAGGTTGACGTCCTCAAGTCCAGGAACCTGGCGCTTCGGGTCATTCACGAGCTGAAGCTCGACGAGACCCCGGACTATCAAATCAAGCACGACAGCGAGGAGGATGGGCGGTCGCTAGAAGACTCTCCGAAGCGCCTGGACTACGTGCTCGAAAAGTATGACAAGCGGCTGCAGGTCGACTCCGTCTCCGGCACGCGTTTGATCTCGGTCAGCTTCCTCGACCGCGATCCGCGGCGCGCGGCGCAGGTCGTCAATCAGCTGGTTGCGGACTTCATCGAGTACAACTATCAGGTGCGCTACGCCGCGACCTCCCACGCAACCTCCTTCCTCAGCAACGAACTGCAAGGGATGAAGCAGCAGGTCGAGCAGGCGCAGTCGAAGGTCGCGGAGCTACAGCAGCAGTCAGGGATCTACGGCGTCGATGAGACCAATAACGCCGTCAACGCCAAGCTGGAACAGCTCAACGCCCAGTTGACGACGGCGCAGGCGAACCGCGCGGTGAAGGAGTCCATCTACAAGCTTGCGATCACGCGCAGCCCAGAGGTTCTTGCCGGTCTGATTGGGCAGCAGGGCACGGGTGCGAACACGACCAATGCTCCGCTGCAGATGTTGCGTCAGGAGCAGGCGGATGCGGCGGCGAACTACGCCGACCTCAATGCCCACTATGGCCCGCAGTACCCCAAGGTGCTTCAGGCGGAGAGTCGCATGAAGTCGATCCAGGCCTCGATCAACGCTGAGATCGAACGCTTGGTGGGAGAGGCCACGGCCGAGTATAAGGTCGCGCAGGATCAGGAGAACTCTGCCGCTGCCGCGATGAATACCCAGAAGTCGCTGGCGGCGCAGATGAACCACGACGCGACGGTATACACGGTGGCCAAGCATGACGCGGACAGCAGCCGGGATCTCTATGAGCAGCTGCTGCGCCGTTTGAAGGAAGCGGGCGTCATGGCCGGGCTCCGCTCGACCAACCTGAACGTCCTCGACTCCGCCGTGGTTCCGGACCGCGCGGCGCAGCCGCAGTCGCTGATCGCGCTGGCCATCGCGTTGGTGCTCGGTCTGATCGTCGGCGTCATCGCGGCATTCTCCGCCGAGGTGGTTGATAACTCTGTCCGCGATCCGCAGCAGATCGAGAATGCGATCGGTCTGCCGGTGCTGGCGCTGGTTCCTCCGGCGGAGCGAGCGCTACCCAAGGCGGCCATCCAGTCGCTGCAGCGTAGCACGCCCGGCTCGTCCTGGCAGTATCAGACCACGGCACGCGCACCCCGCTCCGTCGTGGCCGAGGCCTTCCGTTCTCTGCGCACGGCGATCCTCTCCGCGATGCCCGGCAAGGCCTCGAAGATCATCGCCATCACGAGCACTTCGGAGGCAGAGGGCAAGAGCTTCATCACCTTCAACCTGGCCTCCGCCTTCGCGCAGTCTGGAAGAACCGTGCTGGTGATCGATGCCGACCTGCGCAAGCGCACACTTACCCAGGCGCTCGCACTGGAAGGTCATGAGGGGTTGGACGAGGCGGTATCGAATCCCACTTGGGAGAGCTTCGTGAAGACCTATGAAGAGGTTCCTGGGCTCTTCGTTCTGCCGGCCGGTCACCAGGAGCATTATCCAGCAGACGTGCTCGGGTCGGTGGTCATGTCGGATCTGCTCGCGAAGCTGAAGAAGACGTTCGATGTCATCCTGATCGATACGCCTTCGATCCTCCCGGTCACCGATACGGTCTCCTTGTCGAGCTCGGTCGACGCGGTCATCCTCGTCGCCAAGTGCGGCCAGACCGCACAGCACTCACTGGCGAGAACCCAGAGCGTGCTGCAGCGGGCCGGTGCCCGGGTGCTCGGCGTTGTCCTCAACGGAATCGACTTCAACTCGACCGACTTCTACTACTACTGGGGCCGTCAGAGTGACGGATACAAGGTCAGCAGTGCGCAGATCCTGTCTCCCGCTCCGGCAATCTCCGTTACCCGCACCGTCCTTCCGACGCTGCTACTCGTGCTGGCTCTGGGAATGTCGCACGCGAAGGCCTGGGCGCAGGCCCAGCCCAGCGCGACGCCGATCCCACCCTCGGCGGTCGCCGACGCGCAGAAGACGCTGATCGGCGTTGGCGATCTGATCTCGGTGAGCGTGTATGACGCTCCCGAGCTCAGCCAGGACGTCCGCGTAGAAGCCTCGGGCGATGTGCATCTGGCTCTCCTCGGCGATGTGAAGGCTGCGAACACGCAGCCGGATGCGTTGGCGCGCAAGCTCGAGACCGATCTGAAGAGCCGCGGCTTGATCACCGCACCTCATGTCACCGTCGCGATCAAGGAGTTCACCACGCAGGGCGTCACTATCGAAGGCGAGGTCCAGAAGCCCGGTCTGTATCCGGTGTATTCAGCGCGGAACATCGTGGATGTACTCGCGCTGGCGGGCGGAGTAACGGCGAATGCCGATCCGGAGGTCACGATTCGGCGTCATGGCACGGATACGCGTGAGGTGGTGGATCTTCCCCAGACCAACGCGAACCGACTAATAAGCAGTGACGTCCGAATTTATCCCGGCGACACGATTATCGTTCCTCGGGCTGGCCTCGCCTACGTCATGGGCAATGTCACACGGCCTGGCGGCTACGTTATGCATGACAACGGCAAGATGACCGTGCTCCAGGCGATCTCCGAGGCGCAGGGCTTGTCCCGGGATGCGTCGGACAGCCACGTGATCCTGCTGCGGAAGACTGCCGATGGAACGCAGATCACGCCCATCCAGTTGAAGGCGATGATGCGCGGAAAGATCCCGGACGTGGCGCTGCAGACCGGCGATATCGTCTTCGTCCCATCGAGCGGCCTCAAGAGCTTCGGCACGAACACCGCCGGCGTCTTTGCCTCCATCTCCGGCGCCGCGCTATACACGGTCCACTAAAGACATACTGCACACAGGCTGCCCCGACAACGCCACCGAAACCCACCTGCTAGGAAATGACATGGCGAATAAAATCTACAAAGCGTTGGTCGTCCTGCTATTCCTGAGCATGATGGGCGTCATCCTCGGCATGCTCTCGCCGAACATGTCGGATACGGATCTGGACGTTATCGGGACGGGGGCTCACTATCCGGTCATTGCGGTCGAAGCGATCGTCTACGGCTTTCTGGTTATTCGGTTTTTGCTCAATCCACAGCATTATCTTCGCGCGATTGCTCGGATGCAGGCCCTCGTCCCGCTGCTTGCGATCTGCGTTCTCTCCGCGGCGTGGGCGAATAATCCGTCGTTGAGTCTGCGCCACTCAGCTGCGCTTGTATTCACCTGCATAGTGGCGATCATGCTGGGCGCGGACTTCGAGTTGCCCGAGATCATCCGCATGTTCTCGATCGCAAGCACCATCCACATCGCCTTGGTCGTCATCTACTTCGTGGGCGCCCGTCATCTTTTGTATTCGCCCACGGATCCGCTCTCGCTCAAGGGGTTGACCACGCACAAAAACGTCTTCGGATTCGATATGGCGTTGGCGATCCTTGCCTACTCCCTGGTGCCCTTCCGCCGACTGTCGTTCCTGCGCTGGCCGCTGACCGCCCTCGCCTTCGCAATGCTGCTGCTCTCGCGCTCGAGCGGTTCCTTGGTCGCCACCGTCTCGGCCTTCGCCGTGATCCCGTTTCTGTTCGCCGCGCGGTTTCGTGGAGTCCAGCGCATCCCGCTGTTGATGATCTCCGGCATCGGCGCGGCAGGTCTGGCCACGTTCGTAGCGGTTAACCAGGCGATGCTACCCGCGCTCTTCTCGAAGGACGCCACGCTGACCGGCCGCACCGACCTCTGGGCCCTGATCCGCGTCGCAATCGGTCAGCGGCCGTTGTTCGGTTACGGCTTCGACTCCTTCTGGCAAGGGCTGCGCGGGGATTCGTTGAATATCATCCTTGGCGTAGGCTGGTTGGTTCCTACCGCCCACAACGGATACTACGATCTGGTGTTGGGCATCGGTTACGTCGGCGTGCTCTGCTTCCTGCCGATGTTCTTCCAAACCATCGCTCGCGATCTTCGCTACCTCACCCTCGAAAAGACCTCCGCTCGCCTCTTCCCGATCGCCTTCCTCGCGTTCTGGATGGTCTATAACCTCAATGAAAGCGCGCTCGTCACCCGCAACGGAATTCCGTTACTGCTCTTCATTTCGATGAGCGTCTCCCTTGCCATGTGCAACTCGAGCAAGGCCGCCTTGAGGCAGCAAGCAGCAATCGGCTATCCAGATGACCTCAGGTATGTTGGCAACCTACCTGCATAACGCCGCGTTGAGGTTTTTCGACCGCATGACTAATAGATTGCGCTCCAATTCAAACCCGCTCTCGTCCGCGGCGGAGGTTCCGCAATGGGACTTGGCTTCGTCGGTAACATCCTATGAACCATCTCCGTTTGCCAGCTTCGGCAGTACACGCTCTGCTTCGTTCGAAATGGAGCGCGCCAGCTACGTATGGGAGCTCGCGGGCTTGGTGTGTCTGCTCGTCGTCAGCCGTTTTGCCGGCCTGACGCACCAGAGCCTCTGGTACGACGAGGGATATACGGTGGCGCTCGGCTCGGCTTCGAACTTTCACGAGTTCTGGTCGCTTTTCGGAAAGTTCACCACGAGCGAGCATTTGCAGCCGCTCTACTACCTCCTGATCTTTCTCTGGAGCAGAGTAGCTGGCGTCTCCGACGCGGCAATTCGCACGCCCTCCGCGATCTTCTCCATCGGCTCAGGCATCGCCGCCTGCCTTGCGGTGAAGGTGCTCGCGGGCGGCCGCAGCAAACTTGTCCTTCTGGCCACTGCCGCGCTCGCGGCCTCCAGCTTCTCGCTCTACTATGCGCAGGAGGCAAGGCCGTACGCGCTGCTTCAGTTCCTCGCCTTCTTGATGCTCGCGATCTTCCTGCGGATTCGAGCGGCGGATGAGCAGAGCAGTCCGTCGCTCGCTGCCCAGGTGGGATTGGGCATGGCCTGCGGACTCTGCTTTCTCGGCAGCCCGTTCACGGGCCTCCTCGTTCTCTGTATAGCGGTCGCCGATCGGGTCGTCACGCGCGGCTGGAAGTTGTGGCTTCGCTTCTGGAGCATCCCCGCCATCCTTTTCGTTGGGCTGTTTCTCAGCTATCTGATTCCGGCTCTGAAGGCGATGCCATCATTCATCGGACAGGACGTGACCGCCATCCGACAGCCGCTCTGGATGAATGTCGGCTATGCGATCTACGGCATCGTCTTCGGCACTACCTTGCAGCCGGCCCCGGTCCTGTTGCGCGGACCGCACAAGCTGCACGTGGTTCTGGCGCACTGGCCCGTGATCGTGCCCGCCGCACTGACTTTGCTCATGCTCGCGGTTGGAGCGTCCCTCGTGATTCGCCGCGCCAGGCAGTTGAGTTCACTGGTAACGATCCCTCTCTTGGCGCTGGCTCTCTACTTCGTTCTCCTCTTCGGCTTCTTCGGTGCGGTCGGACATCTGAATGTCCTGCCGCGCCACTCCTCCGCGCTGTTTGCGCTCTTGTTCGTCGCCGTCGCTGCGGCGGGTAAGCTGACAGTGCAAGTGGGACCGACAGCGGGACGGACTCTTTTCGTCCTCGGTCTCGTGGGCTGGTTTGTCCTGAATGGTGTCTCCATCGCCGGATATTTTTTCGATCCAGCATTTCGCAAGGACGACTATCGTGCCGCCGCGACGTTCCTGAGTGGATACTCAATCCCGGTCTTCGTCGTCGCCGGCCAGCCGCAACTGCTGGCGCGCTATGGCGCCACCACGCGCGACGCCACGGATGCCGACCCGGATCAGCTCGCGCGGTATATCGAGGTGAACTCGGGCCACGCCGATCAGGTCGTCCTGATCTTCAACCAGTTCCGCAACTACCGCTGGGAGGAGACGACCCAGGATCTTTCCGAGGTAATGGCTCCCGACTACGCTTGTCAGAATGTAAAGCACTTGTCGAATATTGAAATTTACGTCTGCCGCAATCGTGCATCCAAGCAAGTGACTTCCTCCGGATCAGGTCAAGTCACCAGCCCTTGGCACGTCCACGGAGTGTCGTGGGATGGGAGAACGGAGGGTCGGAGCCTCGGCATCACTTCACGACTATGATTTCTTTTCTCTCGAAAATGCGCGAAAGTGAGGCCGGTTGGTCTCTCCTCGACCAGGCGGCGGTGAGCGGAGGAAACTTCCTCACGACACTCGTACTGGCACGCATCTTGTCGCCCACGAATTACGGTACCTTCAGCCTGTTGTTTTTGAGCCTGTACGCCATTAACACCTGCCACGGCTCCCTGGTCATCTATCCGCTGATCCTCAACGTCGCCTCCGGGAAGAAGGAGGAGTTCCGGTACCTGAACGGTATCGCCTTTCTCCATACGCTCGCACTCTCGCTCCCGTTTGCCGCCGCACTCGCGGGAGTTACATTCTTTCTGCACCGCATGGAGGTCTGGCCATTTCTCGCGTTGGCGATGGTCGGTTGGCAGGTTCAGGAGTCCGCACGCCGTACCTTGATCTCAGGGCTTCGTTCCCGCGCGGCCTTTCTTCCCGATCTCCTCTGTTACGTCGGCCAGGGGTTGATCCTGCTGACCCTGCGCTCCACCAGTTTCGTCGTCATCTTTCTCGTCATGGCGTCGACCTCGTTGGTCGCTGCGCTCTGGCAGTTCGGGATGGTTCGGTTCTCACTCGCCAAATCCTTCACCTTGGAGCCCTGTCGCCACGCGTGGCAGATCGGCCGATATATTCTCGCCGGCAATGCGTTGAATATGGCAACGATGCAGGTGCCCAGCTGGACCCTGGCACTGGCCGGCGGTCCGCTTTCGGTCGCTGGCTATCAATCCCTGCTGAATCTGGTTGGCGTGGCCAACCCTATCATGTTCAGCGTCAGCAACCTCCTGATTCCGGCGGTTGCGCGCAGCTCGTTGCGCGGACAGGTCGCGGCGCGGCGAACGATGTATTACTACGGCGCTCGCTACGGTCTGCTGCTGCTGCCGTGCTTCCTGATCCTGCTAGCCGCGCCCGCCTACGTCATGCATTTCGTCTACGGGGCGCAGTCTGCCTATCTGCCCTTGGCTCCGTTGCTGCGGCCCTTTGTGCTCGCGTTCGCACTGCAGTATCTGGCCACGGTCATCGGCGCGTACGAGGGCGGCATGGAACGGCCGAAGACGTATATGTGGGTGCAGATCGCCGGCACCGGCGTCCTGGTTACCGCGGGCGTTCTGCTGATCTACGTGTATGGAATCAAGGGCGCAGTTCTGGGAATGCTCCTGGCGAGTGCGACCAGGTTCGTCACCTTTGCAGTGGTCTCGCGGACCGCCGACCGAAGACTGCCTGTACCCGGATCCGATTCTCTGTCTGGAGATGCAACCATGAGTGACCCCGTTCATATTCAAGTTTGCCTGTTGACTTATAAACGGGCCGCCCTACTTCGCGAGACGTTGCTCTCCCTGCGCAGCCAGGTGATCTCCGATCCTCAGCTCAACATGCACATCCTGGTCGTCGATAATGACGCAGCCGGCAGCGGGCAGGAGACCTTTCGGAGTGCGCTCGAGGGCAGCCCCATTCCGGCGCGCTACGTCTGCGAACCCGGCCGCGGCATCGGGAACGCGCGCAATCGTGCGCTACGCGAGTCGGCGGGGATGGACTACATCGCCTTCATCGATGACGATGAGATCGCCACGCCCGAATGGCTGCGGAATCTTTACCAGACGATGCAGCGCTCCCAAGCCGATATCGTAACCGGCCCGGTTACACCCAAGTTCTTGGAAGCTCCGCAATGGATCGTCCAGGGCGGCTTCTTTCGGATGAATCCGCAGGCGACCGGCAACACCGTCGAGTTTGTCGCCACCAATAACGTTCTCTTCCGTGCGGAGCTCGCGACCAAGTACAAGTTCGACAGCCGCTTCGATACCACCGGCGGCGAGGATACGCACTTCTTCATGCGCGTGAAGCGCGATGGACACCGACTGGTGTGGTGCCAGGAGGCGGAGGTCATTGAGACCGTTCCCGGCAATCGCACCAAGGTGAAGTGGATGCTGCAGCGCGCGCAGAGCGATGCGAACCGCTACACGCGCTGCTGTCTGGATCTCGACCGCGGTTTCGCCATCCGCATCAAGCGCTTCGGCAAAGCGCTGCTGGGATTCGGAGCTGGAGTCCTGCTCCTTCCCGCTGGGCTGCTGCAGAAGAAGCATGCGGTGCGCGGCCTCCAGTGGATCTATCGGGCGCTGGGAACGTGCTCGGCCCTGTGGGGGGCGCAGACCATTTACTACGCTCCCACCCCCGCATTGGCTACTCCCGCCGCGAGCGTAGGCGATCATCTTGACTCGTAAGGCGAACGTCCATGCGCCCCTGGTCGTGGTGGTCGTCGGACAGGTTCCACCCCCGGTCAACGGCCAAAGCATGATGATCCAGGAGTTCCTGCAGGGAAGCTACGAGGGCATGCACCTCGAGCATGTTCCCCTGCGTTTCTCCCGCTCGACGGCAGAGATCGGCGGCTTCGACCTTCGCAAGCTTTGGGTCCTCGCACATACCATCGTCGAGGTCGTGCGCGCCCGCTTTCGCACCGGCGCGACGGTGCTCTACTATCCGCCCGCAGGCCCCAACTTCGTGCCAGTGCTGCGCGACCTGGTGCTGCTCAACGCCACGCGCTGGCTCTTCAAAAAGACCGCCTTTCACTTCCATGCTGCGGGACTCGCCTCAATCTATCCGCGACTTCCTTTGCCGTTGAAGCCGCTCTTCTGGTCGGCGTACGACAAGCCCGACCTTGCCATCTTCACCACTGATGCCACCTCGGCCGAGGCGACGATCCTGCGCGCCGACGCGCGCTCCATCGTGCCGTGCGGCATCCACGACGAGGCCGCTCACGATGGCCCGCGCGACTTCGCCAACTCCGGCAGAATTCCCACCATTCTCTTCGCCGGAATTCTCTGCGAGGGCAAGGGCCTGATGACTCTGCTGCAGGCCTGTGATCTTCTTCATAGCTCAGCAGCAAAGTTCCGCGTCGTGTGCATCGGCGCCTTCGAGTCGGAGGAGTTCCAGCAGCAGGCGGAGGCCTTCGTTCGCGCTGCCAACCTCACGCCCATCGTCGAGTTCCGCGGCGTAGTGACGGGCCGCGCCAAAATGGAGCTATTCCGCGCCGTCGATATCTTCTGTTTTCCCAGTCATTATGCCTCGGAAAGCTTCGGCGTTGTCCTGATCGAAGCCATGAGCTTCAGCCTGCCGATCGTCGCGACGCGCTGGCGCGGCATCCCCGAGGTAACCGGCGAAGAGGGCTCCTTGTTGGTCGCGGTACGCGACCCCAAGGCACTCGCGGCCGCTCTCAGCGAGCTTTTGCAATCCCCCGAACTGCGCGCCCAAATGGGGCGGAACAACCGGCAGCGCTTCCTCGAACGGTTCACGATGCAAACCTATCGAAATGGGATGTCAGCAGCGCTCCAAAAATTGTGCAAATAGCAGAAAAACAGTTTATAGACGACAGATCGAAGGCATCTTTTGGGGTTCCCCTCATCTCCTACATCAATATGTTTCGAATCGCTCGGCGCGTGCCCTTCTTTGTTTGCCTCTTTGCGCTCGTCGCGGCGAATTTACGTGCCCAGTATGGAGCCCGCCCACAAGCTGGGCTGGCTATCCAGTCGGAACCGGCAACTCAGCTCGGTTCGTCCAAGGAACCGGTAAGCCCGGATTATCGGATTGGAAACGGCGATGTTCTACAGATCTCAGTCTGGGGAGAGGCCGAGCTGACAAAGACCGTAACGGTACGTCCGGACGGAAAGATCTCGCTTCCGCTCATCAACGAAGTGCGGGTCGCCGGACTTACCTCTTCCGACGCGCAGGCGCTGCTGAATCAGAGATTTGCGCAGTACATCCGCAATCCGCAATCGAGCGTGGGCGTCGCTGAGATTCACAGCAACCTCGTCTATGTCACAGGGAGGGTACGTCGGCCGGGAGCGTACCCCATCGGAGGTTCACTCAACGTCGTGCAACTGATCGCGCGGGCCGGCGGTCTCGCAGACCATGCCAAGCAGAAACACGTCTATGTATTGAGACAATCGACCGGTAGCCGCGTCAATGTCGACTACAAGGACGTGATCGAGGGCCGGCGCGGAAGTCGCGATGTGGAGCTTCTGCCGGGAGATACCGTAGTGGTGCCATAGACAATCGATTCTGGAAACTTCGAGCCCCCTTCATACAGCATCGAAGTAAATAAGATGTACCCTCCAACAGGCGGTGAAGATCCAGGCCACCATGTACCGGGTGGAAACTTCAACCCATAACTCGATTCTCCCAGTACCTTTTATTCGCTTATGGCTCGATCGCACATCAGTCTTCTCGATGCAGTCGCCGAAGACTCTCTTTTCACCCGCATGTGGACCTCGGTCCGCTACTGGTGGTGGCTGGCTCTTGGGGCATTGATCCTCGGCATCCCCACGTGTTTCTTTGTGAGCCGCTACCTTGCGCAATGCTTTCAAAGCTCTGTGGTCATCGGTTTTCCGGCAGTCGCGGGAAGCGACGGATCGGTCTCCGCCTCGCGAAAGGTCCTCGGTTCGATCGATCAGGATCCAGCCATCTCCAGCCTGGTGCAGCCCTACGGTCCGGGGCCAGCCTTCATCACGCAGCTGGAGACCTTCGCGCGGCGCGAGTTTCTGCGCATCCAACTGACCTTCGATCCCCTCCCCACCACCGTGCCCAACTCCGTCGCGATGCGCATCACCGCCAGGGAGAAGATGCCGGACAGAGCCAGCGCACTGGCGGTCGCCGCTGGCCAGGCGGTGCTGGATCAGGCGGAGGCGCGCCTGATTCCCGCCAGCCATCTGCCCGCTGTCTCCTCTCCCACACCGCCACCGCCCGAGTCCACGACCGTTACCTCCCCGGCCTCGTCGGCAGCGCCGCAGGCTTCGCTTCCGCTGCGCAAGACGGTCACTTGGAAGGCGGCGCCCGACACACCTGAGAGCGCCGAAACCAAGCGTCGTCTAAGCGATCAGCTCGTCGACGAAGAGAATCGTCGGTCCAAGCTGCAAAACGATCTGGGAGTCCTCGGCGCGATGCCGAAGGTCCAGGCCCCGCGCCCTTCTACCTTGCGGCCCAGCAATGAGGCGGCCTTAAAGGCCGAGCTCAACGGCGCGAACAACACCCTGATCGAACTCCAAAATCGTTACACCAACCTCCATCCCGACGTCGTCGCGGCGCAGCAGCGGGTCCGGGACCTGCAGGCGCAGTTGGAGCAGGCCATCAACAAGAACACGCTGATCGCCAAGCAGGACGCCGCTGCTCAGGTCAGCTTCAACGAAGCCCACGCGCGGCTCGCCCGCGAGGCCTCGTTGCAGGAGCAGATCACCCAGTTGGACGCCCAGATGGCCAGCGACACAGCCGAGCTCGATGCGCTCACCCAGTCCAAGCACTGGATCCCGGTGGTCCATTACTCCGCTCCCGACCAGCCGGCGCCCGTGCAACCTGCGCCGCCGCCGCCGGTGCATACGGTGCCGCCGCCTCGTGTAGACCCACCTGCAGCTCCGTTCCGGCTGCCGCACGTGACCCTGACACCGACGCCTCCCATCGCGACGCTCTTACTGCCGCAGCCGGTGCTGGGTGGCCTCAGTGTGCTCTTCGGCGTCCTCCTCGCGGGGGCTTTAGTGGCGTTCGCCGAGCTGAGCAGCCGCTCCGTGAAGGACGCCGAGGCCCTCGAAGACGAGCTGCCCTACGGCGTCCACTTTCTGGGAGAGATTCCGAGGATGACGCGGTGAGTCGTACCCCTGCACCTTCGTCCGACTCCGTCATTCCGCTCGAGGGCGATCTGCCCTTCTCCTCTGGAGGCGAGCGCTACAGCGAGCTTCTCGACGAGATCCTGGAGCTGGCGCCCACCGACCGCCGCATCTTCATCACCAGTCCGGGCAATGGCGATGGCAAGACCGTCACCGCGGCCAACCTCGCGCTCGCGCTCACCGCGCGCAAGAAGTCCGTCCTGCTGGTGGAGCTCGCGCTCGACCGGCCAAAGCTCGCCGACGTCTTCGGAACCCCACCCTCCCGCCTCGGGGTCAACGGGGTGCTCGCCGGTCAGGTCACGCTCGACAAGATCGTCTGTCGGAGAAACGACAACGGCCTGAACCTCGCCATGGCCGGTCCCGCGCCCACCCGCTCCCAACCCGACTCGCTGATCCTCGGCAAGCCCTTCGAGAATATGCTCGAGGCCGCCAAAACCGCCTACGATTGGACCATCTACGACGGTCCCTCCGTCGCAGTCTCCGCGCAGGTGGCCGAGCTCTCCCGCGCTATCGGATTCACCCTGTTGGTCGTGCGCAAACGGTCGTCTGTTACACGTCTGCGACGCGCGCTACGGAGGTTGGACGGAGCAATAAATCTGGCGATCCTGAACAACCGTTAATCTCCCGCTGTCATCGCACTGGAAGTAACCCCCCGAAGTTTTGTCGTCAATAGGCCATGTCTCGCTGCGGTTCTGCATCCTAACGATTCTGTGCGTTGTGAACGACACCCCCCGATCGGCGTACGCGCGATCCGGGCAGGAGCACTTCATGATGAAACACCGGTCCCTTCTCGTCCTCTGTCTCTTTATCTGTCTCTCGTTCCTACCGATATCTGTTGCCCAGACCCCCGCGTCGCGCATCGTCGCGCCCGTGGACGAAGCCAATCTCGTCACGCTCACCGGCAACACCCATCCGCTTGCACGTGCCACTTACGATCAGGGCGCCCTGCCTGAGAGCACGGCTCTCAACCGCATGCAGCTCGTCCTCGCGCGTAGCCCCGAGCAGGAGGCCGCGCTCAAGCAGCTCCTGGACCAGCAACAGGATCGCGGCTCCTCCAGCTTCCACCAGTGGCTCACGCCGCAGAGCTTTGGCGCCACTTTCGGCTCCTCCGACCGCGACCTCTCTACCGTCACCGCATGGCTCGCTGCCCAGGGATTCACCGGCGTCCACGTCAGCGCAGGCCGCACCGTGATCGAGTTCTCCGGCACAGTCGGCAGCGTGCAGACCGCCTTCCACACCGCCATGCATCGCTATGTGGTAAACGGCCAGCAGTACTTCGCTAACTCGAGCGATCCCAAGATTCCCGCCGCGCTCGCACCGGTCGTCGCCGGCGTTGCCAGCCTCAACAACTTCGCGCAGCAGCCCGCTCTGTCGACGGCCTCACTCAACCTCGTGCGCGACAACAAGACCGGCGCCGTCACGCGCGCAGCCGTCACGCCGACGGCTGCTTCGTCCGCGACAACCGCCGCCGTCCACGCCAACTACACCACCACGAACACCTCCGGCCAGACCGTCTACGCCGTCACGCCCGGCGATCTCGCCACCATCTACGGCTTCGCAGTACTCTTGCGCAACGGCACCACTGGCGCGGGCCAATCCATCGCCGTCGCCGGCGACAGCGACATCAACGCCGCGGACTTCATCAACTTCCGCAACCTCTTCGGTCTGCCCATCGGCACCACCACCAGCGCCACCCACACCCAATATCTGAACATCGTCTTCAACGGTCCCGATCCCGGCACCACCTCCGACGAGATCAAGGGCGACGCCGACACGCAGTGGGCCGGCGCCGTCGCCACCAACGCTACGATCGACTACGTTATCTCCGAGACCACCACGATCATGCAGGGGAGTGACCTCTCCGCGCAGTACATCGTCGATAACAATGTTGCGCCCGTGCTGGTCGATAGCTTCAACAACTGCGAGGCCAACGCCGGCGCCGCCTATAACCAGTTCATCAGCAATCTATGGGAGCAGGCTGCCGCGCAGGGCATCACCGCCGTCGTCTCGGCTGGCGACAACGGGTCGGCAGGATGCGACGCCGTCAGCGCCACGACCGCAACCGGCGGGCTCGCCGTCAACGCCATCGCCAGCACGCCCTACAACGTCGCCGTTGGCGGCACCGACTTCACCGGCGGCTGGAACACCACCCCCGGCTCCGCCCCCGTCACCACCAACTCCTATCTCACCGAGACCGCATGGAACGACAACGATGGTCCCGACGCGATGGGCCCCATCGTCCGCGGCGGCTCCGGCGGAGCCAGCAGCTGCGCCACCGGCAGCGGCACCTCCTGCGCCGGCTACCCGAAGCCCTCCTGGCAGACCGGAGTCACGGGCACCACTACCGACGCTGTGCGCGATGTCCCCGACGTCTCGCTCTTCGCCGGCGACGGTGCCTACGGTGCGCTTTACTTCGTCTGCCAACAGGACGCCGTCACGCCCCCCGGCACCTCTTGCGCGCTCGGCGCCCCGACCACAAGCTTCATCGGCGCCGGCGGCACCTCTTTCTCCGCCTCGGCCTTTGGCGGCATGATTGCCCTCGTCAGTCAGAAGGTTGGAGCAAGCCAGGGCAACGTCAACTACACCCTC
>FSYS01000990.1_pt1 | contig 22280 bp, 22 predicted proteins | sample 1638491 | NCBI WGS metagenome assembly FSYS01 (sample SAMEA3914788, study PRJEB12502) | metagenome | biome: forest; material: soil | place: Canada | collected 2011-07-03 | depth 0.1 m | reverse complement strand
TGGTCAAGGCACAGATGGCCCAAATGAGTGACCAGAAGTTGCGGGTGCTGATGGCGCGCCTGCACCTGACACCGGATCAATTCGCAAAAATCAAGGCGGCGATGGATGCCGAGAGCCAGCGGACCGCGGAGATGAGCACAAAGATGCTCGCCGGGCAGAAGCTCGACATGCAGAGCATCATGAAGGACGCGCAGAACTACAAATCGGCCGAACAGACCATTCAGGACGTTCTGACGCCGGACCAAAAGACGGCCTACCAGCAAATGCAGGCGGATCAGAAGAAAAGTCAGGCCGAGACCTCCGCATCGTTCGAGATGAACCAAGTTGCGCCGCTGCTAAACCTCAGCGAGACGCAGAAAGATCAGGTTGAATCGGCCCTTTATCAAGCGCATCTGGACACGCAGGATCCGAAATGGATCCAGAAGAACGTTACGAGCACGCCGGGGGATCCTACGGCATTTATGGATGCGCAGGAGAAGGCAAAGGAGGACGCGCTGGCTTCGGTGCTCACGCCGGACCAGATGACGGCCTACAAGCAGCAGGCTCAATCGCAGTTGGATACGCAGAAGGCGATGATGAAGAAATTTATGCCAGCGGGTGGCTTTTCTTCGCTCTTGCCCGGTGGGACGGCAGCGGCCACAACGGGACCGGGTTCGTCGGTACCTGCGTCGAGCGCGTCAACGGCCGTGGATCAGAACCCGCCGCCAAGCCCGCAGTGATAATTTCTCCGAAAGCGTAACCTTTTTGCTTCCAATGGCGTCCTTGGCTACACTACCTCTATGCGGAATATTATTTTAGGGACCGTCGCCGGGCTTTTGGTTGGGACGCTTGGCTCGCTGGCCTACACGCAATACTTTAGCGGCACGGGCCAGCAGAACGACCTCCAGGCGCAGCTTGACGCCGCCGACGCGAAGCTGGCCAAGGCGGAGGCCGACGAAAAGTTCCTCAAGGAGCAAAACAACAGCGAGACCGAGCAGTTGAACCAAGTGCTGGCCAGCAAGCAGTCGGGCGACTCGGCGACCCCGGCGGCCGCAGCCCCGGCTGCGAATCCGCTGACGATCGGCGGCATGCAGATCACGCCGGACATGGTCCGTGGTTTCATGTCCATGATGCAGCGCGGAGGGCCGGGCGGCATGCGCTCGCCTGAGCAGCGGATGTTTCTTTTGAACGCGCGGTTGAAGCTCGACCCGAACCAGACCAAGGCGATCAAGGATGCGATGGACGCTGACGAGCAGGCGCGGCGTGATGCTTTTCGCCAGGCGCGGCAGAACCACACACCGGTCGACCAGCAGGCGCTGGCGGCGGCGAGCACGATGGACAAGACGCTGTCGTCGGTGCTGTCGCCGTCGCAGCAGGTGCAGTATCAGCAATTGCAGTCCGACGAAAAGCAGGCCCGCGCTGAGGTCTCGGCGACGCAGCAGGTCGACAACATGATGCCCCTGCTCCAGCTCAGCGATGACCAGAAGGAGAAGGTCATGACCGCGCTTTACCAGCAGCAGCTTTCCGCTCCAGACGGCGCCGCCATGGCGCAGACCCCGAATCCGCTCCAGGCGCTCGCGCAGCAGGGCCAGTCAGTGCAGTCGGCGATGAAGGGCGTGCTGTCGCCCGACCAGTATGCGCTTTATCAGCAGAGCGAGCAGGTCACGCAGCAGGCGATTGCCACCAATGGATTTGGCGGCGGCGGCAATGGACGTCGCAATCGCGCGAACGGCGGCGGGGCGGATGGACAGAGTCAGGCTGCTGCCGGGAATGCTCCGGCGACGGCTCCTGCGACGACGGCTGCAACCGGGACGACGACTTCGACGGACACTTCGACTCCTGCAAGCACGACGGGGACGACGACGCCGGATGGTTCGGCTTCCACGAATGCGCCGAGCGCGACGACGAATGCGGCACCGGTGACGCCTCCGCCGCCGGGAGTTTAAGACTCAGTGTGGGCTCGCGGACGGGCGGGAGCCCATCCCTCCAAGAGACAGCGCTAGGCTGCGCCGCCGGCTTTCTTGAGCTCGGACATGCTGAAGAGGGGGCTTAGGATCAGGTCGGCGTTGGCGAGATTGGCGGGACCGCCGGACTCGCGGTCGATGACGCAGACGACGTGGGCGAGTTCGGCGCCTTCGGCGCGCAGGGCCTTGGCGGCGTCGAGTATTGCACCGCCGGAAGTGACCACGTCCTCAACGATGAGCAGCTTGCGGCCCTTCACCGTGCCACCCTCGGCGATCTTGCAGGTGCCGTAGTCCTTGGCCTTCTTGCGCACGTAGAGCACGGGCAGGCCGGTCAGTTGGGACAACATCGTGGCGATAGGGATGCCGCCCATCTCGAGACCGGCGAGGGCGTCAACGCCGGGCGGCACGAGCTTCACCATGGCCAGCGCGATGTCTTTAAGCAGTTCCGGGTTGGCCTCAAAGAGGTACTTGTCGAAATACTCGTTGCTCTTCGCGCCGGAGCGTAGGGTGAACTCGCCCGTGATGTGGGCGGTGTCGTAGATGCGCTTGGCGAGAGGCGTTTCGTCGGGCATGGCTAGGACCTCGTTTGCGCGATGACCTCGATCTCGACGCGGACGTCGCGCGGCAGGCGCGAGACCTCGACGGTCGAGCGCGCGGGCGGCGTGCCAGTGAAATACTTGGCGTAGATCTCGTTCATCGCGGAAAACTCGTTCATGGAGGCAAGGAAAACGGTCGCCTTCACCACATCGTTAAGGGTCAGGCCTTCCGAGGCCAAGAGCGCCTGGATGTTGAGGATGACCTGCTCGGTCTGCTCCTTGACCATGCCCTGCGCGATCTTGCCGGTCGGGCCGACGAGCGGGATCTGGCCGGAAAGAAAGATGAAACCGCCGGCCTTGATGCCTTGCGAGTACGGCCCGATGGCGGGCGGCGCGTCGGGAGAGGAAACAACGGACGCCACGCTCATTTCACTTCCTCATACCACGCCATCTGAATCGATTCGAGGATCGATTCACTGGATTTGTCGGGATCGTCGCCGAAGTCCTCGAGCTCGGTGATGAGCTTGTGGAGCTTGGGGAAACTGAGCTTGAGGGGATCCACGTCGGGATTGTTGTCGAGTAGCGAGTAGGCGATTTCGTCGGTGTCTTTCCAAGTCAACTTTTGAGGCATGCCCCAAGAAATAGAGAAGGGAGCTGGCGTGTCAACACGGGGCGGCGTGTTTTCGACGGGCTTTTCTTCCGTGCCTTCGGGCGGCTCGGCGGCTACAAAGGCGGCGCGCTCCTGCTCGGCAGGCTCGGGGGCGACTGCTTCCGGTTCAGGCGGGGCCGGGATTTCCGCAGCTTCGATAGCTTCTACAGCGTGCGCGCCATTGCCGTTACCATTGATGGCATACTCCGCCACGCCATTGCGCTCGCCGACCAGCTCGGCATAGGCGGGTTGCCCGCCGTTGGTGGTGGCGGCCGAAATTCCGGGCAACATGGCGACGCCGTCGTTGGGGCGCGCGCCTTCCTGCAGCAGCAGGGCGTCGGGCGTCTGGGCGCGGCCGGCGAGGAGGTAGTTGGTCTGGCGCTCGAGCGGCAGCAGGAACGCGGTCAGCGCGTCCTTCCACGAGCCATCGACCCAATAGGGATCGCGCGCGAAGTCGCCTTCCAGATTAAATTCGGCCCAGAGCCAGGTATAGCTGCCAACCGACTGGGCGAAGCCGCCGTTCTGCGCGACCACCAGCGAGGTTTTCTCGCCGGGCGTGTGCTCGATCTGGCAAACGAGTTCGCCGCCGTCCTGCAGGTTCCAGCGGAGGTCCCAATAGACTTTCGGGTCGATGATCCAACTGCGGCCGTGATCGCGCACCATTAGCGCGAGGGCCTGCGAAAACTGGCGCCATTCCTTCTCACTCCATGAGGGTGGCTGGAGGATCTCCTTGGCGCGATGCAGACGGACGCGCCACTCCGAAAAAATGCGGGCGAGTTCAACCGGCGAAATCATCGTGCGAACGAGGGATCAGGGACGGGTAATCGTCGGTTCGAGGGAAGTCCGGTTCTCCACCTCGCGAATGCGCGCGCGGAGGGCGGCGGCTTCCTGCGAGCGGGCGTGGGCTTCGGCGTGGATCGCGTCGGCGCTGGCGGCGCTGGCGGCGGCCATGGCAGTGCGGAGCTGGTTGATCTCCTCTTCCTGCTTGTTCAGGAGATCGAGCTGACGGGCGGTCTGGGCCTGCGCCTGGGTGAGGGCATCCTGCGTGGTGGCGAGCTGCTTGTTCAGCGCGTCGACCTTCGCGGAATACTTGTCGTCGAGGCTGGTGATGTTGGTGCTCTGGTCATGCAGCTTGTCGAAGATGATCACGGAGCCGTAGGTGGCGAGACCTGCACCAATCAGGAACACGGCGATGAGGCTATAGACAAAATAGCCGAGGATGCTGCCGACCGACTTCTGCTCGCGGCTCTGGCGCTCGACGTTGGCACGGTAATCGAAGTTGGTGGCGGCGGGACGCGTGGCTGTCGGCGCGGCACTGACCTGAGTGGCTGCTGCTGCTGGGCGCGCCGACGTGGTGGGATTAGCGGCGGCGGACGCAGGGCGGGTCGCCGAAGTCGAGCTGCTGGCGGCGGTGGCTGCGGGACGTGAGGCGGAGCTGGTGGCCGTCGCGCCATTGGCCGGACGGCTTGCCGCTGCGGCAGAAGAGGAAGAGGCCGGCGTGGAGGCGGAGCTCGCGGTGGGGGTGGTTTTCATGGAATCGGAAGCCTCCTTTTTGGGCTGGGATGTATAATAGAGAGTCGCGGGACGCGTACCGTGCGGTGACGGTTTGCTAGCGGCGAGGACCGCGGCGGTGGCCTTTTGATGGGCGGTGAGGGATATGTTGACCTTCTGACCGGTGGCGATGGGAGAAACTCCCGCTTCCGGGGCCGGCCGCGGGGTTTCCGTGGCGCCATTGACGCTGATGGAGGCAGGGGCAGGGGTCTGAGTCGAAGCCGGGGAAGTGGTGGCCGCCGAGACCGTCGGAGTGGTGCGTGGCGGAGCGGCGGGCGTCGTCCGGGGTGTTTCCTTGGCCTTGGCGACCGGAACGGCCGGTTGGGCGGCCTGTTCGGCCGAAAGGGACGGGGCCTCGCGCTCTAGCTCCCGGGCGGAGGCGGGTGCGGCGGCTGGCTTGAGACCCGGGGTGGTCTTGGCCTTTAAGGAACGGCGCTTGATCCGGGGGTTTTCCGACGCGGTTTTGTCAAAATTGAACTCGATCGGCTCAGAGCTCGGCTCGGGCTGAGCGGCTGGCGGGGGGGTATCCGGCATGACCCACACACAAATAACGTCCCGGAATGGCAATTCCAAGACTTAATGCCGTTTCGTCCAAAGATTTCTAGCTCAGATTGTTACACATTTTCGCGTAAATACCTCAACTTGCAACGAAATGCATTTTGGTCGATGTTCCAGCTTGGCAAAAAAGCCCCCAGCCCTACTTTTCTCTTCTGTGCCCGTTTATGTGTTCTGCACCCCTTCCAAGGGTCCAGCGTCCTCCGGCTTGGATGGCCGACTGAGCTATTTTTCCGGCGTCTGGGGGCACGATTCCTGATGAAACTGATCGCCTACAAGACCTTTGATTATAATTCCCAGCGGCTGGTTCCCGCGTCTCGTACGCGGGAATGGATGGATAAAACCCCGGGGGCCTTCGCCTATCACTGCCTGCCACTGGTCATGGCCAACAGCCTCGGCTGGTTCCTGATCAACGATGTGCCCTGCGAGATGGAGTGGGACGGCACCGAGGAGGCCGATGGCCTCAAGGTTTGGCCGACCGAGGAGCTGACCGACGTGCAGAAGCACTTCATGCCGACCTCGCACTTCGGTTCGGGCGTGGTGACGTGGCATTCCGAGTTCATGTTCTGGACTGAGGCTAGGATTTGCATGATCACGAAGGGGCCGAGCAACACGCCCAAGCATGGCATCGCGCCGCTGGAAGGCGTGATCGAGACCGACTGGCTGCCGTATCCCTTTACGATCAACTGGAAGATGACGCAGAAGAATGTTCGCGTCCGCTTCGAGCGGGGCGAGCCGATCGCGCAACTGCTGCCGTATCCGTTGGACCTCATCAGCCAGACGGAGCCGGAGATCGACTCGCTCAAGAACAACGTGGAGCTCTTCGAGAAGTTCGAGGACTACCGGAAGAAGCGCACCGTCTTTAATGAGAAGTTCAAGTACCACGCCACGAAGCGGCAGAAATACTACGTGCGCGGCGAGGATTCCTTGGGCCACAAAACTGAAAACCACCGTACCGACTGGAAAACCAAGCCCTTCACGGACAAAACCGTGGAACAGGTCTGATTGCCATGCCTTCACGCAGCCGAATCCCCTCTGACATGACTCCCTCCCGAATTATCACTTCCCCCGACGCCAATGGCGAGACGCTTAACTTTGAGAACGCCCGTGCGGTGCAGGCTCTTTATGTGAACGACCCGCAGAACCTGCGCCGGCTCGAGGACAAGTTTGGCGTGAAGATTACGACGCGCGACGGCTGGATCAAGCTGGACGGGCCGGCAGACGGGCTGGCCAAGACGCGCGATGTTTTCCAGCAGCTTCATCTCGCGCGCGAGAAGGGGCTCTACATCCGCAAGAACGAATTCAATTTTGCGATGGAGTCGGTCGCGAAGAATTCCGACACGAAGCTGCCGGACTTGCATGCGTCGCGCATTCAGATTTCCGCGAAGAAGCCGCCAATCATCCCGAAATCGCTGCAGCAGAAAAAATATGTCGAGGCGGTGAAGACCCACGACCTGATTTTCGGCGTCGGCCCGGCCGGTACGGGCAAGACGTTCCTGGCGATGGCCATGGCGGTCGCGGCGCTGAAGAACGAAGAAGTGACGCGTATTGTGCTGACTCGCCCGGCGGTTGAGGCGGGCGAGGCGCTCGGCTTTTTGCCCGGCGATTTGCAGGAAAAGATTTTCCCATACCTGCGGCCGCTCTACGACGCGCTGAATGACATGCTGGAGAACGACGAAATCCAGCGCTACATGGACAAGGGCATTATTGAGATCGCGCCGCTGGCCTATATGCGTGGGCGAACGTTGAGCCGCAGCTTCGTCATTCTGGACGAGGCGCAGAATACGACGACGGAGCAGATGTTTATGTTCCTCACGCGCATCGGCGAGGGCTCCAAGTGCGTCGTGACCGGTGACCCGTCGCAGGTTGACCTACCGCATAACAAGAAGTCCGGCTTGGTCGAGTCTTTGCAAGCGCTGCACGGTACCGAAGGCATTCACTTTACCAAGTTCGATGAAGTCGACGTCATCCGCCATGAACTGGTCCAGCGCATCATCCGCGCGTACAAGGCGCATCGCGGCGAGAAGACGACCAGCCTCACCCTCTAATATATATGATCCTCGATTGGCTCGAACGCCGCCGCCTGGTCCGCAAGGGTCTGGCGTGTGACAAGACGCGTCTGAGCCATTCCGACAACACGCTGCAGGGGCGCGCGGAGTCGAGCTGGAAGCTGCGGATTGTGCTGCTGGGCTTCTTCATCTGCCTGCTGCACATCGGGGTGTTCTGGGGGCGGCCGGCGGATGCGCTGGGCTCGAAGTTGCTCGAAGATGAGATTCTCTCGTTCATCGTTTTTATCGCGGGGCTGATGCTGCTGGAGCTGGATTGTCCCGAGGTGTGGCGCTCGAACTCGAAACTGCTGCTGACGCTGAGCGCGATCTGGTTCAATCTTCTCATCGTCAAGGGCATTTACCTCAACTGGCCCGCGCACGATCCCGCGGCGCTCTCGCAGATTTACTTTCTCTGCCCGTTTGCGTTCGCGCCGTTTCTGATCACGCTGCTGCTCGGGCCACGCGTGGGGCTATTCAGCGTGGTGCAGGTGAGCATGCTGGCGTCACTACTGATGGACCGGAGCTTCGTGCTGCTGCTGGTCAGCCTGCTCTCGGGCTTTACCGCGGTTTATTTTACGCGCCATGTGCGTAAGCGCGGGGATTTGATCCGCGCTGGGATGATCGTGGGCTGCTTGAATCTGATTTGCGCGATCGTGCTGGGGCTGGTCAGTCAGCGCTCGTTTGAGAATCTGGGCATCCAGGCGGCATTCGGCATTGGCGCGGGTTTGGTCACGGCCCTGGTGGTCAGCGCGATCCTGCCACTGGTCGAGGGCGCGTTTCAGATCACCACGACCATTTCGTGGCTCGAACTGGCGGACCTGAATCATCCGCTGCTCCAGCAGATGACGATGGAGGCGCCGGGTACGTACCATCACAGTCTGATTGTTGCGAACCTTGCGGAAGCCGGTGCGAAGGCGATTGGAGTCGACCCGACCGCGTGCCGCGTCATGGCCTACTTCCACGACATCGGCAAGATCATCAAGCCGGAGTACTTCACAGAGAACATCCCCCCCGGCGGCAACCCGCACGAGAATCTGACACCGAGCATGAGCGCGCTGATCATCATCGCGCACGTGAAGGAAGGCGTGGACTTGGCAATCAAGTACGGCCTGAAAAAACAGGTGCTCGACGCCATCGAGCAGCATCACGGCGATTCGATCGTGGGCTTTTTCCACCAGCGCGCGCTGCAACAGCAGCAGGACGCGCGCGAGGGCGGGAAGATCATGAACATGAGGGAGGAAGACGTGCCGGACGTGAGCGAGAATTCGTTCCGCTATCCCGGGCCCAAGCCGCAGACGCGCGAGATCGGCATGCTGATGATTGCTGACTCTGTCGAGGCCGCCTCGCGCTCGCTGGAGAAGCCGACGACGCAGCGCATCGAGGACCTCGTCAACGAGATCGTCGAGCACAAGATCGCGACCGGCCAGCTCGACGAGAGCAACCTCACGATGAATGAGATTCGCGCGGCGGCGGAGGCGATGGCGACGACGCTGAAGTCGATGATGCATACCCGCATCGCTTACGCGAAGAAGGAGAAGACGAGTGCGACTACGGTTATCAAACCAACAAAGCGAGGCGGCGGTCAAGGTCCGTCCGCTTCTGTCGCGGCTTAAGGCGGCGCTCCCGTTGCTGCCGCGTCCTTTGCCGGCGGAACTCGCGGAAATCGAAATCGTCCTGGTCGATCGCGCCACCATCGCGCGCGTTCACGGGCAATTCATGGATGATCCGACCGAGACCGACGTCATTACGTTTCCCTACGGCGAAATCCTCGTCTGCCCGGCCGTTGCCCATGACCGCGCGCGCGAACTGCACCTCAAGCCCGATGACGAGGTGCTGCTCTATGGGCTCCACGGCCTGCTGCATCTCGCCGGTTATGATGACGTCACTCCTAGGCTCGCGAAGGAAATGAGCGCTGCGCAGGACGCGCTGCTGCGGCGCGTGCTCGCACGATGAAATTGTTACCGTCACACGGAATTTCCTAGGACTTCCTGCGCGGGCGCGTGTTCTCATATGGTATGAGATGTCTCTGCGTCTTGCTGGCGTTGATCAATTTCACCGCGGTACTTTTTGCAGATACCGCGCCGCCTCCTGAGACAAAAGCCCAGCGCGACGCCCGCATGGCGTGGTGGCGCGAAGCCAAGTTCGGCATGTTCATCCATTGGGGCCTCTACTCCGTTCCCGCCGGCTACTGGCACGGCCAGTACTCGAGCGGCAACGGTGAATGGATTTTGCACGACAAGCGCATCCCCATCGCCGACTACAAGGCGCTCGCCGCGCAATTCAACCCGGTGAAATTCAACGCCGACGCCTGGGTGGCCGTCGCGAAGGCCGCGGGCATGAAGTACATCGTCATTACGGCCAAGCACCACGAGGGCTTCGCGATGTTCAAGTCGGAAGACCCGTTCAACATTGTCGACGCGACGCCGTTCAAGCGTGACCCGCTCAAGGAGCTCGCCACCGCGTGCCAAAAGGCCGGGATTAAGCTCGGCTTCTATTACTCGCAGAACCAGGACTGGACCGCGCCCGGCGGTGTGGCCTACGGCGGCCACTGGGACAAGGCGACGCAGGACGGTGATTTCGACTCCTACCTGCACAGCAAGGTCATTCCGCAGCTCAAGGAATTGCTGGCCAATTATCAGCCCAGTCCCGCCGTGATCTGGTTTGATACGCCCAAGGGAATGACGCCCGAACGTGCCGCCGAAATACTCCCGCTCCTGCGCCAGCATCCCGAGTTGATCTGGAACAACCGCCTCGGCGGCGGCGAGAAGGGCGACACCGAGACGCCCGAGCAGAAAATCCCCGCCAACGGATTTCCGGGCGAAGACTGGGAGACCTGCATGACGATCAACGGCACGTGGGGCTACAAGAAGGGCGACGGCAATTTCAAGTCCGCGTCGGGGCTGCTGCACAATCTCGTCGACATCGCCAGCAAGGGCGGCAACTACCTGCTCAACGTCGGGCCGACCTCGGAGAGCGAGATTCCGCAGCCGGAAATCGACCGGCTTAAGATGATGGGCGATTGGCTCAAGGTCAACGGCGAGGCGATCTACGGCACACAGGCCGGGCCGTTCACTACCGCGCCGAGTTGGGGCCGCATCACCCGCAAGGGAGACAAGCTTTACTGCGTCGTCTTCGAGTGGCCGACAAACGGCCGGCTCCTACTGCCGATGACGAACGCGATTGGGAAAGCGTACCTACTGACCTCACCGGAGGCCAAGCTTGCCACGCGGCAGGGAGAATTTGGCACGGAGATCGACCTGCCGGCGAGCGTGCCGGACAAGGTCGCCAGCATCGTTGTGGTCGAGATCAATGGCATGGTGACCGCGTTGCCGCCACCGCCGGTCGTGGCGGCGCGCACGGGGCGTTCCAGCTCACCGCGACCGATGCCGAGTTGGGTGCCGCGCCCGGTGATCATGTCGTCGCCCGCCTGGACAACAGCTCCAGCCCATCCCACATCGGGTGGTGGACGCATGAACAGGATTACGCCCAGTGGACCCTTGCGCCGAAGCCAGGCAAATACACCGTCTCCCTGGAATACTCCGCGTTAGCGAAGGACAAGGCTCACGCCTATACGCTGGCCGCTGGCAGTTCCCCGCTCCACGGCACACTCGCCGGGACCGGGGATTGGGAAGCGTTCCGCACAGTCGAAGCCGGCACCGTTATGCTGCCGGAGGCGAAAACGGTAACACTAAAGCTCCAGCCTGACGAAGATACAGCGCAGCAGCACTTCATCAATCTCCGGCCTATTAAGGTAACGCCGGCGCCCTGATCTTAGCCGTAAGTCTTGGTGAACTTCTTTTTGCTTTCGATGTCGTCGGGCTTGGCAGCGGCGGCGGGGGGAGGCGTGGCGGCCTTGGGTTTCTCGAGAGCTGCTTTCGGCGCGGGCTCGTCGGCGAGCGGTTCCTCATCCTCGAGCGGAAACTCGGGCATGTTGGACTTCGGCATCATGCTGGCAGGCGTGCCGCCGCTGGTCTCGACGAAAGCGAGCCGCACGTTTTTCAGCGCGTCGTCTAGAATCGACGATTCCTGCGCGGAAAGGTTGCCGTCGGTCTTGGCCTGGACCATCTCGAGCTGGTCGATGAGGATCTTGCCCGCCTCGAGGTTCGGCTGCATCGGCCGGCCATCCGGCGAGGGGATGCGCCCCAGCACGTAGTAAATATTCTGCACCTGCACCATCACGAACTGCACGAAGCGCTGTGCCAGTTCCGCGTTGCCAATCGATGAGCTCTTGCGATCCAATTCTGCCATAGGATTTAAAGTTATCACGCCCCGGCTGGATGTCGAACGAACGCTACAGGTGATTTCAGTTTCAAACCCCGGCGCTGACCACCGCCCCAGCACGCAGATCCGGTGCGGAAAGTCCGGTGGGCATTTCCACGCCGGGAATCGGCAGTGCCGCCAGCCGCCGACGGAAGGATTGGTGGCGGATGCGATTCCATTCCACCAGCGGGCGCCACACGGTGTGCGTCAGTTGGTGCTTGATCAGGAAGTGCCACAGGCGATTCGAGCGCTTGTAGAGCAGCGACATGGCCAGATACGGCGCGACGGCGCGGAAGTCGCCGGGCCGCCGCCGCCAAATGCTGCCGAGGGAAAAGAGGTGCTGATACATCCAGTGGTAGCCGTGCAGCAGTTGCTCCGGCGTCATGTGCCTGGGGCGGAAGACGACGTGGCCAGTGTCGTAGCGGCTCCAGTCGCGGTGGAGCAAACGACCCGCCGACTCCATCTCGCGAAAGAGCGGCGTGTCGGGGTAGGGAGTGAGGATGTGGAAGGTCGCGCATTCGAGCCGATTCTCCTCGATCCACGATGCCATCCGCGCGAAGACCTCGGGCCGGTCGTCGTCGAAGCCGAGCACGAACGAGCCGTTGACCTGGATGCCGTTGTCGTGAAAGAGGCGGACGCGCCGCGCATAATCCTCGGCGCGGGGCGAGCGTTTTTTTGCGTGGGCGATGTTTGCGTCGGAAAGCGATTCGAAGCCGACGAACACGCCCGTGCAGCCCGAGAGCGCCATGGCGCGGATCAGCCGCGGATCGTCGGTGACATCCAGTGTGACAGCGGCGCTCCAGATGATGCCGAGTTCACCCAGCGCCTGGCAAAGCCCGTGCAGGTAATCGCGCCTGGAGCCGAGGTTGTTGTCGATGAAGACGACGTACGGCTGTCCGTCATCGCGGATTTCGTTCGCGACTTGCCGGGCGTCCCGCATGCGATAGGGCATGCGCAGGCCGTTCGTGGCCAGGTAGCAAAAGCCGCAGCGATTGTGGCAACCGCGCGTGGCGATGACGCTGGTCGTGGTGAGGAATGACTTCCGCGGAAGGAGGCGGCGCCGGGCGGGTGGATCGAGCCGGTAATCGGACTCGTACATGGCCTCGTAGCGTGGCCGGAGCACGCCCGCCTCGACGTCGCGCAAGATTTGGGGCCAGAGCTGAACGCCGTCACCGACGGCGAGGGCATCGGCGTGAGGCGCGACCTCCTCGGGACAGGAGAGCGCGTGGAGTCCGCCTAGGACGACCCGTGCGCCGCGCTCCCGGTACCACCGGGCCAGCTCGTAGGCGCGCTCGGCGAAGGTCAGGTGGACCGTGATTCCGACGACCTCGGGAATGGGCGAGGACGGGGGACGGCCCTGCAGGAGGTTTTCGTCGAAGTACTCCACGGTCCAGTTCTCCGGGGTGGAACCGGCGAGGCTGGTGAGGGCGAGGGTGGGCGTGAGGACGTGTTTACCGAAACTGCAGCGTGGGTCCTTGGGATAAAATGGGTTGATGAGCAGGGCGTGGCGACGGCGCACGGGCGGGCGATCCGCAGCGTGGTCGAGGGGCGGCGGCTCGGTCATTTCGCGAGGCAGGAAAAGCGGCCGGATGGAAGTTTTGAAGGGGAGATCAGGCGAGATGCTCATAGACTTTGTATCGCAAAGTATAGTACTTTGTTGCACAAAGTAAGGACTGTCAAGGCGAGTTTGTTTTCCTGCCGACGCGCGTCTACGATTCCCGGCGTCATGGCCCAGCCGAATCCCCGCTTCTGCATTCAGCGCGACGGGACCGAGGCTGGGCCTTATGACCTCGTCCAGATGGCGGGGCTTCTGCGCAAGCACATCATCGACGGTGAGACTCTTACGCGCCTTGAGGGCGATGACGGGTGGAAACCTTTTTCGTGGCAACCGCAATTCAGTGTGGTGCGGGAGATGTCGCCAAATGCGACCTCGATGCGGCTGGAGGAGCTAAATGATGAGGCGCTGAACGAGCGCTCGCCGGTGCCGCTGCCGTCGCGGGAATTCTTGCTGCAGATGGTGGCGTTTGGAGTGGGATGCCTGGTGCTGGGCGCGGGCGCGTTTGTGCTGGCATGGCTCAGTGCGGCGGTGGGGATGGTTCTGCTTTATGCCGGGATCGGCATTGCGCTGGCGGCGTCGGTGATGATCCTGTGCGGGATTTTGGATGAGGACTGGCTGAAGCTGGTGTTGATCTTCGGCGTTCCGCTTTACGATATCTATTACATCATCTGTAATTTTGATAAGTACGCGAAATTACTGGCGGTGAGGTATGCGGCAATCAGCGTTGCGCTTGGGGCGGTCTTGGGGATGGCGACAAGGTAGGCGGCCGTGAGGCCGTGGCCGGCGTTGGGGAAAGGTCACGCTCTTACAAGCGCGGCTACTTACTTGGGCGACACCGTCACGAGGACGTAGTTCGGCGAGGAGAAATACTTTTTGGCGATGGCGTTGACCTCGCCGAGCTCGATGGTGGCGATTCGCTCGCGGCGCGTCTGGCCGTACTCGTAGCCGAGGCCGAAAAGCTCGTCGAGGGCCGCGGCGTAGGCAATCTGCGACGGGTTCTGCTGGTCGAGCTTGTCCTGGCTCTGCATCTTTGCCCGCGCGCGCTGGAACTCGACGTCGGTGATGCCGTGGCCCGCGAGGTTCGCGACTTCTGCCAGCAGCTCCTTCTCGATTTCCTGCCGCTTGTTCGGGTCGGTGCCGAGATAGAAAAAGAAATGACCGGCCTCGAGGCCGAGGAACTGCGAGGTGCCGACGAAATAGGCGAGTCCCAACTCTTCGCGGATGCGGATGAAGAGGCGCGAGCCGAGATCGGACAGCGCTTCATCGAGGATGGCCAGCGCGATCTGGTCGGGGTGCGACACGGGGGCAGTCGGGTAGGCGAGGTGCATTACCGCCTGTTCCTTCGGCACGACTTTCTCGACACGCACCGGTTTGCCGAGCACCGGCACGGCGGGTTTTTCGCCGGAGGTGAAATCGGACTTGGCCAGCGTGGCGATGGCCTTGCCGGAAAGCTTGCTCCAGTCGTCGGGAGGCGTCGGGCCGGTGACACTGAAGACGAGATCCTGCACAAGCAGTCGCGACGATTGGTAGGTGGCGATGTCCTTGAGCGAGATTGATTCGATCGACTCCGCAGAGCCGAGGTTCTTGCCGCCGTAGGGATGGCCGGGATAGAGCGCGGCGCGGACGAGATCGCGCGCGGCGGCCATCGGATAGTCGTGCTCGGCCTGCAGAAGCGAGAGTTGCTTGCGTTTCTCGGTCTGAAGTTCGCCCTCGGTCGGCGCGGTTTCGGTGAGCATCTCGAGAAAGAGATCAAGGCCGGCTTTCCAGTCGGGGCTCAGGAGCTCGAGCGAGAGCGTGGCGCTGTTGTTGCCCGCGTCGGAGTGCATCGAGCCACCGAGTTGCTCGACGTCGGCGGCGAGCTTTTCGGCGTTGCGCTTGCGCGTGCCCTTGACGAGCAAATGCGCAGCGAGGCGGCCGAGGCCGGCCTTGCCCGCAGGCTCGCTGAGCAATCCGCCGGGCAGCGTTGCGCGGAGAGTCAACAGCGGCAGCGTGTGCTGCGGCATGTAGAGCGCGCGGCCCTGGGCTTTCTTCATGCCGGCCCCGAGGGAGAGAAGTTGCGGTACGGGCCGTGCGGAGGCTTCACGCGAAACGGAGATGGCGTCGGCTTTCTCGGCCTGCGGGATGAGCGAGACAAGGTTCTCACGCTCAGTTTTGAGATAGTTCTGCGCAACGTGAAGGATTTCGTCGGGCGTCACCGCCTGGATGTGCTCGTGGTAGCGCGTGCTGAGATGCGGGTCGCGCTGATAGAGCCAGCCGCGGCCGAGCGCGCCGGCCTTGCCGGACATCGTTTTCTGGCTGTGGACCTGTTGGAGAAGGCTCTGGCGCTTGGCGCGATCGACTTCGTCGAGCTTGGGCGCTTCGTGCAGGAAGGTATCGAGTTGGCGGTTGATTTCCTCGAGTAGAGGCTTCTCTTGGTCGGGCGCGCAGCGGGCCTCGATGCCGAAGAGGCCGTGATCGGCGGGCGCGTAGGCGAAGGCGTCAAGCTGTTCGGCGAGGCCGAGCTTCTCGACGCAGGTCTGGTGCAGGCGGGAGCTGCGACCGCCGCCGGCGAGCGTGGCGAGGAGGTCGAGCGCGGGCGTGTGGGCGTGGTCGAAGCCGCCGATGGGCCAGCAGAGCGCGACGCGGCTGAGTTGCGTCGGGAATTCGCGGCGGAGTTCGCGGCGTTGGTACTGACGCGGTTCGTGCGGCAGGAAGAGGTCGGCCATCTTGCGGCGCGGATGTTTCTCGAGGAGTTCGGTGGCGTGGGCGAAAATCGTCTCCGGCACGACAGCACCGACGACGATGAGGCTCAGGTTCTGCGGCGCGTAGCGTTCGCGATAGTAGGCGACGACGTCGTCACGGGTGAGCTGGTTGAAGAGGTCGAGATAACCGATGACTGGATGGCGGTAGGGATGGCGATGGAACGCGGTCTGGAAGATGAGCTTGCCGAGCTCGGAGTCTGGGTTGTCGCGGCCCATGGCGAACTCGCGCCGGATGACTTCCATTTCCTTTTCGTACTCGTCGGCGGGGATGGTTGAGTTGAAGACGGCGTCGCCGAGGATTTCCAGCGCGGGCAGGGCGTTGTCGGAGGGGAGGTCGACGTGGTAGACCGTGCGGTCGAATGAGGTGTAGGCGTTGAGGTGGCCGCCGAGGTCTTGGATCTGCTGCGCCATCTGGCTGTTGCCGCGCGTGGGCGTGCCCTTGAACATGAGGTGCTCGAGCAAATGCGAAAGACCCGCGCCGAGCCACGGCGTCTCATGGATGCTGCCGGTGGCGCACCAGAACTGAATTGAGACGACCGGCGCGGTGAAGTCGGACTGGACGAGGACGTTGAGGCCGTTGGAAAGCTCGCGGATTTCGACGTGCGGCTCGCTGATGAGGGGACGTTCAGAACTCATGGAAATTCGGGGGAAGAGACGATTGTTCAATCTACTCCATCCGTCGCCGCTCACGAGCAAAATGTTCGAGCAGCGCCACCGCCTTACGGCGGCGGCCACGACTGGCTACGGATGCTGCGCCGCCAGAGAGCGCCCGAGCTTCGCGCTGCGCACGCCGAGGTCGAGAATGTGGATGGGCCGGCGCGACCACTCGGCGGTGATGACGAGCGGCTTGCCCTTGACTAGGTGATCCCGGACATTGTTGTAGTAGCGCTGGCCCTCGTCCGGCGGATTCGGGAACTGGACCGTGTGCACGTGGCCGTCGACATGCGAGTACATCTTGGAATGGTTGCCATCCAGCAGGTAGCTGCCCTTGGTGCCGGTGACCTCGACCCAGCCTTCCTTGGCCTTGGAATCGATGCCGCTGATCATCAGGGTGAGCCATTGCCCGCTCTTGAAGCGGACAGTAAGAAAGCCCTCGTCCTCGATGGTGTCCTTCTTCCAGAACGTGAGAGGCGCCCAATGGCCTTGGTGCGAGAAGCCGCTGACTTCCACGATCGGCGAGTCGATGAGCTGCAGCGAATATTCGAGCAGATGTACGCCCCAATCGTAGAGGATGCCGCCGGAAATCTTGCGGCTGGTGCGCCACCAATCGCGGGGCTGGCCGTAACCGCCCATGTGGCACTCGATGCGGACGATGTTGCCGATCTCCTTCTTTTTCTTGATACGCTGCACGGCCTCGAGGATGCGGCCGTCCCAATGGCGGTTGTGGTAGGTCGAGAGCATCACGTCCGAGCGCCGGGCGGCGTCGATCATGTCGTTCACTTCAGATGTGGTGATGGCGAGGGGCTTTTCGCAAACGACGTGGCGGCCGGCCTTGAGGCACTTGAGGGAGAGGGGCGCGTGCGTGTTGTGCGGCGTGATCAGGACGATGAGGTTGACCTTCGACTTCTTCAGCATCGACTCGACGGTGGCATAGGTCTCGATGCCGGGGAAATCGATCGTGGCGACCTTGAGGCGCTCCGGGTCGACCTCGGCGACAGCCGTCGGTGTCATGCCGGCCGCCTGCATCTGCTGGAGGTGGGCGCGGCCCATGTTGAACGCGCCGCCGTAACCGACAACGCCGACTTTGATGTCACTGGCCTTGGTGAAATGTGGCATAATAAAAAGTTGAATGAAGCAAGCCGGAAGAAGTTGCGCAAGACCGCGCGGGAAAGCGTCGCCTTAAAGCGAGCTGGTCTTCTTCTTCTTGCCAACGGTGGCGGAGGAACTCCGCTTCTTGATCTTCGTACGCGCCGACTTGCGCGATGCGGGGAGAACGACGTTGCGCGGCACGAAGGGCTTCACAAACGCGTCGTCGAAGTTGAAGACGTTCTTGAAATCATTGGGCGAGTCGGTCTCGTTCTTGCCGAGGACACCACCGGTGACAAGGTTGAAAACGATCTGGCCGAAGTCGTCAGTGGCCTTGATGCCCCACTCATTAAGCACGGCCTTGCTCATCGGCCCGTATTCCTTGAGCGCGAACTCGCGCAGGCCACTGAGCAGTTCCTGGCCGGAGACATGCCGGTGGGCGTGCGAACCGCCGCGCTTGAGTGACTTCAGGGTGTGGTTAAGCCCCTCCTGCACGAAGTGGTAGGCGTCGAGGGCGAAGCGCGGGTCTTTCGCGCAGATTTGTTCCACTACCTCTGAAAAATTAACCTTGGCCATGTTTGGGATTAGGACTTGTGCACGGGCACCGAGCTCGGCGTGCTCCAATCCGTTCTCACTTTACGCACGATGCCACCGACGATAAGAAGCGCAAGAATAAAGGCGAGGATAGCCTGCTCCTTGCGTGTTAAAATTGGGCGACGACGTTCTTTTGTTGGGTCGGGCATCGGGGTTTGCAGGGGATTATTTTGCCTTTTTCCAGACGGTCGGTTTCCGTGAAGAGTGAAAAACGGAGAGCACTATAATGGAATGCGGGGTTGGAAGATAAAAGATGGAGTAGGGGAAGCGCCGGATAACTGCCTGGCGAATTTCGCGATGCACCTCCGGAAATGCCTGAGGAAACTGACGCATGATCTGCACGCGCTCTTCAACACACATCATGAAGTCACGGCCCAAACCCGGACGGCAACCCTCATACCAACGATAAGCATCCTGCAGCTCGAGCTCCGCCGCAGGGCGGTAAATCATGGGCAGCATCACTCATGACCGAGGATGCGCTTCTTGACGACTTCCCAAGGGGTACCGTCGTCGGGACGCTCATGATAATCCTCGAGACGCCGATCCAACTCGGCGCGCTGATCGTCCGTCAGTGCGACAGGCTCGGGCACAGCAGCAATGCTTTCCCAAATGTCCTCGGCCAGCTGAATACGTTCGGTCACACTTAGCTGCAGGACATCTGCCATTGAGACTTTGCTCATGCCCCAAAACTAGCAATAACTGAGCCTAATAACAAGGCAGCTCACTTCATCGGAAACTCAATCAACCCGCTGCTCGCGCAAATGCGCAGCGAGCCATCTTTCTTCTCTTCTACCTCCATCACGCCGCCGGCTTCCTCGACGAGCACGTGCCCTGCGGCGACATCCCACAGGTTCACGCCCTGCTCGATATACGCGTCCATCCGGCCGCTTGCGACGTAGGCCAAGTCCAGCGCCGCAGAGCCCATCGCGCGCAGCTTCCGCGCCGTGCTGCCGTAGAGTTGGTACAGCGCGAGGCAGTGGTCGATCGACTCCTGCGTCTTGGCAAAGCCCACGGCCAGCACCGCCTCGGAGAGCTTGGTCCGCGTGCTCACCTTCTGTCGCACGCCGTTTAGATACGTGCCCGAGCCGCGCTCCGCCGTGAACAGCTCCCGCCGCAGCGGATCGTAGATCACGCCGAGGGTGATCCGCTTCGTCGCCGCCTCGCGCGCGGCAATTGATACGCAAAAGTGCGGGATGCCCATCGCCAGGTTCATCGTGCCGTCGATCGGGTCGACGATCCACTCGTACTCCGCGTTCGGGTCGCCGGGATTGTTCGAGTCGCCCTCCTCGCCGATGCAGCGCGTCTTGGGAAAATGACCGAGCAGAATCTCGTAGATCAGCTCCTGGCACTCGACATCCGCAGCCAGTTTGATGTCATGCGCATAGGTGGCGTTGACGTGCAGGTGATGCCCGAAAGCCTGCCGCAGGCGCTCGCCGGCAGCCTGCGCGGCGGTAATGGCGGCGTAGATCATAGGTTGAACCTAGAGCTTAGAGCGAAGATGGTAGAAGTAAAATAACGCGCCGCCCTCTTTACCTTCCCCCGTCTACGCTCTACCTTTGACCTTATGAATATCCCCCTCGAAGACGCGGCATCGGACATCGTCGGCAAAGCCCAGCGCGGTCTCGGCCTCAGCGACGCGGACCTCGCCGCCAAGGTCGGCATTCCCGAGGGCGAACTCGAGGCGGTGAAGCAGGTCAAAGGCGTCGAATTCACCAAGGTCGAAAAGCTGGCCAAGGCGCTCGAGCTCGGCCCGCGCGCTCTCGCCGCCATCGGCGAGGGCACCTACAAGCCCACCGTCACGCCCCCCAAGACCGGCTTCCTCCAGTTCAACACGCCCTACGGCGACATGACCGTCAATGCCTACCTCGTGTGGGATCCCGAGACCGGCCTCGCCGCCGCCTTCGACACCGGCGCTGACTGCACGCCCATCGTCGAGGCGTTGAGCAAGAACGACCTCACCCTCCAGGACGTCTACCTCACGCACACGCACGTCGACCACGTCATCGAGCTCGACCGCCTGCTCGAAAAAGCTGGCGGCTCCGTCGGCGTCCACGTCAACGAGGCCGAGGCGCTCGACAAGGCCGCGACCTTCCAGCCCGGCGTCACGTTCTCCCTCGGTAAACTGCAGATCGAGACGCGAGACACTTCCGGCCATTCCGCCGGCGGCACGACCTACCACATCCACGGCCTCGATCGCCCGCTCGCCATCGTCGGCGACGCGCTCTTCGCCGGATCGGCCGGCGGCATCAAGACCGACTACAAGGGCTCGCTCAAGAAAATCGTGAACAACATCCTCTCCTCGCAGGACGGCACCATTCTCGCGCCCGGCCACGGCCCGCTGACCACCACGGCGCAGGAAAAAGCGAATAATCCGTTCTTCCCCGGCTTCCGCCGCCCCGAGGCGCAAAACATCTAGCACCGACCGGGCTCAAGGGGAATGACACGGCTTCTCGCGACCCTCGTCGTCATTCCCGTCGCCGCGCTTGCGCTGATTTCCTGCGCGTCGATCAGCGTCGTCAACGGCACGCAAACTGTCCGGCAAAACAAGCCGTCGCTCATCTACGTCACGAATTTCTCCACCGCACCCAGTGAATGGAAAGTCGACCGCACCGGCCCAGACCTCGCCGACTTCAAGCAGAACTTGCAGCTCATGCTCCGCACGGGGCTGGTCCGCGAGATCACCGACAAGATCGTCCCCGCCGTTGCGGATACGAAATCCGACACGCATCGCACGAAGAACGCATGGCTCATCCGCGGTGACTTCATCACCGTGAAGCAGGGCAGCCGCCTGCTGCGCGGCGCCATCGGCTTCGGTGCGGGCGGCACGAAACTCGAGACGCATGTGCGGGTCTACGATCTCGCCCAGGATCCCGCCACGCCGTTCCTCACGTTCAGCACAACCGGCGGCAGCAACGCCGAGCCCGGCGCCATCCTCGCCCTGACCACCGACCCACTCCAGCTCGCCATCGGCGGCGTCTCCGGCGTCGCGCACGGCTTGAGTGAGGACACCGCCCGCACCGCGCGCGAAATCACCGCCGAGCTCACCGACTACATGTTCGCTCGCGGCTGGATTTCCGACGCCCAGCGTGTCGCCCCCAAGCGCGAGCGCGATACGGATACATGGTGATCGCATGACCCTCCTCAAGGACCTCGCTGCGCTCAACCGCGACCAATGGGCCGTTTTCATCGCCGCCGTGCTCGGCTGGACTCTCGACGCCTTCGACTTCTTTCTGATGGTCTTCATGGTGAAAGCCATCGCGCACGATTTTCACGCCCAGATCGCCGACGTCTTCGTCGGCGTCGCCATGACCCTGATGCTCCGCCCATTCGGCGCCCTCTTCTTTGGCTGGCTTGCGGAGAAATACGGCCGCCGCCCCATCCTCATGCTCGACATCCTGCTCTTCGCCGGACTCGAGCTTGCTTCCGCTTTCGCGCCTTCGCTGCCGGTGCTGCTCGTCTTGCGCGCGCTCTTCGGCTTCGCCATGGGTGGCGAGTGGGGCATCGGCGCCTCCCTCGTCATGGAGTCGATCCCGCCACGCAGTCGCGGAACCGTCTCCGGCGTCCTGCAGCAAGGCTACCCGCTCGGCTATCTTCTGGCCTCGGTGGCCTACGGCATTTTCTTCGACGCCATCGGCTGGCGCGGACTTTTTATCGTCGGCGTCATACCCGCTTTTCTCATCATCTTCATCCGGCTCTTCGTGAAGGAATCGCCCGTGTGGGAAAAAGCGCACGGCCACGGTCATCATCGCGTCGGCCTCATCGCCGCTCTCGCGCGCAATTGGAAAACCTTCTTCTACGTCATCCTGCTCATGACCGCCTTCAACTTCTTCAGCCACGGCACGCAGGACGCCTATCCCACCTTCCTGCAGGTGCAGCACAACTTGAGCACGCATCAGGTCAGCGTGATCCTCATCGTTATGAACATCGGCGCCATCATCGGCGGACTGGTCTTCGGCTTCTGGTCGCAGCACATCGGCCGCCGCCGCGCCATCATCATCGCCTCGCTCCTCGCGCTGCCGATCATCCCGCTCTGGGCCTTCTCTACGACTCCGTTGCTGCTCGGCCTCGGCGCGTTCCTGCTCCAGATCGCCGTGCAGGG
>FSYS01002526.1_pt1 | contig 22511 bp, 20 predicted proteins | sample 1638491 | NCBI WGS metagenome assembly FSYS01 (sample SAMEA3914788, study PRJEB12502) | metagenome | biome: forest; material: soil | place: Canada | collected 2011-07-03 | depth 0.1 m | reverse complement strand
CGCCATGCCAGAACCCGGTCCCCGGGTTGACCGGCGTCACCACGGCGCACGTGCGTCCGGCTGAGGAGTCCGTCGAACGCGCCATTCTCGGGGCGCAAGATCGCCGACAGGACGCGGCCAGCCCTCACGGCCGCGTTCGCCTGCGCAAGATCGAACGAAAGGCGACGCATGACGTGTACTTGACCGCGCTAGCGTGAGCAACAGGGTATTACATCGGGTTCCACGGGATAACCCATTGCGTGGTTTCCTTTGAGGCAGGGGTGGCAGAAGCTTTGCCAGGCTTGGCCTCCGGGGGTGTGATTTGCGTAAAACCTGACTGTCACCCTTTTTTGCGCGGGCCTGCCGGCGCACCTCCTCGCCTTGGGGGCACAGCATGGCATTCCAGGACAAGTTTCGCGCGTTCACTTTCGGCCTGCCGGCTGGGATGCCCACGTGCGAGCTGGACGGCGAAAAGGTGCTTTTGCTTGAGCGCGCCCCGCTCGAACTGTCGGACGCTCTGCCGCGCTGGCTGCTGCATGAAGAGCTGGTCCGGCGCGATTCGCCCGCGTGCGCGCTGCGCTTCGATGCGCGCGGCCGCGTGGCCGTGACGTGGGTCGTGTGGGGCTGCTTTCTCGACTGGATGGGCGCACTGCTAGACGCCGGCAGCGACGGGCAGGGTGAGCTGGACGTCAGCGTGCGTGCGCGCTGCGCGAGGGCATGGCCGCTGCGGTGCCGGCGCGCGAGCTGCAGGGCGAACTGGTGCTGTACCTTGATGAGGCGCCTGTGGAATTTCGCGCCGCGCTGCGCCACTGGCTCGATGTGTCGGCGGGGTCGGCACGGCACGACGACAGCGGGCGCGCCGCGCTCACGTGGGACGGCTGGGAACAGTTTCTCGGCCAGCTGCAGGGCCGGCTCAGCCAGGCGCTGCACGGGCTGGAAAACGCCCGCGGGCCTCGGATTAAGTGCTGAAGTCGGAAAGACACCTTTGCCCTGCGTCGGGAGCAAGGGGCGTGGAATACCGCAGCCCGCAGGGCGAGGATATGTCGCGAAAGCCCTTGATGGCTGAAACGAGGCCCAACGCTCCCGGCCAGTCTAGGGGGCGAGGCAGCCCCTCGGCGACGCTCGCGGCGAGCGGATTTTGACCTGAGAATTGGTTTTCGAACGGTTTCTGGATGACGCGCAAAAAACTCAAGCTGGCCGATCTGTTCGCCCGATGCGATCCAGCCGCGCCCTATGCGGGCGAGGTGTGGGCCGACGTGCAACCGGTTGGCAGGGAATTCGTCGCTCCCCTGAACGACTCAACGATCCAGACTCTGGTTGCGGTAGCCCTCGCGGCGCAAGACGGTGGCAGCCAGTACGCATTACGCGCGCTCGCCGACAACTGCGGGCTGGTCACGCAGGTTCTGACGATGGTCGAGGAAAGCGGCAATCCGGAAGGATTCGACGCGGCAGGCTGGACCTGCGCTTGGCTCGCCGAGCCCAATCCGGCCCTAGGCAGGCTGCGACCCGTCGAGTGCATGGTGACCTCGAATGGCCGCGCGCGGGTGTCGGCTCTCTTGGCGATGGCACAAAGCGGCGCTTACGGTTGACGCGAGACCCGATGCGGCCACTTCCCGGCGGCGTCCAGTCTGCAGTTGCTGCCCGGCCATCATTACGAAGCTGAGTTCGCGGATGGACTGCAGGGAATTGTGGACATGTCGGGTGGCGATTTCAGCGGCGTGTTCCAGCCGCTCGCTGATGAGGCGTATTTCGCGCTCGCGTCGATCTGCGAGGGCGTCGTCGTCTGGCCGAACGGTGTGGATACCGCTCCGGACACAATGTATTCCGAAGTCAGGGACGCATCACTGAAGCCGTTGCGAGGCTCCCTTCTCCGTTACGACATTCCGACCGATCCTGCGTGGCCGCATGACGACGAGGCCAGTATGCCCCAACGGGCAGGCACACCAACACGGCGCTTTGGCACACTGGCGGGGTGCGTCACGATCGCAACGGACTTCGATACGCCGATCGAGCTCACACCGCCTGACGACAAGATCCAGATGACACCCGCGCCATGCAACAATCGACAACGACCCTCCGCCATGCACGTATTCGTCGACACTGAATTTACGGACTTCATCGACTGTGACCTGATCAGCATCGGTCTGGTCGCGGACGACGGCAGGGAATTCTACGGCGAGCGTTCCGACTACGATCGGGAGAGCTGCAGCCAGTTCGTGCTCGCTGCCGTGCTCTCGCAGCTCGGCCAGTATCCGGACCGGGTTTTCACGCGCGAGGCGTTACGCGTGGCGCTGCTCGCGTGGCTCGATCAGTTTGCCTGGGAGCCGGAGCGTGTGCTGTGCTTCGATTACGGCGGCGGTTGGGAGCTACTGTGCGATCTGCTCGATGGGCCGCCCGCTGGATGGCAAGCGCACCACGTGGGTCAGCTGCTCGACCCCGGCCGCATGGAAGACTATTACCGCGAGCATCGCGGCCGGCATCATGCGCTCGGCGATGCGCGCGCCAACCGCTATGCGTTCGTGGACAGCGAACCCACGCCAGATGCGCCGTAGACGAGGGGGCGTACCCGCGTGCTATCGGCGAACGGCATAAAACCACGTGGCGTCCTAACCATCATAGGTGAGCGCATGGTCGCTAACGTCGCCGCGTGCGGAGATTCACCAGGCCGGTCGCACGATCGCCTGTGTAGCGATGACGAGCCACTTGACATAACATCTGATCTCACACGACGCGCACGCCGACATCTGGATCTGGCCTCGACTTGCTGCGGGCGGCGATCACGGTCTATCGGCTGCCTGCCCGAAATGCCGAAGCTGACACGAGATGAAGTGCGGGCGACTGATGCTTCCAAAAAAAATCGGCTAGCGCGTCATCTTGGCCATCGGACTAAGTGCCGCCCGCGTAGCGGCGATAACACCCGTTATCGCCGCTACGGCCTGTAGCCGCGCTCCGAACCAAGTAGATCGTGCGTGTGGGCGACGGACAACGCGGGTTATCACAGCCATCGCCCGATGGCAAAGCCTTTATGCCGTCCGATTCGACCGGCGACATCCACAAGTTCACGCGCGGACTGGCGCAAGCTTGCGAACGGCACGGCGTGCAGTTTCATTACGACGCGGAGATCACGTCGATCGAACAACCCGCCGACGGACGCTTATCGCTGATGGTCGATCTCGCTAGCGAGCCGGAGCCGTTCACGTTCGAACGGATCCTGGTGTGCGCGGGTGTGAAGAGCCGCGATTTCGCGGCGATGCTGGGCGACCACGTGAACATCTACCCGGTGAAAGGCAATTCGATCACCATCTGTCTTGGCGACGAAACCGGCCAGCAGCGCGGGCCGTGGGTGAGTCTTCTCGACGATAGCGCGAAGATTGTCACGAGTCGGCTAGGTGCGGACCGAGTTCGCTTGGCCGGTACGGCTGAAATCAACGGCTTTAACCGCGACATTCGCTTGGACCGAATCGCTCCGATAGTGGTGGACGCGGCGACATTTTCCCGAGGTATCGACCTCGCGCGTCATTCCCTGGGCAGGTCTGCGGCTAATGATGCCGAGCATGTTGCCCAAGGTTGGACGAGGCAAACGGCCGGGGGTGCTCTATAACACCGGGCACGGACATCTAGGGTGGACATTGTCAACCGCCACGGCACAGGTTGTCGCAAGAGCTGTATAGAGGGCTCGGGCAGGCCGTTGAGTCGTGTGGCTGCCACGTCATTCGGCGTGGCCTCACGACCCAACGGCGTTATTGCCAGTGTCGCGCGGATCATCGTGCTTTCTAATGGATGTACCGTGCGCTGCGATATCACGGTGTAGCAGATGTCTTGTCGCTGGGAAAGGGCGCTGGAAAGTGAATGATGTGATGCGCGAGCGAGCTCGTTTGCACATTCATGATTTCGTCGGCCGTGGGCCAGATTATGGCGACCTCGGGACTAGCGAACGCTAGTCCGGCTTTCGTTGTAGGGCATGCCAGCCGGCAAACGGCCAGCGTCCTGGCCATCGAGCTTGGCGCGCAAGCGCCGGACGAAATCTTCAGCAGTCGCGGTCAGCAGTTCCTCGCTGGAATAGGCAAGGTACATACCGACCTTCGGAGTCGACTCGGTCAGACTCAGTAATTTGAGCAAGCCTTCGTTCGCACGCTGCGATAGCAGTGGCCTCGCTAGCGACGTAAATACCGCGACCGCCGGCATCTGCATCGCGAGTTCCAAGTATAGATTCATGGCGGAACAACGGATTATATGCTCCGGCAGCGGCATACCGCGCTCGCCGAACAGCGTTGCGACGAAGCTCGAGTCGTCGGCCGGGGAATCCAGCAGGAGCCACGGTAGCGCGTGAATCTGCTCGATAGTTAAGGTCTCGCTGCCCTGGTATGACGCCGCAATCGTGAGCTGGACATCGAGTTCGTACAGCTTGGTCCATTCGAACGCTGCGTTCTTCGGCTCGCCATATCGCGTGAAAATCGCTACATCGATCGTTCCATTTCGCAGTCCGTCCGCAATATTCTCACCGCGCAATTCAATAACTTCCAGTTTGACGCCTGGGCGCGCGGCCGTCAGTTCGATCAGAGATTCGGAGAGCGCGGGTAGACGCCGGCGGCGTGACCGCGAGCGTCAGTCGCCCGCCAAGTTCTCCCCTCGCGGTCTGCGCGTCTTCGATGATGCGCCCAATTTCCCGTTGTACGACAAAGGCGCGTTTCAACACCTGGTGGGCGAATGGCGTCAGTGTTGCGCCATTCGCTGAGCGCGTCAGCAACTGCATGCCCAGTTCGACTTCCAACTCGCGAATGGAGCGACTGATTGCCGGTTGCGTCACGAACAGGCGCCGAGCGGCTTCATGAAGACTGCCGGCCTCGGCGACTGCACGCAGCGAATCGAGTTGTCTCAACTTCACAGCACCCTCGAATCTCATTGCAAGGAGCCCATCATAGCGAGACAAAATACGATCGGCGCACCGGCACTACGGGTTAGTTCGCCGTCATCGTCTTCCGTCCGAACAGAATGGCAGCAGGCATGCCAGATTCCGCCCATGGGTTCTGGGACCGCGGATAGTAATTCGTGTCGCGCTTCGTGTAGGGAAGGGATGAGAAGTCGGAGGGCAGCGCCCCAGGTGAATTCACATGCCAAAGCGCGTCCGATCCCGGCCGGAACCCTGTCTGGTAGTGATTGCTGGACTTCACGACAATGATGCGCTTGCTGTCGAGGTCGATTCCCAATCCTGTCAGCGAATCGCGTTCGAATAACTGCGTACGGATCGAACACACCGCAATGTCGATGCCGCTAGTGCGCAACCACACGGACAATCCCATCGGAATTCGGCCTCCCCACGCTCCCCCAGTGTGATTATCCACCACACCCATGACCTCCACCTCGAGATCGAGTGGGTTCGACGAAGTTGGGCCGCATTTTCCGCCGAGCCTGATATTCAAGGTCGCGCCGACCCCAGCAGATGCACAAACCTTTGCCACCAGGGGGTCCCAAAACGCTCCGATCACGGCGTCGGTCACATGACGTTCGAGCATCGCCTTAAGGAAGAACGTACTGTCGCCCGATGCACCGCAACCCGGGTTGTCGGCGAAGTCACCCAGCACGATTTGCCCACTCATCGCGCTCGCTCGATCCAGTGACTCCGGGATCGACGGATAGTCCGGACGCAACTCGACCCTGGCTTCGTAGATCCGCTGCGCGATTTTCGCGGCCACTCGGGCGGCCTCTGATGTGTCATCGTTCGCATAGACGAGAACGCGGGTGCCGACATCCTCCACGTCGGCCCACGGAAAGCCATGTCCGATGCTTGCAGACAGAATGGATGGGCTCTTTTCCGCCTCCGTCAGCTCATCTACGATGTCTCGCATGGGAGGATCGAAAGTGGGGTAGAAGCCGACAATCCGTGTATCAGTTAGTGATCCTGTCAACGTGATCTCGCCCTTGGAGACCCGCTGGCAGATGTCGTAGACTTCGTGCGCCCGATCTGCAAAATCGATATGCGGATACTCCTTTGCAATGACGATGAGATCGGACTCCTCGACCATGGTTTTCGTGAGGTGGCAGTGCGGATCAATCACGACGCCGATAACCGCATCGCCGGCTATCTCGCGAAGGCGCGTGAGGATGTCGCCCTCGCAATCGTCGTAGCCTTGCGCCACCATAGCGCCATGCAGCATAAGCAATAGCATGTCAACGGGGCCGGCCGATTCCAGATCGCCGACGATCCTGTCCCGCAGCCGTTCGTAGGCGGCCTTGATCGTACGCCCGGAGGGCTCGGCATAAGCAGTAATACTTTCAATGACTGTGTGTCCATCGGCTTCCGCCCTGTCGCGAAAGACTTTGGGAACGACGCCGAGCATCGAGTCTGAAGCGGACCCTCGCTCGTGAACCGTGAAGTCTTCGTAGGATGTCGGAAACGGCGAAAAGGTATTTGTCTCGGTGACTAATGCAGCAACGAAAACACGCATGATTTATATCCCGGAACGCTGATAAATTGGGTGAGGTTGTGACAAGCCGAAAAATCAGGCGCTGCGTCCGGGAATCGGCGGTTGCACGTTTTCCGGAATCGGGCACACGTACGGCTCTTCGGCCAGACGCTCCATCAGCTCGGTGCGCGCTGCCGCAAGCAGCAGGGGGTTCGTGTAAAGCTCGAGTGCGGTGGCGGCCATTGTTTTCGCGGCCAGTATCATCCCCTTGTGCGCCAGCGCACTTTTGCCTTGCGAGACCCACTGCCACGAATGCGGTGACGTACCAAAAGCGAAGCATGCCGTCATGCATTGCACAGTCGGCGTGACCCAACTCACATCGCCGACATCGGTCGAGCCGTGCATCTTCGACGGACGGTCGTTGTAGAGTTCATCGACGCCGTCGAACAACGCCTTCGGCTGGCGCCACGCTGAGGCCAGCATTCGTCCCGCCATCTCGACCTCCTCGGGGCGGGTCGTGCGATGCATTGACTCGGCGAATTGCAACTCCTCGCTGTCATACTGTGGCGCGCCGAACTGCTTGAGTTTCGCCTGCATCAATTCGTTTAGCGTAGTGTTGCGTAGCAGATTGGAACACGCCGAGTGAACCTCGATCTTCAGCTCGCAGTCGGTCATCAGGGCGGCACCGCGCGCGATATTGCAGATCCGCTCGTAGAGTTCGCTCGCGTCGCGATTGCGCGGTGCACGGATCATATAGAGCGCCGCCGCATTCGGTTGCACGACATTCGGCGCAACACCACCGGCGTCGGTAATGGCGTAGTGCACGCGCGCGTCCGGGATCATGTGTTCGCGCAGAAAGTTGGTACCGATGTTCATCAGCTCGAGCGCGTCGAGCGCGCTTCGGCCTAGATGCGGGGACGCACCTGCATGCGCAGCCACGCCCTTGAAGCGAAAGTACGCCTGTTTAACCGCCAGACTCTCCATATTCATGATCGTGTTCGCAACGCCGGGGTGCCACGTGATCGCGGCTGACACATCGTCGAACAGGCCCGCGCGAGTCATGAAGGTTTTGCCCCAGCCGCCTTCTTCGGCAGGACAACCGTAGAAGCGCACCGTGCCTTCAATGCCGTTGCGTTCCAGCGCATTCTTGACGGCGACTGCCGCCAGATGAGCGCTCGTGCCGAGCAGGTGGTGGCCGCAGCCGTGGCCGTTACCGTTCGAGATTTCAGTCGATGGGCAGCAACTGAGCGCGAGGCTCTCCTGACTCAGCCCGGACAGTGCATCGAACTCCCCGAGGATACCGATTACCGGGCCGCCGGAGCCGGCTTCCGCGACGAACGCCGTCGGAATTCCTGCCACACCCTCACGGACTGTAAAGCCCGCAGCTTTTAGAAATGCGATATGCGCTGCAGCGGATTTCTGTTCTGTGTAGCCCAACTCCGCGTACTGCCAGATTTCGTCCGAAAGCTGGATGTATTTGTCTTTACTGCTTTCGATAAAGTCTTGAACCAGTTCGATCGACACAGATGTCTCCTTAGTGGGAGGGAACAAAAAGTGGTGACGCGGCGACACCGCGCACCAGGTCAGAATTGATGATTGATACCCAGTGTGACGCTCGATACCGTGCGTCCCGCCGCTGGCGTCGGCGACCCGCTGTCGTAGTTGTAAGTAACGCTGGAGTTCGGGCCATTGCGCATGAGACCGAAACGTGCGTACAGAGACGTTCTTTTCGACAGAAAGTGATCGATGCCGAGGGTCGTGCCGTAGGCGTAATCCTGCGATTTCGATGTGTCGCGAAACGCAACCGAAGCCCGCAGCAAATTGACGCCCCACCACTTTTGCAGGCCAAGCAGATACGTACTAGCGATAGCGCTGTCCGCTGCGTGCGGCACGTATCGGATGTAGGCACCCTGGGCAATGAATGGACCAACGTCGTAGAGCAGGGAGGCGAGATAGGTGTCCGTGCGCTTGGTCGGCGCGGTAGTCGCGTCGCCGACACAACTGTCCGTTATCGACGGGTCACACCAGCTTTGCCCGAAAGCGATCGATAGCACGGCGCGTTTGTCGACGTAAGAAATCATCGCGGAGCGTTGGCTGACGGCGGGACCTATCGATTGATCTTCTTTGAGCGAGTAGCTCAGGTCGAAGCCGAATGGCCCGAACCGCGGTGAGATATACCGCAACGTGTTGGGCAGGCGTCCCAGCGCCTCGCTGTTCGCACCAAGTCCCAGATCCGAGGTGCCGAGAAAGTACGTGTAGACCGATTCGTGCGCGACGCCGAGGAACGGGTCCGCACCGAGCGCCGCAGCGCCGCCGGACGTATATTGACGACCTAGGGTCAGTTGCCCGTACATCGGGTTCTGCATCCCGATATAGGACGCGCGATTGAAAAGCGACGTCGAGTCCTGGACTGCGCCAGTGTTACCCGTGAAGCCATTTTCCAGCCGGAAGAACACGGTCCATCGATCGCCCAGATACTCCTGACCATAGAAGCCGAACTTCGATGTCAATGCGCCGCCCGATTGCAATCGCGTGATGCTGTACGGGCCATCCTTCGTATAGTTGACGCCCATATCCAAGGTGCCGTAGAGCGTCACAAAGGTACGCTGCGAAGCCACTCCCAGCGTTTGTGGCCCCAGGCCAGCTCCCCAGTATCCGAGGGTCGCCTGCATCTGCGAGCCGGTTGCGTACATGCTGGCTACTGAGTCCGCGGGTGCGCCGGGCGACACTTCGGCGAGAGCGCCGGTGTAGGCCAGCGTGCCAATCGAAGCGACTAGCGCGCTCAAAGTCTTTTTCATTGCAGATTTCCACTTGCGTGTTTTGGTAGATGCGCTGGTGACCGGGCGAGCCGCTCCCTCGCGTCTCTTTCGAGTGCGAAATTTGATGCGGTTAGCGTGATGAATATCAGGGCGGCCGCAGACGGCCCCGAAACTGGGCCGGTCGTGCCGTTTGCTATGAAGCGCGCTTGCGCGGCTCAGGCAGGCTGGACATCGCACAAACCGTGACGACTCCACAGGCGATCATGTATAGCGCCAGCGACATGGGATTACCCGTCCTTGCGAGAAGCCAGGTTACGATGAACTGCGCGGATCCGCCAAAGAGCGCAACACCGATGCTGTAGATGACGGAAAGTCCACTCGCCCGAACGCTGGCCGGAAACATTTCCATCAGCAACAACAACATGGGGGCGCTGCCGAAGCTGCTCGCTGCGGTGACAAGGGCGATCATGACAAGGGCCAGCGGGACGCTGGGATGCATGTTCATTGTCCAGATCGCTGGATAGATGAGAAGTGTCGTCAGCACGACCGATGCAAGCGCAATGGGTTTGCGCGATACGGTCCGATCGGCGATCAGGCCTGACACGATGCACATGAATGTCATCGTCGCACCCGACACGCAGCCGGCCATCAGCGAAAGTGAGGTGGGCAGGTGCAGCACGCGCACCAGATAGGTCGGCATAAAGAAGACAATGAGATACATGCCAACCGTTCCGGCGACGATAGACAGCGCGCCACGCACGATCTTGCTGCGATGATCGGTGAACACCGTCGCGAGCGGATGAGCCTCCGTGGCATCGCTGTCCAGCGTTTCATCGAGATGAGCGCGGATATAAAGCCCTACGGGCGCGATCAGCAATCCAAGCAGAAACGGCAGACGCCAGCCCCAGGATTCGAGCGCCGATTGCGAGAGGCTCGCATACAGCACGGCGCCGCTCAGCGCGCCCAGTAGTGCGGCGAACCCCTGGCTCGCTCCCTGCCAGCCGATCCGGAAACCCCGGCTGCCGAAACTGCCAGACTCCATCAACATCGAGGTCGATGCGCCGATTTCACCTCCCAGCGAGAAGCCCTGCAATACGCGGCCAAGTACGATGGCCAGTGTGCCCAGCGTTCCGGCCGTCGCGTAGGTCGGCGCAAAGGCGATGCACAGCGTGCCGCACACCATGAGGGTGATCGTCAGCGTCATCGCAGCCTTGCGGCCGCGCCGGTCGGCAAAACTGCCGATCACCATTGCACCGAGCGGCCGCATCACAAAGCCGATACCGAATGTGCCGACCGCCAGCAGCAGGGAGGTGTACGCGTTATTGACAGGGAAGAACAGCTTGCCTATCAACATGGCGAAGAAGCTGTAGACCGTGAAATCGTACATTTCAAGCGCGTTGCCGATTGAACATGCTGCGATTGTGCGTAGCTGAGAACCTGCCGGACTATGGCGAACGTCGAGGGACGTAGCGGCTGATTGCAGGGTGACATTGCTCATCGAAATTCCGGGAGAAGGCGACGGTTTGATGGCAAGCACAGGAGCGATTCTCAACAGAGAGGAACCGGCATCGGCTTGAGTTGAAGCCAGTATTTCCGGGACAAAAAGCTACCGCTATTCACATTTTTTTGGGCCGATAAATTTTTGTATGCGGCGTAGGGGATGGCGGGTTTGATGTCGAAAGGCGGTTTGCCAGTAATGGCTTGTTGGATGGGACGGGTTAGGCCAGGCGCGGGTCATTGGATGGCGGTCCGTCGGGGCGAAAGGGGTGACCCTTGACCGATCTTCGAGATTGCGGATTTTGCAGACTGACGCCCCTGCGCCCACCCATTTTGGGGCGTCCCTGTTCGGCGGCATGATGGGGCTGCCCGTCCTCCCGCTCGGCCGGAAATGCGGTAACCGGGAGAGACAGTAATGGAATGCGGGTTATCGTCGATCAGGAAAACTTGCAGGGAGCACGGAGTGCTTTCGACTTCCTGGCTCGACTTGTAAGCCCTACGACCCGGCTAGAAGGCCGGACGCTCGGGGAGCAGCCTTGAAATTCACGCGCTGGGTATTACGCACGCGTAAGCCAGACCGTACTGCTTTTCACATTGGCAGCCAGAAATCTCAGCGAGTTTAAGGCCGCCCACGTCCCCATTTGGCTGCAATTTCACGTGCGGCAGCTAAGCGGTCTTGCTCAGCGCACTCCACACGACTTGCGTGGCCTTGCGAAATGCAACGGGGTCCGGTGCGTTATGGCCCGCGCGGCGCAGGAAAACAATGAGGCCCTGCCAATGAGAATAAATAAGGGCGCCGCGGATTCTGCACTCTTCAACTCCCAGTGAAGGGTTCATTTGCGTGACCAGCTCGCTAAACAGCGCCTGAAACTCGCCGCTGACTTCGACCATGCGTTCCCGCACTTCCGGATGATGCTCCGCGAGACACCAGCATTCGAGCGCGAACGGGCTGATGACGTTATCAGGACGCGTCAACGCGTTGAACGTTTCACTCAGCAGTGCTTCGAGACGAGCCTCGGGAGTGCGGGACGAATCTGCTGCTAGCTGCCGAAAGCGATTCAGGTACCGCTTGGCCATCTCTTCGATGGTTGCCTGGAGCAGCGAATCCCTGCTTCCGAAATAGTGCTGCAAGGTCGCAAGGCGAACGTCGGCCGCTGCCGCGACCCGGCGCTGCGTAAATCCCGAATTGCCCTCGGCGGCAAACACGCGAATAGCGGCCTCGAGGATCTCAGGCACACGAGTTTCCCGCTTGCCGCGTAACGGGCTTCTCGCGTCCTTTTCCTCGACGTCGCTCAGTTCAATGGTCAGATGTTTCATTTGATCGGCGTTCCATCTGTATGGCTTCGAACTAACTAAATCTTAGTCAGTTGACAAATTATAGACGGATTAGCGCCGCAGTGGGGCGTCCGATTGACACCGGTTTGTAAGCAAAAAGCTCAAATTTATAAGGGAAAGTGCTTATCGTCGTTCGCTTGATAATTGGTCAGCTGACCACTAGTATTTGGTCAACGGACCAATTAATCAACGATGACAGTGGCCTTAGACGTCCTCGTTGGCGGTCAGCGCGTTGTTTCGCCCAGGGAGTTCGAAATGAACAGCAGTACGAGGTCATTGCATCGGGTCGTCGACAAATGGCTCGCGCCGACCCCCGCGACGCCAGCCCGCGTGGTCCGTCTTTGGCACGGGGACGACAGATTGAAAGGCTGCGTTCGGGTTGAGGTGTGCCGTCCGGCCGGCGTGTTCTCCGTCCTCTTTTTCCGTCACAGCGACGGGTCGTGGTGTGTATTTCCGCCGCCGAAGAGTCGCCCGTCCATGGCCGCGTGTCTGTTCAAGAACTAAATGGCGCCAACTGCTGACGTGCGGGCGTTAGCCCCCGGCAGCGCGGCGCTGGTTCTTGACAGCGCGATCGTGAAGTAGCAGTATTGGTCCAAAGGTTCATCCAATGAAATTGCAAAGATTGATTCGGAAGGACCTGGCTGGCATCACGGGACACAGTACGCAAATCCAGGAGGAGCGGAGATGAGCAGCGCACTTGAGGGCCTGAAGGTCCTCGACTTTACGCAAATGATGAATGGTCCGTTCGGTACGATGTTGCTTGCCGATTTCGGTGCCGACGTGATTAAGGTGGAGCCCCCGGTGGGCGACACCATGAGGCTGACGGGCGAGACTTTCCTCGGTGACGATGCGGTCTATTTCCTCACGCTGAATCGCAACAAGCGCAGCGTGGTGATCGACCTGACAACCGAAGAAGGGCAGCACCTCGCGCAGCAGATGGCTGCCAAGGTGGACATCGTGGTCGAAAACTTTCGTCCGGGTGTTGCCGAAAAACTCGGCATCAGCTATGAACGGCTCGCAGCCGCGAATCCGCGGCTCATTTACTGTTCGACCTCGGCATTCGGGCGCACGGGCGCCGACAGCATACGTCCGGGCATGGATCCGGTCGTACAGGCGATGTCAGGCATCATGCAGTTGACTGGCGACGAACGCACTGGCCCGCTGAAAACCGGCATGCCGTATGCGGATCTGATTACGCCGCTGCTGTCGACGATCGGCGTGTTCGCCGCGATCGAAGCACGGAACAAGACGGGTCGTGGTCAACGCATCGATTTGTCGATGCTCGATGCGACCATCTTTAGCATGATTCCGCGCGACGCGTATTACTTTGCTACGGGCGAAACACCGGGGCGCATCGGCAACGCGCACTGGCAGATCGTGCCTTACAACACCTATCCGACGTCGGACGGTCGCCACATCATGGTGATCGCGCACACCGACAAATTCTGGCGCGTGCTCGCGGCCGCCGTGGGCGCGGACGAACTACTCGCTGACGACCGCTTGAAGACCAAGGACGGCCGCCTTGCGCACCGTGACATCGTTGACGCAGGGCTTTCCGCTGCGTTTTCAAAGCAGACGCTCGCGCACTGGAACGAAAAGCTGCTGGCTGCGCAGGCGATGTTCTCGCCGGTTCTGAACTTTGAGGAGGTGTTTGAAGATCCGCGCGTGCAGAAAGACCTGGTCGTCGAACTTGATCATCCGACGGCCGGCAAGTTCAAGGTGGTCGCGAATCCCATCCGGCTCTCGGACACCCCGACTTCGATCCGGCGTCCGCCTCCAACGATCGGTCAGCATACCGATGAAGTCTTGCGCGAGTTCGGGCTCGCTCGTGTGGACGGCACGCAACCGCAGAGCGAATCGGCCGCTCCGCTGGGAGCCGCGCGATGACAGTCATGATGAGCGAAGCTCTGTCCGCGCCATCGGCCGGCTCGCTTCCCGAACTGGGCCGCCACGCTCCTCCGTTACAAGGCGTGCGCGTTCTCGATCTTTCGCGGGTGCTCGCGGCGCCGTTCTGCGCAATGATGCTCGCCGATCTGGGTGCTGAAGTCGTCAAGGTCGAGCACCCGAACGGCGGCGACCAGACGCGTCATTGGGGTACGGCGATCCAGGGCGGCGAACGAACCTACTATCTCGCAATCAACCGTAGCAAGCAGTCGATCGCCATCGACTTCTCGAAGCCCGAAGGCGCGAATCTGATCAAGGCGCTCGCCCGTGAAAGCGACATCCTGGTCGAGAACTATCTGCTCGGCACGCTCGAACGCTACGGGCTCGGCTATGAGGCGCTGAAAGCCGAAAATCCGAAACTGATCTACTGTTCGGTCAGCGGGTACGGGCGCACGGGACCGAGCGCCGCACGGCCCGGGTACGACTCGGTGATTCAGGCGGAAAGCGGCCTGATGTCGATCACAGGCGAGCCCGATGGTGAGGCGTCGAAAGCGGGTGTGCCGATATGTGACATCACAGCCGGCATGTACGCTACCCAGGCGATTCTCGCTGCCCTGGTGCGCCGGTTGCGCAATGGTCACGGCGAAGCGATCGATATCGCGCTGTTCGACTGTACGCTCGCGAATCACGTTTCGGTGGCGGCAAACGCGCTGCTCCTCAAGAAACCGCCTGGCCGCTTCGGCAACAGTCATGCCGACATCATTCCGCAAGGCCTGTATCACGCCGCCGACGGACCGCTGATGTTTCATGTCGGCAGCGATCCGCAATTTGCGCGCTTCTGTACCGACGTACTGGGTTTGCCCGAACTAGCCGCGGATCCGCGTTTCACCGACAACGACGCGCGGCGCGCGAACCGCGACGAACTGGATGAAATCATGAGCGCCCGGCTTCGCACGCGTTCGAAGCTCGAATGGCTGCCGCTATTCCGAGCAGCAGGTGTACCCGCAGGGCTCGTGCAGAACGTGCTTGAAGCGCTGACCTCGGACGAATCGAAGGCGCGCGAGATGGTGTGCGAAATCGACCATCCGACAGCAGGCCGCATCAATCTCGTGAATTCACCGCTCAAATGGAAAGAGAGTTCATTGGCTACCCCGAAGGCGCCGCCACTGCTTGGCGAGCATACCGATCGGGTACTGCGTGAGCGGCTCGGTCTGGATGACGGCGCGATCGAGCGCATGCGGGCCGAAAAAATCATCTATTGAAGGAGACTCCCGATGGAAGAACTCAAGGCGTCCGCGCCAGCGTTTCCGATGCGCCGCTGCCCGTTTGCGCCGCCACCGGAATACAGCGAAATCCGTCAGCAGCCGGGGCTGTCCAAAGTGTCGATGCCTGACGGATCGCAAGCGTGGATCGCCACGCGCTATGACGACGTCCGCGCGATTCTCGGCGACAACCGCTTCTCCACGTCGCCGTCGACACCGGGATACCCGTTCATTGCGCCGGCCCGCGCCGCGCTGCTGAAAAGCGAGAACCCGGCGACGATCATCCGCATGGACCCGCCTGAGCACACGCGTTATCGCCGTATGCTCACGAAAGAGTTCATGGTGCATCACATCGAGGCTATGCGGCCTGAGTTGCAGCAGACGGTCGATACATTACTCGACGAGCTGGTCGAGAAGGGGGCGCCCGCGGACCTGTTCGAAGACTTCGCGCTTGCCGTGCCCACGACAGTCATCTCACGCATCCTCGGGGTGCCTTATGAGGACCGCGATTTCTTCCAGGAACGCAGCAAGGCCAAGCTCGACCTGACAGCCGACCCGGAAGTACCGGTGCGTGCGGGTGCCGAAATGCGCGAGTATCTGGACCGCCTGATCACTGAGAAGATGCAGCATCCCGGCAACCGCAGCGACCTCATCAGCCGTCTCGTGACGAGTCAGGTCGTGCCCGGTCACATGACGCGCGAAGAAGCACTCGCGACGATCGAACTGCTGTTGATGGGCGGCCACGAGACCACCGCGAACATGATCGCGCTAGGTACGCTGTCGCTTCTGCTGAATCCTGAGCAGAAGGACGCGCTGGTTGCCGATCCATCGCTTGTGCGCAATACGGTCGAGGAGATGCTTCGCTTCCATACGATTGTGCATTACAACGGGCCGCGCGTCGCGCTCGAAGATGTGACCGTGGGCGGCACGCTGATCAGGAAGGGCGAAGGCGTGCTCGCGATGATCACGGCGGCCAACCGCGATCCGCAGGCCTTTCCCAACCCCGACGCGTTCGATATCCATCGTGACGCACTGCATCACGTAGCGTTCAGCTACGGCGTGCATCAGTGTCTCGGGCAACCGCTTGCGCGTGCTGAGCTTCAGATCGTGTTCACTTCGCTGTTCCAACGGCTGCCGAAGTTGCGGCTCGCGGTTCCGCTCGAAGAAATCAAGTTTCGATACGATGCCTTCGTCTATGGCGTGGACGCGTTGCCGGTGGTGTGGTGAGCAAAAGCGCCAGCGTTTCGCGCTGGTGCAAGACAAGTGGTCAGGAGACAGTCATGAAAATCAAGGTAGACGCAACGAAGTGCATCGGTGCCGGGCTGTGTGTGGTCGCGGCGCCGCAGGTCTTCAGCCAGAACGAAGACGACGGTCTCGTCATCCTGCTTCAGGAAAGCCCGCCGCCTGAACTGCACGCTGCGGTGCGCGAAGCCGCACGCCTGTGTCCCGCTTTGGTGATCACGTACGACGAGTAACGCGTCAGGCAGGCGTGGTTCCAGCATGAGGTAATCGTGCTGGCGATGCTCTTCGTTCTAAAAGGTCATCAGATGATGGATGCAGGAATTGTGATCATCGGCGCTGGACAGGCCGGGTATCAGCTGGCGGCTTCGCTTCGCGATGCCGGTTATACGGAACGGGTCGTGCTGATCGGCGATGAGCCGGATTTGCCGTATCAGCGCCCGCCGCTGTCCAAGGCGTTTCAAAGCGGGCAGTGCGAAGCGGAACATCTAACGTTTCAGCATGAGGCGTTCTACAAGGACAGTTCAATAGAAATCATGCTGGGCGTTCGCGTGCTAAGCGTCGACCGTGAGCATCGGCAGATCGTCACGGGCGATGGCCGGCGCCTCGGCTATGGGCACCTCGTGTTCGCGACCGGCGCACGCAACCGTCTGCTGCGCGGCGCCGAAACTGGACTCAAGGGCTTGCTCACGCTCAGGACTCTGCACGATGCGCGTGCGCTGCGCGAAGCGTTGCAGCACGCAAGCCGCGCCGTCATCGTCGGAGCGGGATTTCTCGGGCTCGAATTTGCCGCAGTCGCTGCGGCGAGGGGCGTGCCGGTCCATGTGATCGAGGCGGGGCCGAACCTCATGAGCCGTGCGGTCAGTGCTCCCGTCGCCGATGCATTCCGCGCGCATCACGAGTCGCTCGGCACCACCTTCACCTTTAATGCCGGCGTGCAGTCGATCATGTCGGAAGGCAAGCGCGTCACCGGCGTCAAGACAACCCAGGATCAAGAACACCACGCGGATCTGGTCGTCGTCAGTATCGGCGTCCTGCCGAACGTCGAGTTGGCCGAGGCGGCAGGACTCGAGACGGCTAACGGCATTGTGGTCGACGCGACGCTTGCGACGAGTGACCCATTCATCTCAGCGCTGGGCGATTGCGCGTCGTTTCCATCGCGATTCGCCTTCGGCCGCTGCCGGATCGAATCGGTGCAGAACGCGGTCGATCAGGCGCGCTACCTCGCGCAGCGGCTCATCGGGCAGAACCACACCTTCGAAGCCGTGCCGTGGTTCTGGAGCGATCAGGGCGGCGTCAAACTGCAGATCGCGGGGCTCGGCATGAGTCGTGCCGACCAGATCGTCTTGCGCGGCGACCAGTCAGCACTGAAATTTTCCGCCTACGGGTTCGCGAACGGACACCTCGTCGCGGTGGAGTCGGTCAATCGTCCCGGCGATCACATGGCGGCGCGGCGCCTGCTTGCAGCCAACGCACCAGTCACGCCGGCACACGTCGCCGATGCGCAGATCGATCTGCGTTCATTGCTTGAACCCGTCGCATGAACAACTTGGGAGTGTTGCAGATGTCATCGTCGATTTACGAAAACCTAGGCGCACAAAGCGCGCAATTCATTCGCGCCGAGCACCGGATGCTGATCGGTGGCCGCTGGGTCGAGGCTTTGTCGGGTAAGACCTTCGACGTCTTCGATCCGGGCACTGGAGAAGTGGTGGCGTGCGTGCCCGAAGGCGAGGCGGCGGATATCGATCTGGCGGTGCAAGCCGCGCGGCGCGCTTTCGAAGCGGGAGACTGGGCGTGCATGAAGCCGGCGGATCGAACCCGCCTGCTGCTCCGGCTTGCCGACCTGATCGAGCGTCACGGCGACGAACTGGCGGAAATCGAGGCTGTGGACAATGGCAAGCCGCTTGCGGTGGCGCGCCGCGGTATTGCGGGCACCGCTGAAATGGTCCGCTATATGGCCGGCTGGGCGACCAAGCTCAACGGCGAGTCGGTCAACCTGTCCGTGCCCGGCGAATGGCATGCCTACACGACGCGGGAGGCCGTAGGTGTGGTTGGCCAGATCATCCCATGGAATTTTCCCCTGTCGATGGCGATCTGGAAGATCGCACCGGCCTTGACGGTAGGTTGCACGGTCGTGCTGAAGCCCGCCGAGCAGACGCCGTTAAACGCCCTGCGGCTCGGCCAGATCATCCAGGAGGCCGGCTTTCCGGACGGTGTCGTCAATATCGTGACGGGTTTCGGTGCGACGGCTGGCGCAGCGCTCGCGGCGCATCCGGACGTCGACAAGGTTGCCTTCACCGGTTCGACCGAGACTGGCAAGCGGGTGATTCAGGCGGCGCTCGGTAATCTGAAGAAGGTTTCGCTCGAGCTCGGTGGCAAGTCACCCGTCTTCGTCTTTCCTGACGCCAACCTGGAACTTGCGACGCCCGGCGTTGCCAACGCGATCTTCTTCAATAGTGGGCAGGTGTGTTCGGCCGGATCGCGACTCTTCGTTCACAAGACGGTTTTCGATCGCGTGATCGAAGGAGTGATCGAGCACGGCAACAAGCTGAAGGTCGGCCACGGCCTCGATCCGGCAAGCCAGGTTGGTCCGCTCATCTCCCGTCAGCAGAAGCAGCGGGTGGATGGCTACATCCGCCAGGGCGAAGAGGAGGGAGCGCGCCGCTTTGGCGAGCAACGGGCGTTCGATGCAGGTGGTTATTTCGTTGCGCCGACGGTGTTCGTCGACACCACGCCCGACATGTCGATCTACCGCGAGGAGATATTCGGACCGGTCGTGTGCGCGATGCCGTTTGACGATGACGATCTCGACAGAATCGCAGCGGAGGCGAACAGAACCGAATTCGGTCTGTTCGCTGGGATCTGGACACAAAAGCTTGGACTTGCACATAAGCTCGCGCGCCGCATCAAGGCGGGCTCGGTCTCCGTCAATGCGCATATGGTCAACGAACCTGCGTTGCCCTTCGGCGGTTATAAACAGTCGGGATGGGGCCGCGAGCGCGGACGCGAAGTGTTCGATCTGTACACGTCCGTGAAGAGCATAGCAATCAATCTGGACTGATGCCGCCGGAACCACAGCGGGCGTGTCCGTTGGCCTACCAATCACCATTACGATGACAACTTTCGATTACATCATTGTGGGCGGCGGCTCTGCCGGTTCGGTGCTGGCAAACCGCCTGTCGGCGAATCCGGGCAAACGCGTGTTGCTCTGCGAGGCAGGCCAGGATCTGCCCAATGACAACCTCCCGGAAGCCATCCTGGATAGCTATCCGGGTACGGCTTATCTGAATCCGCAGTATCTCTGGCCCGATCTGCACGTCACGACGCTTAATGCAGACCGAAGCCAGAACGCGCCACGCAAGCTACGCAAATACGAGCAGGCGCGGATTCTCGGCGGGGGCTCATCGATCAACGGGCAGTTTTTCAACCGCGGCGCGCCAAGGGACTACGACGACTGGGCGGCCCGCGGCGTTAAGGGATGGAGCTGGGAAGAGGTACTGCCGTACTTCAGGAAGGTCGAACGCGACGTCGATTTCGACGGACCGCTGCACGGCCAGTCCGGCCGCATTCCGGTACGCCGGATCTTCGCCGATGTCTGGCCGAAGCACGCCACCGCAGTCGCGGCCGCGCTCAGAGAGATGGGGTACGACTATTTGCCCGATCAGAACGGCGAATTCAAGGACGGCTACTTTCCGATCGCCATTTCGAATCTGGACGAGAAGCGTGTATCCGCGTCAATGGGCTATCTCGACGCCGATACACGGCGCAGGCCGAATCTGACGATCTGGACCGAGACTGAAGTGGCTGGCCTGCTGTTTGACGGCACCCGCTGCTGCGGGATCCGCATAGATGCGCTGGACCGCCCAGCCGAGGTGCGTGCGGTCGAGGTCATTTTGTGTGCGGGTGCGTTGCAGTCGCCGGCGATTCTGATGCGCTCGGGCGTCGGTCCCGCTGCGCATCTTCGCGAGCATGGCATTGACATAGTCGCGGAGTCGAACGGCGTGGGACAGCATCTGATGGAGCATCCGTCCATCGCGCTTGCGTCGTTTATCCGCAAAGGCGCACGTGTGAATGACGCGACGCGGCGGCATATCCTGCTGGGATGGCGCTATTCGTCGCAGCTCGGCGGCGCGCCGGCGGGTGACATGTTCGTGTCGGTGGTCAGCAAGACTTCATGGCACGCGGTCGGTGAACGGATCGGCACGCTGCTGATGTACGTCAACAAGCCGTTTTCGAATGCGGGCGAAGTCAGGCTCACTTCGGCGGACTGGCGCGTGGCGCCCGCGGTGGACTTCAATTTTATGGCCGACGAACGCGACCTCGATCGGCTGACGGACGGGTTCCGCCGCATGGCGGCCGTGCAAGCGCTGGCGGCGGTCCAGCAGGTAACGGCTGATCCGTTCCCCGCGAGCTATAGCGAGAAGGTCAGGCAGATCGCGCTACTGAGTCGCCGCAACAAGACGATTACCGACGTGCTGGCGGCGCTGCTCGACGGACCTGCGCCGCTGCGGCATTTCCTGATGACGCGGGTGGTCGCTGGGGGCGCCACGCTTGCCGAACTGCTCGGCGACGAAACCGCGTTGCGCGGCTTCGTGCGCAACGCGAGCGTAGGCGTCTGGCATCCGTCGTGCACCTGCCGGATGGGCGCCGACGACGATCCGCTCGCCGTGACCGACCACGAGGCGCGGGTGCGCGGCGTGCAGGCTTTGCGCGTCGTCGACGCGTCGATCTTTCCGCATATCCCGAGCGGCAATCTCAACTTCCCGACCATGATGGCCGCCGAAAAAGTGGCTGACATGATGATCGGACAAACCATGGCGGCAGCGGCGCAGACTGCATGACGCGCCGGCGCCGCGCGTTCAGATGCCGGTCGCGGCGTCGCCGTCCGGAATCAGCACGGCGCGCCCGCGAATCTGTCCGGCCTGCAATGCATCGAAGGCACGCATCGCGTCGCGCAACGCGAAGCGCGTCACGAGTGGCTGGATCTTGCCGCGCTGGGCCAGCGCGATCACCGCGGCGAGATCTCCGTAGGTGCCGCCATAGGGGCACATGATCGACACGCCGCGCGGCAGCGTGTTGTTGGCTGAGCGCGCCACAAATGGATAGGTGCCGCCCGACAGACCGACCACACGGATTGCCCCGTAGCGGCCGACGATCGCCGCCGCCAGGCGAAGCGTCGTATCGCTGCCCACGAAGTCGAGTACAACGTCGGCGCCGAATCCATCGGTCGTCTCGACAATCGTGTCGACGAAATCGCCAGCATCCGCGCGCATGCTTACGTCAACCCAGGGTCGGGCGGCGTCGATCGCCTGCGGCGAGACATCGGCCGCCACGATGTGGGTTGCAGTGGTCGCGCGCAGAATCTGCGCCGCAAGATTGCCGAGCCCGCCTAGACCGATGATGACCGTGGTCGAGCCCGGTTGAAGCAATTCCGCACAGGTTCTGATCGCGTGATAGGACGTGAGCGCCGCGTCGGTCAACGTGGCGGCAACGGCGGGATCGAGGTCGCCGATCGAAACTAGCGACTGCTCGGGCACGCTCACGTAATCGGCCATTCCGCCATTCTTTGTGACGCCCGGGGTGTGCGGCGGCGCGAGCCTGCCGGCCGTGCGCCGGCAAGCGTTCTGCCGCCCTGACAGACAGGCGCTGCAGATGCCGCACGACCAGCAAGGATGAACGACCACGCGATCTCCTCGGCGCCACCGAGTCACGCCATCGCCGCATTGTTCGACGACCCCGGCAATCTCATGACCGAGCGTTGTCCCATCCGGCGTGCGCGAATCGGACGCGCTGCGGATATGCAGATCCGTCTGACATAAGCCGGCCGCGAGGACGCGAAGCAGCACTTCGTTGGCACCGGCCACGGGCCGAGGCAAGCTCGCGAGTTTGACGTTGCCAGCTTCAGCCAGTTGCACGCCGTGCATGGTGTTGCAGCAGTCGTTCATGTCCACCTCTTTTATCAGTTCGAAAAACGTATGCGCGTACGTGGTACCAAGGTTAAACCCCGACCGACGTTTCCTTGACACCGGAAATTCAACACCTCTATGATAAAGCCAAAGGTTCATCCAATGACAAACAGTCGCTGTTGAAACACAACAGACGAAATTCGATTCCTATCGTCAGGAGACATCCGTGAGCAACGTACGACCCGT
>FSYS01000977.1_pt1 | contig 22782 bp, 19 predicted proteins | sample 1638491 | NCBI WGS metagenome assembly FSYS01 (sample SAMEA3914788, study PRJEB12502) | metagenome | biome: forest; material: soil | place: Canada | collected 2011-07-03 | depth 0.1 m | reverse complement strand
GCGCAAGGCCCGCGCCGAGCAGCACCTCGCCGCTTACAAAAATCAGCAGGCCGAGATCCAGAAACTGAAGGACTTTGCCGCGCGTTTCGGCGCCAAGGCCAGCAAGGCCTCGCAGGCGCAGAGCAAGCTCAAGCAGATCGAGCGCATGGAGAAACTCGAGGCGCCCGAGGGCCAGGACAAGAAGATCCACATCAAGTTCCCGCAGCCCACGCGCAGCGGCCAGCGCGTCATGACGCTCACCGGCGTCCACTTCGCCTACGGCGACTTCCACGTCTATCGCGGCATCGACATGGAGATCGAGAAGGGCCAGCGCACCGTGCTCGTCGGCCCGAACGGCGCGGGCAAATCGACGCTGCTCAAGATCCTCGGCGGTGTGCTGGAAATCCAAGCCGGCGAACGCAAGGAAGGCATCAACTGCGAGGTCGGCTACTCCTCGCAGAACCGCGCCGACATGCTCAACCCCACACGCACCGTGCTGCAGGAAGCGCTCAGCGTTCCAGCCCCGCTGCCCGAGGTGACCACGCGTACCATCCTCGGATCGTTCCTGTTCCAGGGCGACGACGCCTTCAAGAAAGTCAGCGTACTCAGCGGTGGTGAGAAGACGCGTCTCGGCCTCGTGAAGTTGCTGATGAATCCGCCGAACCTGCTCCTCATGGACGAGCCGACGACCCACCTCGACATGGCGTCGATCGACGCGCTGATCGAGGCGCTCAAGCAGTACACCGGCACGCTCATCTTCATCAGCCACGACGTCTACTTCATCCGCGCGCTCGCGACCAGCGTGCTGCACATCAGTGCTGGTAACCTCACGCCTTACTCCGGCGACTACGAGTACTACCTCGAGAAATCGGGCGCGCTCGATGCGCGCCAGGCGCTCGTTGCCGGCGAACAGCTCACCGACAGCCGTCCCGCTGAGGCGCCCGTGAAAACCGAGGCAAAGTCCAGCGGCTCCTCCGGCAAAACCAAGGAGCAAAAGCGCAAGGAAGCCGAGGAACGCCAGGCTGTTTCCGCCGCACGCAAGAAAGCGCAGACCCGCGTCGCCGACATCGAGAAGCAGGTCGCCGCGCTCGAGGCGCGCCACAAGGAAATCGTCGCGCTCATGGAAAGCCCCGAGACCTATGCCGGCGGCGACGTCGTCGCCCTCAATAGGGAACTCCTCGAAAACACCGAGCGCCAGGAAGCCCTCAACGAAGAATGGGCCGACGCCAGCGCCGACGTCGCAGCGCTCAATACCTAAATGTATGTACCGGCGGTCTATGATCGCCGGACGCATGGCTCACTCTGCTTTTTCGGCCAAGTAAAGTCTCGCACAGCCGAAAAAGAGTGCACGGCTTTTCACTTGCAGTCCTGCTCTCTTCAAATAGTCAGCAAAGTGGTCACGCGCCGCAAAGTCCTCCGTGAACAGCGCGAGATGTCGATAGCAACTCGGATCGCCTAGGCAGAGCTTTCCAATCAGCGGAATGACGTGGCGAACGTAGATGAGATAAGGAACTCGCAGCAGAATATTACGAGGGACGTGAGTCTCGACGAAGGCGGCCCGGCCATCTGCCTTCAGCAATTTCTCGATCAGCAACGCAAAGTTCCGCAATTGCCCATCGTCGAGAGTCTTTAGGCCGAAGGAGCAGCAAATACGATCGTAGGCCGCGTGCTCGGAAGTCTCGAAAACGTCGCGAGTCAGGATCGTGATGCGCGGCGCACGCTGGCGCTCTTGTAGCGTATGCGCACATCGTTTCGTCATTTCCGGGCAAAAGTCGACAGCAACAATCGAGAGATCATGACCCGCCGCCTTGAGCAGGAGTTCCGCGGACTCGCCCATTCCGCACATTAAGTCCGCGCACATGTGCCCGGGTCTTACTTCAAGAAGTCGCACTGCTACTTTTCGCCAGAGATGACTGAAGCCGAAGGACGAAATCAAATTCACTGCTCCATAAGTCTTCGCCATTTCGTTGAAGAGTTGGGCGACATGCGCGGGAGAATAGTTTAGCTTTTCCATTGGCGCGACAATGCGGACTTGATCACCAGCGACGGTCATGGACCGCCGCTACACCAATTTCCCCAAGTCCCCGGGGAGCGGGGACTCGAAGCGCATGGGCTTGCGCGTGGTGGGATGGGTGAAACGGAGCGAGCAGGCGTGGAGCGCGATGCGCTTGATCGGGTTGGTCTCGGCGCCGTACTTTTTGTCGCCGACGATGGGGCAGCCGGCGTCGGCGAGCTGGGCGCGGATTTGATGGCGACGGCCGGTCTCAAGCGTGACGTCGAGCAGCGTGGCGCCTTTGCCCTTCTTCATCACGCGGTAATGCGTGGTGGCGTGGCGCATTTGCGGGCCGCTTCCGCCCACGTAGACCTTGAGCGGGTTCGATTCGTCGAGCCATGCCTCGAGCGTGCCCGATTCCTGCGGCGGCGCGCCCTCGACCACGGCGAAATACTTCTTCTCCGCTTCGTCCCAGCTTTTCTGCAGCGCGGTTTTCGCCGCCTCGCTTTTCGCGAAGATCATCACGCCCGACGTGTCGCGGTCCAGCCGGTGCACGATCCACACCCGCTCGCGTCCGCGCGTGTTACCGCGGCGCACATGGTGCGTGAGCAGCGCGTACGCGGTGCGATCTTCTTCCGCCGCGCTCGCAATGCTCAACAAGCCCGCCGGCTTCTCGATCACCAGGATGTCCGCGTCCTCATGCCGGATGCGAATGCCGCCGGTGATTTTCGTTTCCGGCGCAGCCATGCCGCGGCGATGGATGGCCACGCGGTCGCCGCGCTTCAGCGGATGGTCGAACTGCGTGACGACGCGGTCGTTCACCGCGACGGAGCCGAATTTCAGCCATTCGCGCACTTGCTTTTTCTTCGTCTCCGGCCACGTTGCAAAGAGGAAGGAGAGAAGCGGGGAGGGCGCATCAACTTGGCGCATGTTCGACATTCTTCGAACTTAGGCTCTTGCGGGGAAACGCTCAATGTTTGTCGCTACACATTAATGAGTGCCGCGTGGCATCCGTTGCTTCTCGGCAAACAAGATTTCTTCGAGATTTGTGAACCGACTGGTCAACTGCAACGTCAGAAATGGTAGATGGCTCATTCACCATTCCCAGCCTCCCATGAGAACTTTCCTCCAAATCCTCAGCTTGAGCGTCGTGCTCGTGCTGGCAGCGCGGCCCGCACCGGCGCAGGACTCCTACGACCCGCAGGATAACGTCGACGATCAAACCGGCGACAACGCAGCACCAGACGAGACCGCCTCCGCGCCAACCGGCAGCCTCACCTTCCAGCAATTCTACAACGCGCTGACGCCCTACGGCTCGTGGCTCAACACCGACAAGTACGGCTACGTTTTTCAGCCGAGCGAAAGCGACCCGAACTGGGCGCCCTACACCAATGGCCAATGGGTCCACACCGACGCCGGGCTGACGTGGAACGGCAATGATCCCTTCAGTTGGGCCACCGACCACTATGGCCGCTGGGCCAACCTGGAGAATTACGGTTGGGTGTGGGTGCCGGGCTACACGTGGGGGCCGGGCTGGGTGAGCTGGCGCCAAGCCGACGACAGCTCGTATGTCGGCTGGGCGCCGCTGCCGCCGGAGTCCGACGCGGGTATTGATTACTACGGCGACAACGACGAGGACGACTACGGCTATCACATCGGCGACGATGCGGATCTCTACTATGGTATCGGGCCGTGGTGGTACACCTTCGTGCCGATTGCCTTCTTCGGTGATTTCGACTGCCGGCATCACTATTTTCATCGCGGGGACAACTTTGATCGCATCGGCCACACGCATAACGTCACGAACATCAACTTCCGGCGCGGTGACGGAGCAGGCCGGTTTGGCCGCGTGGCTGCGGCGGGACCGTCGCTGGCGACGCTCAACGCGCGCTCGCAGACGCCGGTCGCCACTGCGTGGCTGGCGCGGGCCTCGACGCTCGATAACGCGGGTTTGCGCGGCAATACACTCTCGGTCTTCGCGCCGGCGATCGATCCCTCGACTCGCGCGGTCGCACAGCCGTCGAATGTCTCGGAAGTCACCGCGAACGCGCGGCTGAACCGCGGCACGGACGTCACGCACGGTCTCGCGGTGAACTCGCATCTCGCCGCGCCCGGCGCGACGGCTGAGCAAGTCCAGGCGGCAGGCAGCGAACGCTCGAACTTCACCGGCGCTCGCGTCGCCACCAGCGACATGCACTTCAGCCACTCGTTCGAGGGTTCGTTGAACACGGCGCGGACCGCGCCCAGCGCGCCAGCGAGGTTCAACCCGAACGTCGCGCAGGCACCTTCATTCGGTGGCTCGCAAGGCACGGTGCGGGTTGCACCCGGCACGCCAGCGAGGTTTAACTCGAACGTGGTGCAGGCGCCTTCGTTCCAAGGCGAATCCCGCTTCAACGGCGGAAGCACGGAACGCGTCTTCAATTCCGCACCGATGGTGCATGTCCAGGATAACCCTGCGTTTACGGAATCTCGCTCCTTCAGCCCTGCTCCGACGACTTCGTTCCACACGTTTGCGCCGAGCTCGCAATCCTTCACTGCGCCGAGTTTTCATTCCGCATCGGTACCCAGTTTTAGCAACGGGGCATTCTCCCATTCGCCGGAGGGAAACTTCGGCGGCGGCGGATTCTCTCACGCCTCCAGTGGTGGCTTCAGCGGTGGTGGACACGCTGGCGGAGGTGGCTTCAGTGGCGGCGGCGGACATGCCGGCGGTGGAGGCGGGGGCGGGCACCGCTGATTTCGCAATGCGCGACGGACGGGCAGGCAGGCACGCCTGTCGCCGTCGCTCCAAGGAGCCGAACTTACTTTCTCGCCCGCACGCAATCGACCGACTTGGCGATCGAGTTCGCGGGCAGGATGCCGCGCCAGGCGATGCAGGGATAAATCAGCGACCGGCGGCCGATGATCGAGCCGGGATTGATCACCGTGTTGCAGCCGATATCGACGTGATCGCCGATGAGCGCACCGAACTTACGCAGGCCGGTGGCGATGACCTCGCCGTCGACGCGCAGCGTGATCTCGTCGCCAGCCAGCTTGAGGTTCGAGACGATCACGCCCGCGGCGAGATGCGCCTTCGTACCGAGGATCGAGTCGCCCACATAATTGAAGTGTGGTACCTGGCAGCCGTTGAACAGGATGCTGTTCTTGATCTCGCACGAGTTGCCGACGACCGAACCCGCGCCGACGATGACGTTCTCGCGGATGTACGCGCCGTGGCGGATTTGGCAGCCGTCGCCGATCCACGCCGGACCTTTGATGTAGGCGCCGGGCTCGATCACCGTGTCGCGGCCGATGTAGACGTCCTCGCCGATGACCGGTTCGCCGATCACTTCGCCGAAGTTCGCGGGGACGAGGTGCTTCTCGAGGTATTTCGCCAGCTTCGGCAACACTTCCCACGCGTTCGTCACGTCGTGGAATAGCGCCGCGTGGTCGGTCTGGTTCAGGTCGAGGAAATCGGCGGGCGCGAAAACGTGCGTGCTCATGATTTTACTTCGCTCGAGGGCGACTCTACGCGCGAATCCGCCGCGCGTCGCGAGAAAAACTGGAGATACGCGAGCACGGCGGTGATCAGCAGCATCAGGCCGGAGAGCGCCTGGCCTTGCGAGACGAGGCCAAACCACTTGTTGTCGACCATGAACGGATAGTGCAGGTCCGCGTCGGGCTGGCGGAATTGCTCGCCGACGATGCGCAGGGCCGCGTAGCACGCCATGAAGGTGAGTGCGACCGCCCCCTCGCGTTTCGTGCCGAACCGTACGGCGATGAGGATGAGCTGCAGCACAAGGCCCTCGAGCACGGCCTCGATGAGCTGCGAGGGATAGCGCGGCACGTTCATCCACAGGCCGGGGAAGTCGGCGATGGGCACGCGCGGCGCGTCGGGAAAAATCACACCCCACCACGCGTCGGTCGGCCGCCCCCAGAGCTCGCCATTGAGGAAATTCGCGCAGCGACCGAGGCCGAGCGTGATTGGCACGCAAAAGGCCGTCGCGTCCGCGAGGTTATAGAACGGAATCTTCGCGTGGCGCGCGTAGAAGATCATCACTGTGATCACGCCGATGATGCCGCCGTGGCTGGCCATGCCACCTTCCCACAGGCGAAAGAAAAAGAGCGGATCGGTGAGGAATCTTCCCGGCTCGTAGAAGAGGCAATAGCCGAGCCGCCCGCCGAGGATCGTGCCGGCGATCGCGACCCACGTAACGTAGTCGACAATGGCATCGCCGCGCAACAGGCTCCAGCCGCGCCGCGCCTGCCAGCGCAGACCGACGAACAAAATGAAGAAGCCCATCAGATAGGCGAGGCTGTAGAAACGGATGCCCCAGTCGCGGCCAAAGAAATGGCCGATCGGCACGAGAATCGGATGCGGCGTTTCCTGAAAAAAAGCGAAGAAGTGCAAGGGGCTCGCTACGAAAGATTAATGGCGCGCAGGAATTTCAGAAGCTGGTCACTTACTTCGTCCGTGGCCTCGTGCTGAATCCAATGACCCACGTTGTCCAGCTCCCGGCTTCCCACTAGGCCGGGGAGGGCTGCGGCGAGGATTTCCATCGGAGGATAAAGCACCTTGATGCCATCATCTTTTCCCGACAGAAAAAAGGAAGGTTGGTGAATCTTCGCGTTCTTGAAAGCGCCGGCCAAATGGAAATAGGGCTCGGCGGCGCGGTAGTAGTTCAGCGCGCCATGAAAGCCCGTGCGCTGGAATTCAGAAATGTTGTGAGCGACGTAATCAGGTTCTGCCCATTGCGGCAGCGGACACGGCGCCGGACGGTAGAGGGTTCGCGAAGGATCCAGAGGGCTCCACCGTTTATCGGCGGGAGCAGAGGCTGACGCCCAATAGAGAACTCCGGGGATGGTGGTGGTGGCATCCGCCCAAGTTTGATCGGCCTCAGGACTCCTCTGTTCAAACATATAGAACGCGTTTTCCTGCCCGGAATTCCGCATTCGCTCGAAGATGCTGATGTCTCCCCGCGGAACGTAAGGCACGCTCAGGCAGAAAACCGCGTGAAAGCGATCGGGACGCATCATGGCCGAATTCCACGCATGAGTTGCACCCCAGTCATGGCCGACGAGAACGGCGCTCCGAATTTTTAATACATCGAGCAGGCCGACGAGGTCCCCGGCCGTATGCAGAGGAGTGTAGAGGTTTGCGTCCACGGGGGCAGAACTCCGGCCATAGCCGCGCATGTCCGGAGCGATGGCTCGATATCCGGCTGACGCGAGGGCCTTCATCTGCCGGCGCCACGTATAGGACGTATCCGGAAATCCGTGGCAGAAGAGAACGGCGGGCCCTTCCCCTTGCTCAGTTACGTGCAAAGAGATGCCATTGGTAGCGACGACGTGCTCCTTGAAAACGGAACCGTCTCCTTGAAAATTTTCGCTGCTCATCATGTTCTCCAATTGGCTGGAGAGAAGACTGCGGGCAACCCTCCGCTTCCATCAAGAGAGATTACTCACCGCGGTAGCTTTCGGCGTGACGCTCCGGGAAATTTTCGCGAACGTCTCTGCCCGATGCTCACGCCCGGTCTCGTCTCGATCACGTTTCGCCAGCTTTCGCCGCTGGAAATCATCGCGCTGTGCGGACAGGCGGGCGTGCGGTGCATTGAGTGGGGCGGCGACGTTCATGTGCCGCCCGGAGACGCGGTGCGTGCGAGAAAAGTCGGACGGTTGACGCGCGAAGCCGGCCTCGAAGTTGCCTCGTATGGCTCGTACTACCGGCTTGGCACGAACGAGCCGGGCAAGTTCGAGGCGGTCATGGCCAGCGCCGCGGCGCTCGGTGCGCCGACCATCCGCGTCTGGGCCGGCACCAAGAGCGCGCGCGAAACCGAGGTGGACGAGCGGTGCGAGATCATCGCGGATGCACTGCACGTGGCCGACACCGCCGCGCGTCACGGCATCACGATTTGCCTCGAGTACCACGCCGGAACGCTGACCGACGAGCGCGAATCAGCGCGCGCTTTGCTGGGTGAGCTGGCGCATCCCAACATCGAGTTTCTCTGGCAGCCGACGAATGGCGCGCCGGTCGACGAGTGCGCGACCCGGTTGCTGGAGATGCTGCCGCGGCTGCGCAACGTCCACGTTTTCCACTGGTGGCCGACTTCCGCGGAGCGGCACCCACTCGCGGACGGGGAGACGGCGTGGCGCACCTACATCGATATCGTGCGCGAATCCGGACGCGACGCGGACTTCCTGCTCGAGTTTGTTCGCAACGACGACCCGCAGCAATTCCTGGCCGATGCGGCGACGCTACAGCGGTGGCTGCAGGCGTCGATTTAGTTTAGCCGCGCGGGCGGCGTCGTCTTCGGTGCCTTCTTCAACGCCGGCAGCGGCTTCTTCAGGTTGCGCCAGATCTGGAAGATCGAGACGCAATTGTTGATGACATAGTAGAGCGAGAGCGCCGCGGCGAAGTTGTAGAAGATGAAGAGGAAGACCAGCGGCATCATCTGCGCGATGCGGGCCTGCTGCGGATCGCCGATTTGCGGCGTCAGGCGCATCATCACCACCGTCAGCGCGGTCACCATAATGGGCAGGGGATGGAGCGACGGATGGAAGCCGAGGAACATGAACGGCGCGGTCCAGACTGAGTCGGGCTTGGTCAGGTCGTGCACCCAGAGGAACGACTGGCCGCGCAGTTCGACCGCGTTTTGCAGCATGAAGTAGAGGCTGAAGAAGACCGGCATCTGCACCATTGCGGGCCAGCAACCGCCGAACGGATTCACGCCGTAATCCTTGTAGAGCGCGAAGGTCTCCTTCTGCAGTTTCTCCGGCTCTTCTTTGTGCTTGGCCTGGAGTTCCTTCAGCATCGGTGCCAGCGCCTGCATTTTCTTGCCGGCGTGATTGGCCTTACTCTGCAGCGGCCAGGTAATCGCCTTGATCATGAGCGTGAGCAGGATGATGGCCACGCCGTAGTTGTTGAAGATCGAGTACCAGAAACGCAGGATGGTCAGCATCGGCACGATGAGCCACGAGAACGGCAGCAGGCCGTCGTAGTTCATCAGCTCGCCCTGGCCGTCGCCGAGTGCGTCGAGCCGGTTGAAGTCCTTCGGTCCGGCGTAAATGCCGTAGGCGAGTGTGACGTTTTTGCCGGCGGGCACGGTCACGGCCGGGAAGTTCGCGGCGGCTTCGATGTCGGGGACGGTCTGGGGCGGAATGTAGCCGTCGTCGCGACGCGTGTTGTAGACACTGAAGTTGGCGGCAGTGATCGACTTGTCGGCGACCGGCGTCAGCAGCATGACAAAAAACTGGTTCTCGACGCCGAGCCAGTTCAGCGGCGCGTTATCGATGGCGGTGCTGGAAACCATGTCCCGCGGTCCACGCCCCGGGAAAACGAAAAGGTACGTTGTCGGGTTGAACTCGTTGACCGTGGTGATGTGAAACTTCGTCGTCAGCCAGCCCGATCCCAGATATATCGAGTTGGAAGGATTCAGCACCGGCGTAGGGGCGTTGCCCTGCGCTTCGAAAAGCGGCAGAGCCCGGCCCACGCTCAACGTATAGCCTGGCAGCGTGACGTCCGTTGCACCGGGGTTGGTCAGCGTGTCCGTCACGTCGAGATTGTAGATCTCCTGCTTGGGCTCGGGGCGGCCCAGCATGCGCGCGATCTTATGCGAAACGCGCCGGAGGAACCCTCCGAGGCCGCTGTAGCGATCCGGCTCCTGACCGAACGCGTACTTGCGCGCCCACTGCAGGCCGCTCGGCAACGTTGTGGTGAAAGTGATGGAGGTCGCGTCCTGCTGCGCGGTGAAGTTGGCCGTGTCGGCGCCGGGCCAGCCGGTGAGGGCCATCACGTTGGTGCGCGCCTCCCGGTTGAGGATGATGTTGCCGCCATTGTCGGCTTTCTGGAGCTTGAGCTCGACGTTTTTGATCGCCGCGCCGACTGAGGTGAACGTGATCTTGATCGCGTCATTCTCCAGCGTGCTGATCGTCTCCTGTACCGGTGGCGGCGGCGGCGTCGAAGCGATCGGCTGGTCCGGCGCGGGATTCGCGGCAGTCAGGCTGGGCGGGTTTTCCGGCGCGGCGTTGGTCGACGCCGCGTGCTGCTTCGGCGGCAGGTGCGCGGGCAGGTAATAGGTCTCCTCCGCCCAGTAGAGGGCACAGAAAAGGGCGAGACAGACGGCGAGGCCGAGGCGGCTGGTACGATCCATAGTCGATCAGGAGGCGCGGCAGGCCGGCGGCACGGGATCGAAGCCCGATCCGCCCCAGGGGTGGCACCGCATCAGCCGCCGCCCGCCCAGCGCGAGGCCGCGGCAGAGGCCGTGCGTGCAGATGGCCTGCTCCGTGTAGTGGGAGCACGTTGGCACGTAACGGCAGCAGCCCTGCACGCCCAGCATCAGCTTGAGCGGCAGGAATACCACGCGGTAGGCGCGGATGAGGAAGACGGCCATCGACTTCATGAGCCGACCAGCATGGCGAACTCTGCCGAAAGGAAAAGGGAAAAAGGTCGAGGGTAAAGGGACCGATGGCAGCGATTGCCCTTCAATGCGATGCCAGCAACGCCTCATCCACCGCGTAGCTGCAACTCGGGGTACCGCTTTACATCTTTTTATCTGCACGCGATAGTTCCGGCTTCGCATGTCGACGCTGAAGGATATTGCCGCGACGTTGGACCTTTCCGTGATGGCGGTGTCCAAGGCGCTGCGCGACGCCCCCGACATCAGCGCCGGGACCAAGGCACGCGTGCAGGCCGAGGCGCGCCGGCGCAACTACATCCCCAACCGCGCCGCACAGAACCTGCGCCTGCGCCGCAGCGGGCTTATCGGCATCGTCGTTCCGCAGCTCAACCACACCTACTACTCGCACCTCGTCTGGGGCGCGGAGCGGCAGGCCGAGGCGGTCGACCTCCAAGTGCTCATCGGCTCCTCCCTCGACCGCGCCGAGAACGAAATCCGCGAGGTGCAAAAGCTCATCGCGCGACAGGTCGAGGCGCTGCTCCTTGTCCCGGCCGTGCGCTGGCAGCACCGGCTCGCCACGCTGGAACTGGTCCGCGCCAGCGGCATCCCGACCGTGCTGCTCGACGCCTACCCGGCCGGCGCGGAGAAGTTTCCCAACGTGAGCTGGGTCGTCGGCGACGATGCTCGCGGCGGCCAAATCGCCACCGAGCATCTCCTCGAGCTCGGCCACAAGCAGATACTTTTCCTCGCCGGACCGAACGGCTCGTCCTCCAGTGCGGGACGCTTCAGCGGCTACCAGCGCGCGCTGGCCGCCGCGGGCGTGCCCTACTCCGACGAGCGGGTTTTCCTCGCCGACAAGGACATCGACTCGGGCAGCAAGGCGATGTCGCAGGCGCTCTCAGAAAAGGCCCAATTCTCCGCCATCGTCGCTTACAACGACAGCGTGGCCATCGGCGCGGCCGAGGCGCTCGCGCAGCAGGGCTTTCGCGTGCCAGAGGACGTCTCCATCGTCGGCTTCGGCGACGGCGTGTTGGCCACTTACTACCGCGTTCCGTTGACCACCGTGCGCGTGCCGCAGACCGAGATGGGCGAAAAAGCGGTGCGCCTCGCGATCGAGTTGCAGCGCGGCAAAGCCGTCCAGCCCCGCACACTGCCCGTCGAGCTCATCGTGCGCGAGAGCACGAGGAAGAAGTAGTGCGCGCGGCCTTGCGTCCCATGTCCACGGAACTCCACGGCCGCATTGCCATCTTCATCAACGGCCACGCGCGGCAGGTCGGCGCGGACATGACGCTGGGCGAACTGGCGCAAAACTGCGGGCTCGATCCCAGGCGCCTCCTCGTCGAATTGAACCTGCAAACGCTGCCGCGCGAAGATTGGCCGACACGCACGTTGCAGCACGGCGACCGCGTCGAGTTTATCCAGGTCGTCGCCGGAGGCTGATCGGTAGTAGCGCGGACAACAAGTTGTCCGGGTTACCTTGGTGCGTACGTTGTTTATCGGATGACTAAATTCTCGTCGGCGGCACCTGCGGCATGTCGACGGTGAAGACGTCGTACTGCGGCCCAAACTGCTCCAGCACGCCGAGCTGGAAGCAGCGCGTGAAGACCAGGATCGGCAGGATCAACTGGCAAAGCACCATCGCCAGCAGCATCGAGCCGATGAACGGGAAACACGACACCCAGCAGACGAGCGAGAGCGTGGCGCAAAAGGCGGCGATAAAAATGAAGCAGGCGATAAAGCCCGAGATGATCGCGATCGCAAAACTCAGCAGCAAGTAAATGAACATGCTGATCGGCCGGGTGAAAACCAGCGTCATCACAGCCAGCAGCGCCGCGCCCAGACCCATCGTCTGCTTGAAATAAAGCGGCAGGACCATCGAGCGGACGAGAAACAGGATCACCGCGCCGACGAGCCCCACGGCAATGCTCACGAGAATGGTCAGCACCAGCGTGGCGATTTCGCCCCCGGCCGGGTCGCGCGCAGCGTTGATCCACGTCCAGTTCAGGAAAACGAACAAGCCCCCCACCGCTACGAAAAACAGGCCCGAGACCAGAATCAGCCCGAGGTGAAAAACGAACCAGATATTACCCTGGTGCGCGTAACGTTGCCAAGGCCACGCCAGCGCGGCGCGGTTGCGGACGATATTGTCGAGAAAAACGAATTCCGCGCGGCAGCCCACCCAGTTCAGTACCAGCCAGATCACGAGATACGCTGCGGCCAGGCAGATAAAAATCTTAAACCACGGGTTATTGGGCAGATCGCTCAGCCAGGTTGTGAGCTGCTTGAAGGCATGGAGGGCCTGCGTCGTCGTACTGTACTCGTAGGTGGTCTTTTGGTTGCTGCCGGAAGGAAACGGATTGTTCACGTTCACGCCCCCCTCGGCCAGTGTGACCAGGAACGCGTTGAAGCCGATGAGCCCCCATTTGGCGAAGTCAAACGGCTGGAAAAGGATGATGACCATCCGGTCCCAGGCGGTTTGAATGGCGCGTCCGAAATCAATCACAGTGGCTACCCCTAGCCGATGGTATACATTTAAGCAATTGCGACCTTGCGTTTTTGATCGGTTCTGACAGCGTATTCGGCCATGTTGGGGAAGCGTATATTAACCATTTATGGTGTTACCGCGGTAGTTGCCGCGGCGGCTTTCCCCTGCCTTATTGCCGGTGGCGAGCCCATCGCGCCGAAGACTTCCGCGCCGCCATCGCCTGCGTCGTCGCTGCCGCCCGAGCCTCCGCTCGTCACATACCCGATCGTCACGCCCGCGACTTCCATGAGCGCGCACAGCATCACCGAACTGCGCCACCTCAAGGGTCCCAGCGGCACGCCACGCCTGCCCACGCCTAACCCGTGGTTCGCACTCGATCTTTACCAGGGCACGATCACGCGCCAGGACTTTGAGCAAAAGCTCCACACGCTCTTCGATCCCTTCAACGCCTTCGCGCCTTACATCGACATCAACGACTCGCGCGTCGCGATCTATCCTTCCCCCACCGACCACACCACGCCGCAGTTCGTCCTCAACTTCGCGCCGCCCGGCAAGCCTGCCGCGCCGATCCGCTGGTTCCGCACGCCGGAGGAAGTCCGCGCGCAGGCCCACGCACCCGGCAAGCCGCTCGACGGCTTGCGCGTCGCCATTGATCCCGGCCACATCGGCGGACCCTGGGCGCAGATGGAGGAACGCAGCACGCGCTACAACGGCAGTGCGCCGGTTCAGGAAGGCGATCTCAACCTCATCACCGGCCGCATCCTCAAGCAGGAGCTCACCGACATGGGCGCGACCGTCTACGTCGTGCGCGACTCGACCGAGCCCGTCACGCCCTACCGCCCCGACGATTTCAACGAGGAAGCGCGCGAGCTGCTGATCGCCCACGCCAAGAACAAGGCCAACCTGCGCGCCCTGCCGCCAGACCATCTCAACCTCCTCTTCGGCTCGCGCCTCACCGAGCTCAGCGAGTTCCTCTTCTACCGCTGCTCGGAAATCATCGAGCGCGGCAACCGCATCCGCAACAGCTTCGTCCCCGACATCACCGTCACGCTCTACATTGACGCCACGCCCCGCAGCTCCCATAGCCGCCTCACCGACGTCAACGCCAACATCTTCTTCGTCGGCGGCAGCTATACCAAGACCGAGATGCAGGACCCCGATATGCAGCGTCGCTGCGTCTACAAGATCTGCGAGGGCGGCGCCGCCATTGAGTCCGAGGTGGCCAACGCCATCTCGCTCGTCTTCGCCCAGCGCACCGGCCTCGGCCCGGTGAAGTATGGCGACTCCAGCACGACGCGACAGGTCCTGCCCAACAACCAGTACGTCGTCGCGCGCAACCTCGCGGCCAACCGCGAGTACGACGGCCCGGTCGTCTGCACCGAGCCCTACTTCATGAACAACCGCGTCGTCTACCAGCGCCTTCTCGCCGGCGACTACGACGGCACGCGCACCTTCAACGGCAAGCCCTACACCAGCATCTTCCGCGAATACGCCGACTGCGTCGCGCAGGGCCTCGTCAAGGCCTACAGCAATTCCACCGTCATCGCCGGCGCCAGCAACGTCCCGCCGCCCGCGAACAATGTCCCACCCGGCACGCCCCAGCCGAAAGTGCGCTGACTTCGTGGCCGAGTCATTGGTAGCCCGCGACCGCCGGCGCGGGTCTCGGTAAGTGATCGCAATCGCGCAAACGGTTCGCAATAACCAACGATCTCGTCGCGCGGCGGTAACCCCGAACCATCCACAAGGCGTCCCCGAATATGATAAATATGCCGTGCGAACATTTGCATCCGCTCCCTAATATTATTTTTATCTTCAACCCGCGCGGTTTTCCCTGTTGTTTCGGCAAAACCTCGATAAATTCGGGCCTATTGCGTCGTTAGCGGCGCGGGGAACAGACAAGTATGCCAAGGCAAATGGAGTTAAATGACCTTGTGCCCGGGTGTCATCTCGGCCATTACGTCATCACCGACAGGATCGCCCAGGGCGGCATGGGCACCGTCTTCCGTGCCTTGGAACCGGCGCTCGAGCGTTACGTCGCCATCAAGGTCCTGCGCCCCGAATACGCCGCCAACGACAATTTCGTCCAGTATTTCCAGGATGAAGCGCGCGCCGTCGCCGCCCTGCGCCATCCCAACATCATCCCCATTTTCTACATCGGCAAGGAAGGCAACGTCGTCTTCTTCAGCATGTCCTATATCGATGGTGAGACCTTCGAGAATTGGATCGAGACCAAGCGCTGGTTCACCGAGGAGCATGCCAAATGGTTCCTAAGCCACGCCGTCGCCGCGCTCCACTCCGCGCACAAGGCCAACATCGTCCACCTCGACATCAAGCCGGCCAACTTCCTCATTGATCGTGGCAATAACATCATGCTGACCGATTTCGGCCTCGCGCAGAAGATCGTCAAGGACGCCAGTGAGGAAGCCGAGCGCGAGGCCTTCGGCACGCCCGCCTACGTCTCGCCCGAGCAAATCCAGCGTGGCCCCACCGACCAGCGCACCGACATCTATTCCCTCGGCGCCACGCTTTTTCACCTCATGACCGGCAAGCAGCCGTACGACGGCCCCACGGTCGAGGACATCATCTGGGGTCACTTGGAAAAGCCCTTCCCGCTCGAGCTCGCGCAGGAGGCCAACATGCCCACCGGATGGATTTATCTCATCCGGAAAATGATGGAGCGCGCGCCCGACGACCGTTTCCAGGATTACCGCGAGCTGCGCGACGCCCTCGAAAACGTCCACTCCTTCCGCTACGAGACGCGCGAGATCCTCGAGCCCATGACGCAGCGGCCTGTCTCCACGCCGCGCTCCGGCAACAACACGCAGACCCTCCACGGCCTGCTTGCCCAGACCCGGCAACAGTGGGACCCCAAGGAGGCCAAGGTTGGTTCATCGATTCACATCACGCGGCAGAGCGTTGATGAATCCATGCAGTCCCGCCCTGACCCGCTGCAGGTCGAGCAGCTCGTCAACACCATCCGCGATCTCTGCCATCCGCGCGCCGACGATCCGCAGGCGCTCGTCGAGGTCATGGACAAGGTGCCCGGCTACGAGTCCGCCGTGCGCCTGCTCGTCGGCTTCATGGTTGGCGAGAATGAGGACGGCGTCCCGGCCGAACGCATGGACGCCGCCGAGGCCCTCGAGACCCTTGGCCTCGAGCGCGCGCGGAACCTCGCCATCACCTTCTTCGCGCTCAACTACGAGAACCCCAAGTCGCCCACCTTCGACTGGACCCCGCTCTGGCGCCACCAGATCAGCGTCGGCGTCGTCATGGACTTCATCTACGACGCGCTCGATCTGCGCCGCACCGGCCTCGAGTACGCCACCGGCACCTTCCACGACATCGGCAAGATGATCCTCGCCGAGCTTTTCCCCTTCGCCTACTTCACCTGCATGAACCGCAGCGTGAACGACTCCATCCCTCTGTCCCAGGCCGAGCGCGAGATGTTCAAGATCACCCACGCCGAGATCGCCGCCGACTGGCTGCGCTCCTACGACATGCCTGGCGCGCTCGTCGACGCCATCGCCCACCACGAGTCCGGCGCCTCCGTCAGCAAACGCACCACGCTCACCCACGCGCTCATCTCCATCAACCACCTCGTCAAGCAGCTCGGCATCGGCTACAGCGGCAACGCCGTCCTCGACCCCCATCCGTGGGAAGAACACCCCTCCACTCGCGTCATCTGGGAAGCCCGCGGCAACGTCGAGTACGAGTACGAAGCCTTCACTAGCGACATCCTCGGCCAGTTCCATTCCTTCCCCGACCTCGTTTAGCGGTCATCTTCACCCGCTAAATTTTTCTTCTCGGAGGGCTTTTTGCCTACGGGCGTTTGAAAAATTCCCGGACCGCGGTGATCACGCGCGTTAGGTCGGTTTCCGAGAGCATCGACGATGAGGGAAGGTTGAGGGCAGTGGCGTAAAGCCTTTCGGCAACCGGGCAGGGACCGCCCACGTGATTATCCTTATGAGCCGGCGACAGATGAACCGGTTGCCAGAGAGGCCGGGATTGAATTTTGTGCTCCTGCAAGAAGTGCATGAGTTGCCGCGTTTCGGCGAAGGGCGAATCTTCGCAGACGATCGTGCTGAGCCAATAGGTGGACTTTGCCCACGGGGCTTCACCCACCACGCGCAGGCCGGCGATGCCTTGCAACTCCTGCTGATAGCGCGCGGCGATGGCCCGGCGCCGTTCGATGAACTGCGGAAGCTGCTCGAGTTGCGCGCAGCCCAGGGCTGCCTGCACATTGGTCATGCGATAGTTGAAGCCGACCTCGTGATGGATGTACTCCAGCGGATCGTCCTTGGCCTGCGTGGCGAGATATCGCGCCTTGGCCGCGAGGCTGGCATCGTGCGTCTGGATCATGCCGCCGCCGCCCGTGGTGATGATCTTGTTGCCGTTGAAACTGAAGCAGGCCAGCAGCGACTGCTGTCCGAGCGGCGCTCCCTTATAGCGCGCGCCGAGGCTCTCCGTCGCGTCCTCGATAACCACGAGCCCGTACTTTTGCGCGAGTGAGCAGATCTCTTCCATCGCCACCGGATGACCGAGCAAATGAACCGTCATGATGGCGGCCACGCGGCGGTGCGTTGGCTTGTGCCGCAGGCCGTCCGGTCCCGCTTCGCACTCGCTGTCCAGGAAGGCGGAGAGTTGGGCTGGATCCATCTGAGTGTAGGCCGCCTCGGAGTCGATGAAGACAGGCGTGGCGCCGGCGTAACGGATGGTATTGACCGGGGCGATGAAAGTGAGCGACGGCGTTATGACCAAATCGCCCGGCTTCACGCCGGCGACGAGCAGGGCGAGATGGAGCGCCGCGGTGCCCGAGGCCGTGGCCACTCCGTGCCGCGCGCCGGTGAACTCGGCGAGGTCCTTCTCGAACTTATCCACGTACGAGCCGACGGAAGAAACCCAGCCGGTGTCGAGACAGTCCTTGAGATATGTCCACTCGTTTCCGCCCAAATGCGGGACGCTGAGTGGAATCAGGGAATCATGCGCCATGACCTGGAGACTAGAGGGCGTAGGTGGCGTCGCGGTAGAGGGCGATGTTGTCGCGGGCCCAGGCGATGGTCTTTTCCAGGCCGGACTCGAGCGACACCGTGGGTTGCAGGCCGAGGAGCTCCTTGGCCAGCGCGTTGTCGGCCCAGAGCCGGTCGACCTCGCTGTCGGCGGGACGAAGCCGGGCTTGCTCGACTTCAATCTCCAGCTTCACGTTGAGCTGGCGAGCGATGATCTGGACGAGTTCTTCGATCCGCGTTTCCCGGCCCGATCCGAAGTGGATGGTGCGACCCTCGATGCCCTTCGTCTCGCCCGCGGCGAGAAAAGCGTCCACCGTGTTCGCGACGAAATTGAAATCGCGCGTCGAGTGCACGTTGCCGAGGCGGATGGTCGTTTTCCCCTGCAAGCCCTGAAAAATAATCGTGGGGATGACCGCACGCAGCGATTGCCGCGGACCGAACGTGTTGAACGGACGCAGCACGACGACAGGCAATTTGAACGAGCTCCAGAACGCCTCGGCCATTTTGTCCGCGGCGATCTTCGAGGCCGAGTAGGGCGACTGGCCCCGCAGTGGATGCGACTCCGTCATGGGCACCCTCTGTGCTGTACCGTAGACCTCGCTGGTCGAGGCGATGACCAGGCGCGGCACCTGCGACTGCCTTACCGCCTGGAAGACGTTCATCGACCCCTCGACGTTGGTGCGCAAATAGGAAAAGGGCGCCTGGTAGGAATAGGGAATGGCGATGAGCGCTCCGAGATGAAAAACGGTCTCCACGCCCTCAACCGCCGCCGCCACGCAATCGCGGTCGGTCAAGTCGCCTGCGATCACTTCCATCTCGGCGCGCTGGGGGGAATGCTCCAGCCAGCCGTTGCGGCTCTGGCCGCGATAGTGCACGAACGCCCGCACCTGGGCGCCGAGCTGGGTGAGCCTTTCCGCAAGATGGCTGCCGATGAAACCACCGGCACCGGTAACGAGTATTTTCCTTCCTGACCAACTCATGATGCGACCTGAAATTTGCCGTCCTTATATTCCCGCTGCGCGCGCTCGTAGTCCTCGGGATAACCGATGTCGATCCAGTTCTCATGCAGCGGAAACTTGACCACGCGATGGCTCTTGGCCAGGAGCAGGCCGATGAGGTCGGTCATGCTGAACGGGTCGCCCGTGGGAATCATCTTGCGGGCGCTTGGTTCCACGAAATAGACGCCCGCGTTGATGGAAAACGAGAAGGTCGGCTTCTCTTCCACCGACGTGACGGCGGACGAGTCTCCGTGGACGATCCCGTAGGGCACAAATACGTCAAACTGGCGCGTGGCCAGGGTCAGCACTGCGCCTTCCTTTTGGTGATATTGCAGCATGTGGCGGAAATCGAGATCGGTAAGCACATCGCCGTTGATTACCAGCAGGGTGTCCGTGGCGTTCTCGATCAGTTGCAGGCAACCGGCGGTTCCGAGCGGTTGCGGCTCATGCAGGTACTCGATCGTCAGGTTGTAGTCGGCGCCATTGCCAAAGTGTTCGGTGATGCTTTCGGGCTGATGTGAAAGGGAAATATAGACGTGCTCGATGCCCGCCTCGCGAATGCGCAGGAGGATGTGCTCGAGGACGGGACGATCCCCGATCTTGAGCATGGGTTTGGGCGTGGAGTGGGTCAGCGGCATGAGGCGCGATCCCTTTCCGCCGGCCATGATGACGGCGCGGACGGGCAGGGCCTCGGTAGTTACATCTTCCAGGTCCTTACGCAGGACTAGGCCGCGAAGCACGCCCTCCGCGTCCACCAGGGGAATTTGCTCGACGACATGCTTGCGAAACAGCGTTTGGAGTTGGCGCGGCCGTTCCCCGACCGGGGCGGTCACCGGACTTTCGTAGGCCTGGCCTTGCTTGGCGCGCAGGACCTCCGACAGCGGTTGTCCCAGATCGAGTTGGCGCAGCAGAGCACGGCGGATATCGCCGTCCGTAATGGTGCCAAGCAGGTGGCGCTCGCGGTCGGCCACGAGCACAATCCCGCAACCGCTTTGGTTCAGGCTTGTGATCGCATCCCGAATGCTGGCCTCGGGCAAAAACGTAACGGGCTCCGCGTCCCGGGAGTGGAGATGCACAGTTCACGATGGCAAAATCCATCCGTGCGTGTCTATCCCTTTCGCGGGAGGCAATTCTCCTCCCGGCAGGTGCGCGAATTGGAATCATGGTGCACGCCACACGAGCACGGCCGCGCTGCGCAGGACGTCCGAGACAAAACCCTTTTCACGACTTGTTGCCTGCGATAGGGTCCGACCTCAACGGCTGCCGGATTGGCGGGCGGAATATGAGTGGCGACCCGAGCGTGGAAAATCTTCTGGTGATCATTGGCGCGGGTGGGCACGCCGGGGTGGTTGTCGACGTGGTCAATGCGCGAGGTCACCTGCGGATTCACGGTTTGGTCGACCAAGACCAGAAGTTGTGGCGAGGGCTCCAGCACGGCTGTGAAGTCCTCGGCGGCGACGATAAGCTTGCCGAAATTTACGCAGCCGGAATTCATCTGGCTTTTCTGGGAATCGGCATGGTCCGTCCTTCTTCCTTGCGCAGGGCTTGTGCGGAGAAGGCTGCCAATCTCGGCTTTCGTTTTCCCGCGCTGGCGCATCCTTCCGCGTGGATTTCGCCCTCGGCCACGCTGGGGGAGGGAGTTTATGTGGGGCCGATGGCCGTGGTGAACAGCGGCGCGGTGCTGGGTTCGCATGCCATCGTCAACAGCGGGGCCATCGTCGAGCACGACTGCCAGGTTGGGAGCTTCAGCCACATCGCCTCCGGGGCCTGTCTCGCGGGAGGAGTCAGCGTTGGATCGGAAACTTTGATCGGCGCAAGGGCCGTAGTGCGGGAGGGCCTGTCGATTGGCAACCGCGCGCTTGTCGGCATCGGCGCCGCCATCGTCAAGCCGGTGCCCGACGGCGTTCAAGCCTGCGGTGTGCCCGCGCGCTTTCGCCCGTGCAAATAGGAGTAAATCTGGCAGTCGTCACCATGCGGCGTCCGAGGTGGAAGCTTAAATGACGTGATTTTTCTGGAACCAACCGCACCTTGCTCTCGTCATAAGCGATGTGCGCATCACTTTCATCAAAGCCATCCATCCGTTTCAAATTGCCGATTGCATAAGCAACCGGCTTATTGATTTGCCTCGGCTAGAGCCCGTAAACTGCGTTCCACTACTCATGCGCACAGCCTATCGCCGGGCACTTGTTTTCGGTGGCGAGTTGTGTTGATGGATTGCCCGAAGAAACTTGTTATGGATTTGGCGACTGATACAACCCTCACGAGAATGCGTCTCACTGTCATTCGTCCCTGCACGGGACGTCTCGACTGGAAAGTCTTGGAATGAAGAACGTCGGCGTCGTGACCGGTACGCGGGCGGAATTTGGCATCCTGCAGCCCCTCCTGCGGAAGTTGAACCTCGAGGCAGACCTAACCCTGCGTCTGTATGTCACCGGCGCGCATCTGAGCTCAGCCCAGGGGGAAACGGTGAGCGAGATCGAGATGACCGGTCTTCCCATCGCGGCCCGCGTGCCCATTCTCGACGAAGCCCTCGCGCCGCGCGATATCGCTACAGCCATGGGACGCGCCCTCACCGGCTTCGCCGATGTTTACGCCTCGGAGACCCTCGATTTGCTGATTGTTCTGGGCGATCGTTACGAAATTCTTGCCGCCGCCGCTGCCGCGGTTCCCTTCAACCTCAGGCTTCTCCATCTGCAAGGCGGAGAACTCACCGTCGGTTCCAACGACGAGCGCTTCCGGCATGCCTTGACCAAGCTTTCCCACTACCACGCTGTGGCCACGGAGACCTACCGGCACCGCGTGCTGCAATTGGGTGAACGACCCGAGAACGTCCGCGTGACTGGTGCGCTCGGATTGGATGCGATGCGCCACCTTAAGCCGCTGACCCGGGAGCAGCTTGAGAAACAATTCCAGCTCAACCTGTCCAGTCCGCCGCTGCTCGTCACTTTTCATCCCTCGTCCACGTCGCCGGAGTCCAGCCGTGCCGAGCTCGAAAGCGTCCTCGATGCCCTGCGTTTGGTCGACGGCCTCGTCGTTCTCACCGGCGCCAACGCCGACGCCCGCGGCGATGACTACAACCGGCGCTTGCGCGAATTCGCAAGCGAGCGGCCCCAGACATTCTTCGTCGCGAGTCTCGGCTCGCAAGCTTACTGGAGCCTGATGATGCATTCCGCTGCGCTCGTCGGGAATTCTTCCAGCGGGATCATCGAGGCCGCCTCGGTGCCGATTCCGGCGGTCAATATCGGCACACGGCAGTCAGGTCGCATCCGCCCCCGCAACGTGGTCGATGCGGAAGCTTCCCGCGACGGCATCGTCGCCGCCATCCGCAAGGCGACCGACGCAAAATTCCGCGACTCATTGGCCGGCCTGCAAAATCCCTACGGCGACGGCTGCGCCACCGAACACATCCTCGCCTTCATCCGCGACATCCTGGCCGCGAATGATGGGCCGGAAAAAAACTTTTACGATCTTCCCGATCTCGGCGTAAAATAGACGCCACGAAAAAATGGCCCAAACCAAGGGGCTCCGGCTTGCTCAGAACGTCGCCGTCGCCTGAAGAAATTAACGAGCCACTCGGGAGCCTCGTTGCCGCTGGCGGCCTCGTCCGTCTCACCTGGCCTGCTTGACTCGATCAAATACATGCTCTCCCGATTCTTCAACAACCTGACCCGGCGCAGCGGCGGCGACAAGGTTCAGCCAGCCCATCAGCGCATACGCACCGAGCGCATCGACAAGGAAACCCAGAAATATATCCGGTCCTGCCAGAAAAAGTGGAACCCCGAAAAAAGAGCCGCGCTTGCTCCCGTCGTTCTGGTCGGGATGTTTGACGCCCCCCTCGTGGCTCACGCGCTGGGAACGGTCGGCAACTTCCTGGCCGATCATTACCGCGCCAGGCTCGCCACGACCACCTTCGTGCCCTACCGCACCACGCGGCTGGACGCGATCTTCG
>FSYS01001037.1_pt1 | contig 22975 bp, 13 predicted proteins | sample 1638491 | NCBI WGS metagenome assembly FSYS01 (sample SAMEA3914788, study PRJEB12502) | metagenome | biome: forest; material: soil | place: Canada | collected 2011-07-03 | depth 0.1 m | reverse complement strand
GCGTCGACCTGGCGCAGGGCGGTGAGGGCCTGCTGGAGCTCGGGAGAGTTGGAGGTTGAACCGTCGGGCTGCGCAATATCCAGCTGTACGACGGCAAGGGCATGGCCTTCAAAAACCTGAGACTGCGAGGAAGTTGCTATGTGCGCGGGCTTAACCCGGCCCAAGGCAAAGCTGGCGATGTTGAGTTTGGCTTCACCGAGGATGGTGCCGATGCGGCCGATGACGCCGGGAACGTCCTGGTTGCGGATGATGACGAGGGTTCCGGCGAGCTCGGCTTCGATATCGATGCCATCGTAACTGAGCAGCCGGGGCGAGTGGCCGTGGAGGACGGTGGCGAGGCCGGTCCATGTACCGCGCTCGTCATGGCCCGCTGGGCTGTTGCGGGTCCAGTGCAGGGTGAGACGGAGGGTGGCGCCGGTGCCGCCGGCAATTTGCTCGCGCTTGTCTTCCTGGACGCGGATGCCACGCTCGGCAGCGGCGGCGGCGGCGTTGATGCGGTTGACGCCGTCGGCTCCGTGAAGGATGCCGGCAATGGCGGCGTTGCGGATCATGTCGGTCTTGAGGGCAGCCAGGCGGCCGTTGTAAATCAGGGAGATGCTTTCGACGTGGCCGAGGGCGATGTTGCCGTTTCCGGTGCCGCTGGCATGACCAAGCAGCTGGCCGAGACGTGCTGCCATCTCGATGTAGGGCGAAACTTCGGCGTACTCCTCTTCGGAGAGAGAGGCAACGTTGACGGCGTTCTGGACGACGCCGAGCTTGAGATAGTCGCGCACCTGGTTGGCGAGCTGGATGCCGATGGCCTCCTGGGCTTCGTCGGTGGAGCCGGCGATGTGCGGAGAGAGCAGGACGTTGTCGATGCCGAAGTATGGGGAATCTTTAAGGGGTTCTTGGCGGAAGACGTCCAGTGCGGCGCCAGCAACTTGGCCGGATTGCACGGCTGCGGCGAGAGCTTCGTCGACGATGAGCTCGCCGCGCGCGCAGTTGATGATGCGTACGCCCTTCTTCATCTGGGCGATGGACTTCTGATTGATCAGGCCCTCGGTCTGCGGGGTGAGGCCGACGTGCAGCGAGAGGAAGTCGGAGCCGGAGAGGACTTCGTCGAGCGAGAGCAGGGCGACGTGATTCTCGCGCGCGATGACGGGAGCGATGAAGGGGTCGTAGCCGATGACGTCCATGCCGAAGGCCTGGGCGCGGCGAGCGACTTCGAGACCGATGCGGCCGAGGCCGATGATGCCGAGAGTCTTGCCGCGCAGCTCGGAGCCCTGCAGCGATTTCTTGTCCCACTTGGCGGCGTGCATGGAGGCGTTGGCGCGCGGGATGCTGCGGCACATGGAGATCATGAGGCCGAGGGTGAGCTCGGCGACGGCCACCGCGTTGGCGCCGGGGGTGTTCATGACGACGATGCCGCGGCGCGTGGCCTCGGCTGCGTCGATGTTGTCGACGCCAACGCCAGCGCGGCCGATGATGCGGAGTTTCGGTGCGGCGGCGAGCAGGGCTGCGTCGGCCTGCACGGCCGAGCGGACGATGAGGGCGTCGGCATCGGCGAGCTCGGTGGGGAGGCCTCCGGGGGCGATCTGGTCAGCCGTGACGATGTTCCAGCCGGGCTCTTTCTGGAAGATGGCGAGCGTGGCCGGCGAAACTTTTTCTGCGAGAACGATCTTCAAGACAGCTCCAGTACGGTTGGGGCGTGGATTCGCGCAACCGTACTAGTGTACTTCGGGAGGATTGCCTCGCTGGGTGATCCTTGCAGGTATGGGGCGTCTTTCTGGGGTCCGGTGGTCCGGTGCGGCCCTGATCCCCAAGTCAGAGATGCTTCCCCGCTGTTTTGTCGGGTCTAGAAGATTTCTTCAAAGCATTCAAAATATTGGAGTTGAACGTTTTTGTGGAGGTTCCGGCCATTTCAATCGGTGGAGGCTCTTATTGGAACAGGATCTTTGCCATCATGCCTTTGTCTTCGTGTTTCAGCAGGTGGCAGTGGAAGAGGGACATGCCGCGGATGATGGGGTCGGTGAAGTCCATGACCAGATCTACGGTGCCTCCAGGCTTTACGTTGACGGTGTCCATCCATTCCATGGTTGCGGGTTTGGCACCATTGACGGCATAAACCAGGAAATGGACCTGGTGAATGTGGAACGGGTGCATCTCGTGGGAGGCGTTGAGCACCTGCCAGTGTTCGTAGTGACCGGTCTTGACTTTGATCATGGGGCCGCTGGTGGGAGAGTATTTTTGGCCGTTGATGTAGAAACCGGCTTTGTCCTCGGTAAAGACGACGGTGAATTTCGCGGGCGTGTGTTCGATTTGGGCGAGCGTCGTGGAGGGTACGATCTCGTGCACGGCGGCACCGCGAGTTGTGGGTGTGAGTTTTGCGGGAGACGATTTGCCGGCGCGGGTGTCGAGATCGGCGAGAACCATGGCGGGGTTGGGGTCGCCGTCGGCGCCGGTATCGACGCAGGCGGTGCGTAGCGATGCGTGCGAACCGGCGGGTGGTCCGGTGACGATCAGCTCCAGGCGGCCGGCGGGGGAGAGAAGGAAATGGGCGAACGATTCCTGATGGCGCTTGGGGTCGTGATAGGCAAGGGGCATGCCGTCGATGGCCACGACGTGCAGTTGCTGGGTGTCGATGGAGAGGTCGGCGTAGAGGTCGGGCGAGGCGTTAACGAGGCGCCAGAACTGGCGTTCGCCGGGAGCGATCGCAACGCGCGGACGGACGACGCCGTTGACGGTGAAGGCGCGCTCGGGCGAGCCTGCGGCAAGTCCGCAGCGCGTGGGGGAGAGCTCCACCTGCTGCCGGATCTGGCGGACATTGGTGCCGGGGGAGTCAAGCACGGCGTCGCGCAGGATGAGGATCTGCTCTTTCATGGAGCGGACCTCGGGAACGTAACGGTCGATGCCGTCGATCACGATAGCTCCGGACATGCCGTCGAGCGATTGCTGATAGCTCTCGCCGTGGGGGTGGGTGTGATACCAGTAGAGGCCGGGTGCCTGGTTGGGCGGGATGACGACGGAGTAGCGCAGGCTCTGGCCGGGCATGGCCATCATGGAGAGGACGTCGTCCTGGGGTGCGTTGGGAGAGACGTGGAGGCCGTGAAAGTGGAGGTTGGTCATATCGCGGCACGGGCCGTCGACGCATAGCTCGCGGGAGTGCGTGGACATGCGGTTCTGGTAGACCAGATGGATGGTGCTGCCGGGCGAGGTTCGGATGGTTGGAGGTACTTCCGCTCCACGATAAGAGAAGGCAGCTTTGCCAGTCGCTGGATCGTTGACGGCGCTTAGGATGAAGGGCGATCTCGCCTCGGGGAGTGTAGGTAGGACAACGCCGGTGTCCCAGGGGCTGGACTGCTGGGCAAGGCTTGCGCTCGCGAAGAGTGCTGGGATGGAGGCCAGCAGGAGTGCGTGCTTGATGGGTGCCAGGGGATGCTGCCTCACGTTCAGTTCTCTCCTTTTCAATTGACGGTCGCAGTCGGGCGTAACGAACCCCTCGCTGTGACGCATGGCCGTTGCGCTGAAGTATTAGAGACTGGGAGGCAGTACTTCGCCGAGTATTTGTCCTACGCGGACAGCGAGGGGCTTCGCGTGGTGACGGGTGATGCGGCGCTAAACCCTTGCGGGCTACTGCTTGAGTTCGGCTACGTACCGCTGGTCGAGCAGGGTGAGGAATTGCTTGAGGGTGAGAAGGTCGATCTCGGCGGCGGCGTTATCGCGCAGCATCTGATTGTACTCATCGGGGGGAATGTTGGTGACGTCGTAGCCCATGAGGGTTGGGATGCTGGCGTGGAAACTCTGTTCGCCGGCGCTGATGGCCTTCTGGTTGACCAGGCCTTCGAGCATGTAGAGGTCGGAGTAACGCTGGACTTCGTTGTAGGGCATGAAGCTGAGAGCCCCGGTATCGCGGGCGGTGCGCCAGGCGGCATCGTTGAGCGAGTCGAAGGACATGCTGTTGGTGATGGAGCCGTGGAACTCCTTCGGATGGGTTTGCAGATGGTGGATCGTGTCGATGTTGGCCTTGATGGTGTCGATGTTCTGCTGTACCAGGCCGATGTCTTTCTGCGCGGCCTGATGGTCGATCTCGATCTCCTGGCGGATGTTGGCGCGGGCTTCGGCGAGCAGGTGGCGGTTGTGGATATGCTCCACCAGGGCCTCAAGCGAGAGTGCGATGAAGAGGCCGACGGTGACGATGCCGAGATGCAGCAAGATGTCGCGCCAGGTGTGGATGGGTTCCATGGGGGCGTGGACGTCCATTGAGGCTCCTTAGGATGATTGCCGGCTGAAGTGGCCGTTGCGTTGGTAGATTTTGTCGAGGGAGGTACAGAGGTCGCGGAGCAGATCGAGGTCGACGAGGGCCTGCTGGATGCTGGCGATTGACTGATCCAGTTCGGCGGGGGTGAGCTGGGCGAAGTTGCGGCCTTTGGTGGGAGCGCCGGCGCGGTAGATGTCGAGGATGTAGACGCGGGCCTGGTCGTTGACGACACTCTGCTGGCCGTAGATGACAGACCAGGCCTGCTCAGTGTCGTAGGACATCAGGGTGAGCGCTCCTGAGTCGCGCGCGGTGGTCCAGGCAGAGTCCTCCATGCCGTTCCACGTCCAGCCGAAGTTAAGAGGCTCGGCGACGGATGGGTTGGACCTGCGGGCGATGAGGATGGCGATGTCGTTCTGAAGCTGGGCTTCGGTGCGGTTGAGCTGACGCTCGTCGCCGGCGAGGAGATCGCGATTGTCCTGCAGCTCAACGCGGAGATTGGTCTCGGCGGTGTGCAGGAGGTGGCGCTGGTGAATGTGTTCCACCATCGCTTCGAGCGAGAGAGCGATGAGCAGGCCGATGGTGATGACGACCAGATGGATGGCAAAGTCGCGCCAGGTGTGGATGGGTTCGTGGGGTGCGTGGACATCCATGCGACGAGGGCTCCGGGATTCAGGGGTTCCCATAGATTACCCGACGCAAGGATGCCCGCTCCAACGACGGTTGGGGCGGGCATCCTTGGTATCGCAAATTACTTGCCCGGAGCGGGTTGGGTTGAGGGGGTGGTGGTTTCGGCTGGGGTAGTCGGGGCTACATAAGCTGGCGGAGGAGTCACGTTCTCGGCGCGGAGCGCGTCGTCGATGCGATCGAAGATGTAGTCGAGCGGGAGGGCTCCTTCGAACTTCTCGCCGTTGATGAAGTAGGTGGGCGTCGATTCGATGTTGAGTGTGGTGCCGAGCCGCTTGGAGGCATCGATGGCAGAGGCGTCCTGCTTGGCGATGCAGGCGTCGAGCTTGACGGCGTCCACCTTCTGCTGCGCGCCCTGCTCGCGGGTGAGCTTATCGAGCTGGGTGTAGGCGCGGTCGAGGGTGTGCTTGGGAGCATCGGGCTTGGAGTCTTCGGGCTTGGCGTTGGGATCGGAGCCGATGTCTTCAGCGTTGTGGTGGATGTAGTCGACCAGGTTCCAGTAGCCGGCGGGAGACTGCGTGGCGAGGCAGTTTACGTCGATAGAAGCATGCATGGCCCAGGGATGCTGGTCCAGGGGAAAGTCGCGGTAGACGATGTGGACCTTATCGCCATAACGCTGGGTGATAGCGGGGAAGAGGCTATCGTGGAAGCGCGCGCAGTAGGGGCACTCGAGGTCATCGAAGTTGACGAGGACGACCGGAGCGGATTCGGGGCCGCCGCGCCCGGGCCGGCCAACGTCGGAGACGATGGTGCGGGGGTCGGCGGAGATGTCGTACTTGATGAACTGGGCGATGGTCTTGCCGTCGTCGGAGATGAGGAAGCTGACGGGATGCGAGCTCTTGTCGTCGGCGGTGAAGGTGACGTTGATGGTGTGGAAGCCGGCGACGTCGGAGGCCTGCACGGGACCGATGCTGATAGTCGATCCGGGAGGAAGCTGTGCCTTGCCGCGGAGCAGGACGTCGACCCGATGGGTCTCGGCTGGGGTGAGCGTGGCTCCGGTTTCGAGCTTGGTTGCGACGGGGGTTTGGGCGTGGCAGCCGAGCGAAGTCAGGGTGGAGGCGAGGAAGAGGGTAGCCAGACGGCGAGAGATCAGCACAATCCTTTGATTATCGCAGAGGCAAAGGGTTAGCTCCGCGAGACTGCCGGGAACTAGAAGAGCGACGCGGCGCGGCGGATGTTGCCGGCGCTGCCGATGTTGGCGAGGGTGAAGCTGAAGCTGTAGGCGCCTTCATCGCGAATCGTACCGAGATCGTACTTGCGATACTCGACCGACAGACCACAGCAGTTCCAGTTGTAGTTGGTCTGGACGGTGATGTACTGCGAGCTGCCGAGATTCAGGTCGATGCCCGAGGAGACGGCTGCGGAGAGGCCGGCGTCGCTGGGCTTTCCATAGCCGAAGAGGACACGCATCTGGGAGAAGTTGGCGATGGCTGAGGTGGTGAGGCCGGTCACAATGTTGGTGGTGGTGTCGATGACCTCGGTGTAGGTTTTGCCGGGGGCGTTGAGGCGAGCATAGGAGAAGCCGCCGAAGAACTTTCCTTCGTGGATATCGAGGAAGGTGTTGGAGCTGGTGAACTTCTTGGCTCCAGTGTCGTAGTCGAAGTCCCAGGCGATGTCGGTATGGCCGGAGGTGCGGAACCTCATGCGGGATTTGAGTGGCGAGATGTTGCGCGGCTGGGTGAGGAAGGCGATGCCGGAGAAGTCGAGGGTGGTGTCGAAGATATTGCGGCGGGCGTCTATGACAGCGTTGCCGAAGGTGGGTTCGAAGAAGGTTTTCTGGGTGAGGATCCAGCTGAACCACTCCTGCTGCGGCGGAGCGGCCGGCGCGGGGGCGCAGGGATCGAGCTTGCCGTGGGTGCGTAGGGGCTGATCGGGCGCGGAGGCGGAGGCATTGGGGATGCCATTAACGTCGATGGTGGCGCGCTCATCCGGATCGACGGTGTCGACGGCGGGCGTAGACTCTGCGGCGGTCTCGGCATCGCTGCCGGAGACGGTGGAAGTGACGGGCTTGGCGGGGCAGCCGGGCTTGGGCTTCGGCGGCGTCTTGGCGTGGGGCTTGAAGTAGAGGTGCTGGGCAACGCCGTACTGGAGCTCGTCGGTATCGCTGGCGAGGTCAATGTCATCGAAGCGCAGGACGCCGAGGAAGTTGTCGATGCCGCGGGTGTCGCGATAGGTGAGGTCGGGCTCGATGGTATGCGTCACCTCGTCGCCGAAGATGTGGCGCCAGCGCTCTGGAACAACGAAAGTGCGCTCGATGGCGGGGGGACGGATGTCGACGGTGAAATCGGCGTCGGAGCGACTGAGGGGCTGGTTGCTCTCGATGGGGGTTGCGTTGTTGCCATAGGGGGTATCCCGTGAGCGAGAGTAAGCGGTTTCGCGGACGGCGGCGCTGGCAAGAACGTGCCAGCCTTCAAAGCGAAGTGGAAGAGAGAGTTCCGGGCGCAGATCGAAACGCCAGGTGAGACCTGCGGTGGCGAAGGCTGGCTCCACGCGCTTGAGGCCGGCAGTGGAGGCGGTGACGCTCCAGAGAAAGGGCGTGCCCGGGATGGGGTGGTCAAGACCGGTGAAGTCGATGGAGGGAACGTGGTAGATCTTGACCTCTTCCTCCGGGCTGAAGTCGGTCTGCACGACCTTGAGGCCCTCATAGCGGTCGAAGCGCAGGTCGGAGGAGAAGCCTTGTTTCTGCTGCGTGAGGTAGACGGTGGAGGTGATGTCGGTGCTGACGGCTTGATTGAAGTTGGGGGTGAAGGCCTCGCGATAGATGAAGGAGCTGAGATACTCGGCATCGCCGACGGCGCGGATGTTGGGGGTGAGTTGGCGGCGGAAGCTGGAGGTGATGTCCTCACCGCCCTGATTATTGAAGACCGTAGTGGACTGGCCTGCGGCGTTGACGCCGGGCGCATAGAAGCCGCGGTCCTGCAGGGCGGAGAAGTGGGCGTTGAAGAAGTTGTCGCCGAAGCCCTTGTAACGGAAGGTTCCATTCTCAGAGAAGCCGCGCAGGGAGTAGTAGATGGTGCCGAGGGTTAGGTCGGCGGAGCGGCCGAGGACGAGGTAGAGCTGCTCGCCGATGGTGGTGCCCTTGGAGCCGGTGTTCTTGCTGGCACTGGAGTAACCGAACTCGGGGATCAGCAGACCGGACTGGCGGCCGTTGGAGTCGGTTGGATGGGTGACATAGGGGAAAAAGAGTAACGGGATGCCCAGCAGGGTGAAGGTGGACTTGGCTGCCCGCGCCTTCCCGCCATCCATCATGATCTTGCGGGAGGAGAGTTGCCAGTCGGGATTGGGAAGAAGGCAGGTGGTGACGGATCCGTTGAAGATGGTGTAGTCGGTGGGTCCGGTCTTGACGACCACGCGGCCTTCGAACAGAAACGGGTTGGAGTTCTGATAGCCGGGTGCGTGGGTGCTGGTGGTGCGGACGGCACCGGGGGTGGTGGGGGTGACGAAGGGGCCGATGGGATAGCTGCGCTCCATCTCGACGGAGCCGTGCACGTCGTAGAAACGGCCGGTTTCGGTGCGCAGGTTGTAGGTACCGTGGCTGGCCTTAATGTCTTCGTTGTTCTTGCCGCCGGTGAGCTCAACATGGCCCTCAGCAGTGGCGTCGCCGGTGGCGCGGTTGTAGGTGAGCGTATCGGCGCGCAGGACGTGGTCGCTGTACGTGAGCACCACGTTCCCGTTGGCATAGTCGACATCGCCATTGTGGGATTGCGTGTCGCTGTCGAGGTCGGCAATCGCGGGAGCTTGCTCGGGCGGTAGCGGCGACGCGTGGGGAATGCTGGAGAGATCGGAGGTCTGTAGGTCCTGAGACGCGGCGGAGGCGGCCGCTATCGCGTTCTGATTTGGGACTGGAGCGTTGGGGGGTTCCTCGGGCGTTACGCCCTGTGCATGCAGATGTTGATGACCCACAGCGAGGAGGATGGTACTTATGAACAGAGGGATAATACGAAACATACATCCCGAAGACCGGAGACGATGCCTGGCGCGGATGCTGGGATTGTTGATGCCGAGAGCTTGGATAAGACCGTCCACAGTTTTGAGATTAGACGATCCAAGGGCACCACTGGTTTAGATTCGGCAATTTGGGCCATAGAAGTAGGGACATAGGATTATGAGCAGTGCGGCGCAACGCGATGAGACCACCAATAGCTACCAATCGACTGGAACGGACGGTGGTACTGCGCTGAAGCAGTTGGCTGCCGAACGATTGGCGGCGCATCGCAATCGACGGGCAGGGATAGAAGGCCGCGAGGCCCAGGAGCGCCGGGAGCAGGCCGAGGCGCAGGCAGCGATTCGGCTGCAGGCACGACGCGACGCTGTCCGTGCAGAGACGCATCCTGACGTCTCTCGTGTGCGTGAGGCGGTGGCGGCGCGGTACGAACAGAGTTTGAGCTATCGCGAGTTTCTCGCCGCCGAGGCGCAGCGTGCGACGGCACAGGCACAGGCCGAGGCCGAGGTGGCCGCACGCAATGCCAAGGCCATCGCAGAAGCGCAGCGGCAACTGCTGGAAGAGATGGAGCAATGGGCCCAGCCGACGCCGACTGCTGACCCGGAGACATTGTTTGCGGAGCTACCGGTGCTGGAGATCGTCGAACGGGCTCCAGAGAATGCCGGGCGGATTGCCGAGGGCCGGGGCGCAGAGAGTCAGCGCGCAAAGAAGAGAGTGCACGAGGAGCCCAGCTTCGACTTTGCGCAAACGGCTGAGCCGAAAGCACCGTTCACGTCTTCGCACCTGCAGGTTCGTCTGCACGAAGAGGTGGAGTGGGCAGCGCCCGCCGAGAGGTTCCGCATGCCTTCGGCGAGGGAGATGATGACGGCCGAAGAACTGGCCGAGCTGGACGAGGAGATCGAGTTCCGGCTGGCACCGGAGTTCCATGACCTGGTGCTGGAGACACAATCGATTCCGGGCAACATCATTGAATTTCCGCGGGAGCTGGTGGCATCGCGCAAGGCCCGTCCACGGTTGGCGGAAGGCCCGCTGCTTGCCGATGGCACACCCGAACCGCAGTTGCGGATCTTTGAGGTGGAGACGGCACAGATCTCGGCTGAGCCTGAGATGTCGGTAGCGGCGGAGGCGCCGGAGTGGCAGGGATTGCTGCTGAGTGCCGGGCCGGCCGCACAGACGCGGCCAGCATTCTCTCCGCAGCTTGAGGCGCAGCTGCAGCTGGATCAGCAATTTTATGCAGCGCCGGTATCGCGGCGAGCGCTCGCTGCGACGATCGATGCACTGTGTGTTGGCGCTGGATTGGCGGCTTTCTCAGCGGTCGTCGTGAAGATTGCCGGCGAAGCGTTGCAGGCTGCGCCGAAGCCTCTGCTGGGTGGCGCCGCTGTGGGAACCTTTGCATTTTTTGCCGTGATCTATCAACTGCTGTTCTTTACGTTGAATGATGCGACACCGGGAATGCGCGCGGCGCGGCTGGCTTTCTGCACGTTTCGTGAGACGAATCCGACCCGCAAGGCGATTCGGCGGAGGCTCATCTCGACGGCATTGGCCGCATGCCCGCTGGGCCTGGGGCTGGTGTGGATGCTGCTCGATGGAGATCGGCTCGGATGGCACGATCGCATGTCGCGCATGTATCCGCGAGCGTACTAGCTGAGTCCCAACTACTTTGCCGGAGGATCGGGCGGCATGACCATGCCTGCCTGAATCCATTCGGTGATGGTGGCGATATCTGCGTCGGAGAGCTTTTGGTGGGGCGGCGGCGGCATCGGCATGGGGTCGTTGGCAGGACCTTCATGACGGATCAATCGAATGAGCAGGGACTGGGCTGCGTTTCCTGGAACGACGACGCTTCCATCCATGCCACCACGCAGAAGTCCGGCGCGCGTAGCGATGCTGAAGTGGCCACGATGATTGAAGCCGCCGTGGCAGCGGTAGCAGTTGGCCTCGAAGATGGGCTGAACGCGCTGGGTGTAGAACGCTACGGTGTTGGGAGCGGGAGCGTCCTGCGCGGAGACATCGCGCGGCTGCCATAGTAGTGCGGCAGCGGCGAGCGAGATGGCCGCAAGCGAGAGTGCGGCAATTTTGTGCTGGAGCGGAACGCGGAAGGGCGGGCAGAAATCAGCGGCGGGCTGGTTGCGGGGCATCCATCAAATCTCCGTAATGCACCTAATGTAACGCGAACGCAGGGCATCGCCCAAATGGGAAAATCTGCGCGCTGCAAGTGCCAAGGGTTGTTGCGGTTAAGATGTGAGCATCCGAATCGCTACTATCGCAGCGATGGGTATGGCGGTAGCCTGAAGATGCTCGGCGGCTTCGCGGCCACCTTTAAAACTTGTGATGATGATGACGCAGTGGGGCCATGCTCAACCGAAAGACTGCGCGCGTGCGAAGACGTTTTCGCGTGCCGCGACGTTTGGAGCGGTGTTGGGCATTGTAGTGGGTTACGCCATGATGTGTGCAGGCGCTTCGGCGGCGGCCGAGACGTATACCCCGCATGTGCGGCACGCCAGCGCGCGTCGGATAACGGCTCGCTACAACACCGCTCACTATGTAACGCATCGGGCCGGAAGCCGCGCAGGAGCTTACGCTGCCAGACCCGCCTCGAATAAGGTCGAGGCGGAGAGCAGACCTCGAGCGCGTGGGCGATCGGCGAGGTTTGAGCCGGTGCGCGAGACGATCTCCTCGCGGCGGACAAGCGCGAGGGAGCGGCGCGAGACTCGCGGTAGGGAACAATCATCGACTGCATCGCGTCGGTTGAATGCGCGCCGTAGACGCGGCGGCCGGCGAGCCAGCGACCGGATCGATGTGGTGGCACAGATGCCAAAGGATTCGTCGACGGCTGAAACCGCCGAGATACAACGCGCTGCTCCTGGAAGTAAGACGCTGACCATAAATGATTTTGAGCAAGCGGCTGGAGCGCAGACGGCTCCAGCGAATGGAGTCTACGCCAGCGGTGTGTCGCAGCCGGATGAGGATGTGAGCTTGACGCAAACGCCTGCGACGGCGGCGGTATCGCGCGCCGCAGCGCAGCCCGGCGTGACGGAGGTAGCACCAGCGGACCGTCAGCCGATGGCTCCGGCACGCAGTGCACCGTCGGACCTGGTGGGTGCCCCTCTGGCCGCGTCTATGCACAGTCCAGCGCACAATGAGTCGCACGGAAAGTCAGCAGCGGACCCAGAGGTCGCGCCGGCGACGCACATGGAGCTAGCTGAAGAGGTGGAGCAGCCAGTGGTATTGCCCGGGCTCTATCGGTATGGGCGATTGATGGTGCCGCCGCCGATGCGGGGTACGCGCGAGATTCTCGTCCACCAGAATTTAATCGCCGACGAGGAAGGCCTCAGCCGCATTCAGGATGATGAGGATCTTCGCCGCATGCGTGCAGAGCGGATGCTGGTGGATTTTCCCGAGAGCGCGAGCCTGCGCATGAATCCTGAGCTGGCCGGGGATCGTCGCTGTGCGCGCCCGTGGACGGTGCGCTTCGCGGCAGAGATTGCGCGTGCGTATTATGAACGCTTTCATCAACCGCTGCAGGTGAACTCGGCGGTGCGGACCGTGGCGTACCAGGTGCGGCTGCGGCGGGTGAATGGCAATGCCGCGGGAATTGGCGGGGATATGGCGTCACCGCATTTGACCGGGGAGGCGCTGGACTTTGGCAAGCGCGATATGAGCACCGCGGAGATTGCATGGATGCGCACATATCTGCGGCCGCTAATGCAGGTTGGGAAGGTCGATGTGGAAGAGGAATTCCAGCAGGCATGCTTCCACATCAGCGTGTATCGTGGGTATGCTCCGGACCTGCCGGGAACGCGGAGGCATGCGTCTACGCGGAGTGAAGTGGCGCAGTTGCGTGAGCCGCGCGTCCGCAGAACACGTGCAGATCTGGAACCGTAACGAGTTTCGTAGCCAGGTGTACCTTGAGTGGGCGGCTGCAGCGATGCAGCCGCCCCATTTTTTTCTTACTCGTTTGGATTCGGTGGAACCTTTGCGCCCTTCTTGCGAGCTTCCGATAAACCGATGGCGATTGCCTGCTTGGGATTGGTCACTTTCTTTCCGCTGCGACCACTCTTCAGCTTGCCCTGATGCATTTCGTGCATCTCGGTTTTAACCTGCTTGCCAGCCGAGGGGCTGTACTTGCGGATGGACTTCTTTGCGGTGGTTTTCTTTGCGGCTTTCTTGGTTGCGGACTTCTTTGTAGTCGACTTCCTTGCTGGAGATTTCTTTGCAGCAGCTTTCTTTGTTGCGGACTTCTTTGTTGCCTTCTTGGTTGCCATGTGGGTGGAACCTCCCGTGAAGTTTGAGCGCATGCGCACAAACTTCGTTGCATCAAGAGGTGCGCGGTTTGCGCAGAATGATGTACAGGCCGATGAGTAGACCGATACCGAGCGCTACGTAGAACACGCGGCTGTGAGAGCGGTCGAGATTTCCGTTGCGCCATGCGGCATAAGTGAGGTTGAGATCGGCGGCGAGGCCGGGGATGGTGACGGCGTCGAAGAGCTCGTTCCCGTTGGCTGCGGGAACGACGGGCAAAGACCCAAAGATGCGTGCGGGGCTCGGCGACGCGCCATCGCGGTCTTTGGGGATGGCGGCAATGAGGGCGTTGATCTCGGCGTCGCGAGGGTCGTTGAAGAGCGCGGTGTCGGCGGTGTTGGGGAAGAGGGTGACATTGCCGGTGAGCGCATGCTCGATGGCGGAGACGCCGTCCTGGCAGACGCCGAGCGCGTAGTACCCGCCGAAGGGAAGGGTCGGGTGGGCGGCGTGCAGATGAAGGTAGGCCACCGTGAGAAGACCAGCCAGGCGCGCGACCTCGATGGCCTGCTGGCCGGTGTACTCGTGGGCGTTGCGCTTGAGCACCCAGGGCTGATCGAGGGTGTCCATGGTGCGCCATTCGGACTTGCCGTCGATGCCGAAGTAATAGCTGATGTCGGCGTTGATGCGTGGGCCGTGAGCGCCTGCGGCGGGATGGATGTGCCATTCGTACTCAGCGTGCGACGCGGGGACGAGCAGGTGGCGGCCGCTGGAGTGGGGGACGATGATCTGGGAGTCGATCCAGAAGGGCGCCATGACGTCCTCGCCGTTGTAGTGCAGATGCGCGAAGTTGGCGAAGTAGCGCGCGTCGTCGACGGTGACGGTGTGACCAGTGGCGGCGAGCGCGGTGAGGAGCTGCTCGGGTGTGGTGGAGGAGTGGCCCTGGGTGGTGACGGTGAAGGTTTGTGCGCCGTCGAGTTTGTTGGCGGCGAGGCGGTTGAGGATGTCGGCGAGGCGCTGGCTCTCAGCATGTTCCGGCGCAAGATTGTTGGGGCCGTCGCCGCGGGTTACTCCGTCGCCGAGCGCGGTCACGATGCCGTCGGTGGTGAAGGGTGGGAGCGTGGAGGGCTGGTCGAGCGAAACTGTTGCGGATTGGTTGAGCGAGTAGGGGCCGAGGTCGAGGTACTGATTGGTCTGGGCTTCGGACAGAGGAGCGCCGGGATGAACAGAGGATGCGGCTTCGAGCTTCTGGTCTTTGCCGGCAATGTGGCCGACGACGCGCACGGTTGGGTTGATCTCGCGCATGGTCCAACCGGGAAAGCGGTCGAGGCCCTGCCAATCGGCGCCGAGGATCCGCTTGCGAAGTTCGTCGATGAGCTTGGGGGTAAGGAGCGCCGGACCTTTTTTGCCGCCCTTGTCGAGTTGGTCGATGAGAGCGTTGGTGAAGCCGGGTTGCGCGGAGAGCTGCCGCATCATCTGCGAGAGCAGGATGGTGTTAGGCGGCATCGGCGTCTCGGGGACGACGTAGGTGCGATGGCAGCCGGAGGCGGCGAAGAGCGTGCCGAGCAGCGCGAGTTTGCGGGTTGGGCGCATGAGTAGGTTAGACGCCAAACCCGCTCATCATGCGTCGAGCTTCTTCACCACTAATTCATTCAGCAGAGCGGGGTTGGCTTGGCCTTTGCTCAGGCGCATGACCTGGCCGACGAAGAATGCGGCTACGGTGCGCTTGCCGCCTTTGAACTGCGCGACCTGCGCGGGGTTGGCCGCGATGACCTCGTCGATCATGGCTTCGATCGCGGAGGTATCGGAGATCTGCTGCGGCTTGTCGCGGTCGTAGATATAGAGGAAGTCGCGGCCCTCAGTGAAGCAGGTGTCGAGCAGCTGCTTGAGCTGCTTGCTGCTGATCTCTCCGGCTTCGGCGAGATCGGCGGCGAGGACCAGGCCGTCGAGGCTGACCGGGGACTGGTCGAGCTCGATGCCCGCAGCGCGCAGGCGCATGGTGATCTCGGAGAGCAGAATGGCGGCGACGCGCTTGGGCGATTTCGCGGCCTTCGCGGCGAGCTCGAAGAAGTCGCCGAGGGCGCGGTCGGTAGTGAGTGTGGCAGCGTCCTGCGCAGATAGACCGTAGTCGGCAGAGAGGCGCGCGCGGCGGGCTTCGGGGAGCTCGGGCATGGCCGAGAGAATCTGCTTCTGCCACTCGGCGCCGACGATCAGGGGCGGAAGGTCGGGCTCGGGGAAGTAACGGTAATCGTGGGCCTGCTCTTTGCTCCGCATGGAGAACGTACGGCCTTCGGCGTTGTTCCACAGGCGCGACTCCTGCACGACGCGGCCGCCATCTTCGAGGACGCCGATCTGGCGCTCGATCTCGTACTCCAGCGCGGCGCGGATGTAGCGGAAGCTGTTGACATTTTTGACTTCGGCCTTGGTGCCGAACTTGTCCGCGCCCTTCAGCATGACGCTTACGTTCGCGTCGCAGCGAAGAGAACCCTCTTCCATGTTGCAGTCCGAGACGCCGGTGTAGAGGAGGATTTCTTTGAGCTTCGTCAGATATTCGAACGCTTCGTCAGGCGTTCGTAAGTCCGGCTCGGAGACGATCTCGACCAGCGGCGTGCCGCAGCGGTTAAGGTCGATGTAGGTGCGGGTGGCGGAGTCGGGAAAGCCATCGTGGAGGCTCTTGCCTGCGTCCTCTTCCAGGTGCAGGCGCGTGACGCCGATGCGTTTGGGCGCGCCGGTTGCATCGGGCACGACGATCACGCCGTGCTCGGCGATCGGCTTGTCGAACTGCGAGATCTGGTAGCCCTTGGGCGAGTCGGGATAGAAATAATTCTTGCGCGAGAAGATGCTGGTCTCGCGAATCTCGCAGCCGATCGCTTTCGCAGCCAGCACGGCGAACTCGACTGCCTTCTTATTGAGCACCGGGAGAGCGCCGGGCAGGCCGAGGCAGACGGGGCAGACGTGTGTATTGGGCTCGCCGCCGTACTCGTTCCTGCAGCCGCAGAAGGCCTTGGACTTGGTGAGCAGCTGGACGTGGACCTCCAGGCCGATGACGGGCTGGTACTTGGCGAGAATCTCCGGCGAGAGTGCGAGGGCTGCGGACATTAAGTTCATTTTATCAATGCGCGACGCCCTAGTACGTAGCACTTACGAAACACGGGATTTCGTCCACAGGCTCGGCGGTGGGCTTCATGTAAGATTGGGGCATTAATCCACAATTACTGCTGGCTCCCACAGTCGTTTGCCAGGACCATCTTTTGGAGCCCAATTGTCCCATGCAGTCGTACTGACGGGACACGCAGAGGTTCTGGCTCAGTCTTCGTTGCTGGAGAGGCTGGCGCACCGGTGTGACCAGGCTGGAGCCATGAACTGGCTCAGCTACTTTCTAGCTGCGTCAAGCTTCAGGGGAAAGAATCCCTGCCTGGTATTGATCGTGGAATCTGGAGCGATCGATACCTCTCTGCCCAGGGATTTCTCATCCGGTGGGGAGGATGTGCATGCAGCGGTGCTTCTGTTTGAGTATCGCTTGTTCGGCCTGCCTACGGGTGCCTTCTGCACCGATGACTGGGGCGGATTTCGTACCGTCGTCGCTCCCGAGGCAGAGCGCGAGGCCGTGAGCGCTATGGCTGCCGAGGCGCTGCTGAGGAATGGTGCACAGCTCGCACTGATCTCCTATAGCCGTCTTCCGCGCACGGGGAGAGCGGTTATCCCATCACTCAACCTTCCCGTCCTATGGGCAACGCGTAAACGGCCGAAGGCGATGACACTGCTGCTCGAACCGACGCTGCATGCCACGCTGGCGACTTTGGGGAAGTCCACGCGTTTCAATCTCGGATACTATCGCCGCCGCCTCCATGCCGCGACCCAGTGCGAATTGATTGGCGATATCCGCGGCCTGCTGTCAGAGCATGAACTGGGCGCTATTAACCGCGCGTCGCTCAATCCTATCGAGCCGAGCGAGCTTCGTATGCAATACAAGAGCGCCTGCAACTCGCCCGGAGGGTTTCTGCTGGGATTGCGAAGCGCCACAGGGCAATGGTTGAGCCTCATTGGAGGATGGCGACAGGGGAGTGTGACGGTGCTTCACTGGCAGATCAATGCGGCAGGCCATGAGAGGCTGTCGATCGGAACGGCCATGCGCTCGTATTTTCTGGAGCACGAAATACAACACGGCTCCAAGAAGCTGATCTATTACGGGGGAACTCCCCACTCCATTGGAAACTCCTTTGTACGCGAAGAGGTGACGGATCTGATGGTGCGGCGGCGTTCGTTGCGCGGAGCTGCTCTGCACGGAGTGGGCCGGGTGCTTGCATTCCTGCGGTCCTACGTGACGATCAACAGCCAGCTCGTCCAGGCCATCGGAAGCGATGAGTTCGTTTGGCGTTCTGCCAACGAGAGGGCTCCGGAAGGCGAACCCCAGAGCGCGCCGCTGTAATGGGATTCCGGGCCGCCGAGATTGCGAGACGGTGAATGATGGGCGAGCTCTCGGAATCTGCAAGCAGGACGTAAGATAGAGTCTGCATGATTCTTCCCTTCGTCCGCGAGTTGGTCGCGGACCTGGAGCATTCGGAAGCCTTTGAGCGTGCGCGTCGCCACCTGGCGGGCGGCACGGGCCGGAGACGTGTGTCTGGTCTAACCGCAACGGCACGAGCCCTCTACCTCCCATATTTTGTGCGCGCTGCGCAAGCGGCCCAAGGACAGCACGCGCCTGTATTGGTGCTTGTATCGGACAACAAGGCAGCGGAGTCGTTGCATGCAGCCGTGATCGCCGCGTGTGAACTGAGCGGCGCGCTCGATGCCGAAGAGGTGCTGCGGCTTCCGGCGCATGATGTGCTGCCCTTCGAGAATTTATCGCCGCACGGAGAGATCCAGGAGCAGCGCGCGTCGGCGCTATGGAAGCTCGCGAGTGGACTGGCGAAGCTGGTGATCGCTCCTGTCGAGGCGGCATGCATGCGGCTGTTTCCGCGCGATTACTATGCGGCCCTCGCACTGCGGTTGCGCGTCGGTGAGGAGCATCTACCGGATATGCTCGTCGAGCATCTCCTGTCTGTCGGCTATACGCGCGTGGATGTGGTGGAGATGCCCGGGCAGGTTTCGACACGCGGAGGGATCCTCGATGTCTATGGGCCGGAGATGGAGCGGCCGGTGCGTATCGACTTCTTCGGCGATGAGATCGAGGCCATGCGGCGCTTCGATCCGGAAACCCAGCGATCAAGCTCGGCGGTGGATGAGGTGCTGCTGCTGCCGCTGACCGAGACGCCGGCGACGGAGGCTCTGCTTACCTCGATCAACGCTAGACTTACGCGCAGTGGGGCGGCTGGCGCGCAATTGGAGGGTGGCGAGACGCCTGCGGAGTTGGTGAATCATGTTGCCCATGCAGCGTCGCGGACGGGCGAGGCCACCATCTTTCCGGGCTGGGAGTTTTATGCGGCCGTGGCAGGTGCGAAGTCGTCGCTGCTGGAGTTGATGGGCGCGCAGACGCGGGTGATGATTGAAGAACCGGCGATGGTGGAGAACCAGGGAGAGCGCTGGTGGAACAAGGTGGAGCAGCGCCATGACCGTGCCGGTATCGGATCACTCGTGGGACCGAGCGATCTGTATCTGACGCCATGGGAGCTGCAGGACAGCATTCGCGCGTATAACGGGTTTGAGCTGGATCAGCTTGGAGCCGTCGACGTGCTCGATGGCGACCGCAGCGACGCCAGTGAGATTGAGTTTGCGACCCGGCCGACGATGCGTTTTCACGGATCGATTCCGGCGTTGATCGATCAGTTGAAGCTGCTGACCGAGAATGATGCGCGGGTGCTGATTGCAGCACCGAACCAGGGCGAGGTGGAGCGGCTGGCGGGCCTGATGCAGGAGTATGGCGTGGCCTATCGCATCGGCTCGCGGGTGGAGCATGGCGGCTCGACGACGGTCTATTCGGAGTCTAGTTACCTGGCCGGCGACCTGAGCACGCCGGTGATTGTGCGCGCCGCGATTGCCAATGGCGTGCAGGTGCTGGACCTCGATCGGAGGACAGCGCGGCAGGTCATTGTCATCGGTGCAAACGATATCAACGACGATGCGGATGTGATGGCACGGCCGGCACGGCGTCGCTCGAAGACGGCGGCATTTGTCTCGGACTTTCGCGATCTCGCGGTCGGCGATTTCGTGGTGCATGTGGAGCACGGAATTGCGCGCTATGACGGCCTGCGCAGCATCGAGCAGCCCGACGGATCCCAACTCGAGTTGATGATTCTCACCTTCGCGGAAGATGCGAAGCTTTACATTCCGCTGACGCGGCTGGACCTGATTCAGAAGTATCGATCGACGGAGACTGGGCCGGCGCCGCAGTTGAATCGGCTGGGAAATCCGGCGTGGGCCAAGACCAAAGCGCGCGTGAAGAAGGCCATGCAGGACATGGCCGAAGAGCTGCTGAAGCTCTATGCGCAGCGCAAAGCCGCGGTGGGCACCGCCTTTTCGCCCGACAACAACATGCAGCGCGAGTTCGAAGACGCCTTCGACTTCAACGAGACCGACGACCAGTTGACCGCAATCGCAGACATTAAGGCGGACATGGAGTCGACCCAGCCGATGGATCGGTTACTGTGCGGCGATGTGGGCTATGGCAAGACGGAGGTTGCGATGCGCGCGGCCTTCAAGGCGGTACAGGATGGTAAACAGGTAGCCGTTCTGACCCCGACGACGGTGCTCTGCTTCCAGCACTTCGAGAGCTTCAAACGCCGTTTCAGCAAGTTCGCCGTGGTGGTGGAGATGCTCTCGCGCTTCCGGACCGCGAGAGAGAAGAAAGATATTCTGGAGCGGGCCGAGCAGGGCAAGGTGGACATTCTCATCGGCACCCACGCCCTGTTGTCGCAGGGACTGAAGTTTCAAGACCTTGGGCTGCTGGTGGTGGATGAGGAACAGCGCTTCGGCGTGCGGCACAAGGAGCGCCTGAAGCAGATGCGCGCGGCGATTGATGTGCTCAGTATGTCGGCAACGCCGATTCCGCGCACGCTGCACATGTCCTTGGTGGGACTGCGCGATATGAGCGTGATCGAGACTCCGCCCAAAGACCGCATGGCGATTCAGACCATCGTTGCAAAGTTCGACGAGAAGCTGATTCGCACGGCAGTCGAGGTGGAGTTGGAGCGCGGCGGGCAGATCTACTTCGTGCACAATCGGGTGGAGACGATCTACGAACTGGCCTCGAGGATTCGCGAGCTGGTGCCGCAGGCACGAGTTGTGGTGGGTCATGGGCAGATGCCCGAGGCAGAGCTGGAGCGCACCATGCTCGCGTTCATGGACGGCGAGTACGACGTGCTCTGCGCGACCTCGATCATCGAGAACGGCCTTGATATTCCGCGCGCGAATACGATCATCATCAACCGCGCGGACCGCCATGGACTGAGCGAGCTGTATCAGCTGCGTGGCCGCGTGGGGCGGTCGAATCGCAGGGCCTATGCGTATCTACTGATTCCTCCGGAGCAGCAGTTAACCGAGATTGCTCGGCGTAGGCTGGCGGCCTTGAAGGAGTTCTCCGATCTCGGCGCAGGCTTCAAGATTGCGGCGCTCGATCTTGAGCTGCGCGGCGCGGGCAACATGCTGGGCGGCGAGCAGTCGGGGCATATCGAGGCCATCGGATTTGAGATGTATACGACAATGCTCGAGGAAGCGGTGAGCCGCCTGAAGGGCGAGGGTCGCGAGGAGCGGCCGCAGGTGACGGTGAACCTCGGGATCTCGCTGCGTATCGATGACTCCTATATTCCGGAAGAGGGTCAGCGGCTGCGGATGTATAAGCGCATCGCCGGCGCGGAGTCGATGAGCGCGCTGACGGAGGTGCGCGCGGAGCTCGAAGATCGCTATGGCCAGCCGCCGGGGAGCGTGCTGCATCTGCTGATTGCGGGAGAGATTCGGCTGACATGCGAGATGTTGGGGATCGCGCAGATCGAGCGCAAGCGGACGTTGATCGAAGAGCCTAAGAAGGCAGTGACTCCACCTGCGCGACCGAATGTGCAGCGGCCGAGCTTTGGGAGCTGGTCGACGGCACAGCCGCCGCGCGAGCCGCTTGCAGGCCGTCACGGCCAGGCGCCGCAGACGGCAAATCTGCAGTTCTCCACACGCGCTGCAGCAACTCGTCCGGTGACGAACGCGACCGTTGCGCTGCGCGAGACCGCTGCCGTGCGACCATCGAACGCGCCGGCAGCGCAGGCAGGCAAGCTGAAGCCGATGCGCGAGATGCTCTACATCACCTTCAGCGAGAAGCTGCACGCGGCACCACAGGAGGATGGCAAGGGGCTGAATGTGGGGGCACTGATGAAGCTGGTGGCGCGTAACGCAAAGAACGGAGCGCAGCTCACGCCGCAGGGGACGCTACGCTGGCCGCTCTCGAGTGCGCAGGCCGATGTGGTGCTGGCCGAGACGCGTGAGCTGCTGGAGATGCTTCGTCCGCAGGGAGCTTCCAACTCCTAGCGAACGGCCGCGGCATGAAAGCCGTGGCGATATGCGCTACACTTTGCGCATCATGAAATTGTGTCGCCTTCTCGCCCTTCCGCTCCTCGCCACTCTTATGACAAGCCCTACAGTAAAGGCTCAAAACCTCGCTGCCGACGGCGCCAGTCAGACGTTCGACTATTTGAGCAATCAGTACTTCCAGGATATTTATTTCAAGTTTGCTCCCTCAGCGGGCACCAGCGCGGGTCTGCATCAGTACGACTCGCAGCTCGAGGATTATTCAGCGGCCGGCGCGCAGCGTGAGATTGCGGCGTTGCATGATTTCGAGAAGAAGCTGATAGCGATCGATCCTACGGCGCTCGATGCCGAGCCTGCGGCGGACTACCAGATTCTCTTGAACAATGTGCGCGGACAGCTGCTGCAGCTGGAGGTGATTCGCGGCTGGGAAAAGAATCCGGACCAGTATTCGAGCGGCGTGACCAGCTCGATCTTTGTGATCATGGAGCGGCCGTATGCGCCCGTGAATGTGCGGCTGCGCGCCACGATCGATCGCGAGCAGCAGATTCCGCAGGCCCTGGAATATGCTCGCGCGAACCTGAAGAACCCTCCGCACATCTATACCGAGATCGCTCTGGAACAGATCGACGATGACATCAGCTTCTTCCAGAAAGATGTTCCGACTGCATTCTCCGCCGCTACCGATGCGCAAGCCAAGGCGGATTTTGCGAAGAGCAATGCGGCGGTCATTGACGCACTGAAGAGCTACGCCGCGTGGATGAAGACGGATCTCCTGCCGCGTTCGAACGGCGACTTCCGCTACGGCGCGGACACGTTCTCGAAGGCGCTTGCGTATAACGAGATGGTCGATCTGCCGCTGGATCACCTGCTGCAGATTGGATATGCGGACCTGCACAAGAACCAGGCGGAGTTCGCGCGTGTGGCGAAGGAGATCGATCCGACCAAGACGCCGCAACAGGAGCTGGCTGAGCTGGCGACGATGCATCCGGCGCCGGATAAATTGTTACAGGCATTTCACGATCGCTTCGAATCCGAGATCGGTTTCATTCGCTCGCACCACATCATCACGATTCCAAGCGACGTGCAGCCGACGCTGGAAGAGACTCCGCCATTCATGCGCGCGACGACGCAGGCGTCGATGGACCCCCCGGGACCGTTTGAGAAGAACTCCAACAAGGCGTACTTCAATGTGACGCTGCCGGAGCCGAGCTGGTCCGCGGATCGCACGTCTCAATACATGGCAGCGTTCAACATGGGAACGATTGTTTCGACGAGTGTTCACGAGGCGTATCCGGGCCACTATATCCAATTCCTGTGGACGCCGCAGTTTCCGTCGACCATTCGCAAGGTGCTCGGAGCCAATACCAACATCGAAGGCTGGGCGCACTACTGCGAGCAGATGATGCTGGATGAAGGTTATGGGC
>FSYS01001458.1_pt1 | contig 23025 bp, 13 predicted proteins | sample 1638491 | NCBI WGS metagenome assembly FSYS01 (sample SAMEA3914788, study PRJEB12502) | metagenome | biome: forest; material: soil | place: Canada | collected 2011-07-03 | depth 0.1 m | reverse complement strand
GCCGCCGAGGGCGTAGTAGTCCTTGGCGAGGATGGGGTCGTACTTGTGGTCGTGGCAGCGGGCGCAGGCGACGGTGAGGCCGAGGAAGCCACGGGTGACAGCGTCGATGCGCTCGTTGCGTTCGTCGGCGCGGCCCTGGACCGGCTCGGCCTGATCCCAGATCCAGGGGGCGCCGCCGAGGAAGCCCGTGCCCTTGAGGTCGTCGGCGGTGGGGTGCGGGTTCATCAGGTCGCCGGCGAGCTGCATCTTGACAAACTTGTCGTAGGGAAGGTCGTCGTTGATCTGTTTGATGACCCAGTCGCGGTAGACCCAGGCGCCGTCGAGCGGCATGTAGCCACGGCCGCGGGGATCGAGGCCGCGGATGTCGTCGTCGCCGTAGCGGGCCACGTCGAGCCAGTGGCGGCCCCAGCGCTCGCCATAGGCAGGCGAGGCGAGGAGGCGGTCGACGACCTTGGCGAAGGCCTCGGGCGAGGAGTCCTTTTCGAAGGCTGCGATCTCGGCGGGGGTCGGCGGCAGGCCGGTGAGATCGAGGGTGGCGCGACGGATCAGGGTGCGCTTGTCGGCCATGGGCGCGGGCGTCATGCCCTTCTCTTCGAGCTTGGCGAGGACGAAGCGGTCGATGTCGGTTTTGGGCCAGGACTTGGCCAAGGATTGATAGGCAGGGTCCTTGACGACCGGGATCGCGGGGTCCTTGAGCGGCACGAAGGACCACCATTTGCGCATTTCGTCGGTGATCTGTTTGCCGGTGCGGACCGGGGTGGTGCTCTTGGGCCAGGGCGCGCCCATACGGACCCAGTCGGAGAGGACCTGGATCTCGTCGGCGGTAAGCTTGGCGCCCTTGGGCGGCATTTTTAGGTCGGTGGTCTGGTGGACGGCGGTCAGCAGGAGACTCTTTTCGGGGTCGCCGGGAACGATGGCGGGGCCGGAGTCGCCGCCCTTGAGGATGGAGTCGCGGGAGGTAAGGGAGAGACCTCCCTTGGCGGCGTCCTGGTGGCAGCCACCGCAGGAGTTGGCGAAGATGGGACGGACTTTGTTCTCGAAGAAGTCGTCGCCGGGCGAGCCTTTGGCCTGGGCGGCGGTGAGCAGAGCGACGACGGGCTGGGTGGCCTCGGCGCTATCCCAGGCGGCGCCGCGACGGACCCACTCGGCGAGATTGGCGATGTCTCCGTCGGCGAGTTTCTCGCCTTTGGGGGGCATCTTGAGGTCGCCGGTCTGCTTGATGGCCTGGATGAGCAGGCTCTTGTCGGGGCTGCCGGGAACGACTGCGGGGCCGTCGTCGCCCCCCTTGAGCAAGGCTGCGTGGGAGTCGAGACGGAGGCCGCCGGCCTCTTCGGTGGTGTGGCAGCGGTAGCAGCTTTGCGCGAGGACCGGGCGAACCTTCTGGGTGAAGAACTGGATGTTGTCTTCGGCGCCGGAGTCCGGGCCGGAGGCCGGGCCTGCGGTGGCGGCGGCGCGGGGCGTGATGATGGTTGGAGCTGGCAGGGCGGCAGCGGTCTTGTCTTGACCGTGGACGGCCGGCGTTTCGGTCGACGCCAGGGTGGCGAAGGCGGCGAGGGTACAGAGGGCGAGATTACGGGTAGAAGTCGAAAGTGGCCTCAAAGTGTATCTCCGTCCTAAGTGCGGCTGTGGTGCAGTCTTCAACTGGTCTTGATGGAACTTGCGGCTGCGCTGCGTGAAGCGGGTGCGGGGTCTGAGGCTCGGTCGCCGCGGGAGAAGTGTTCGATGTGATCGACCAGGTCCAGGAACTCCTGGCCATGAGTGCGGAGACTCATACCGCCGTCTGCGGGATTCAGGGCGGGGAGCTTCATGTCGAGCGCGATGCGGGAGCCGCAGTGGTCCTCGCGGCCGGTGCGGGCGAGGACGATGACGCGGGTGCCGAGGAAGAGCGCTTCGGCGGTGTTGTGGGTGACGAAGACCACCGTGGGGCGGGTCTCGCTCCAGGCGGAACGTAACAGGCGCTGCAGGCTGGCGCGGGTGGCGGGGTCGAGTGCGCTGAAGGCCTCGTCCATCAGCAGCACGCGGGACTTCATCATGAGGGCCTGCGCGATGGCCACGCGCTGCTGCATGCCGCCGGAGAGCTGGTGCGGATACTTGTGGGCGTCTGAGCGCTGCAGGCCCATGTGTTCGAGCTGCCGGTAGGCCTCTTCGTGGACCTGACGGCGGAAGGCGCGGAAGCTGGGACGGAGCCGGCCGAGGATGTGGTATTTGGAGGTCTCGGGACCCATGGCAAGGTTCTGGAGGACAGTGCGGTCGGGGAAGAGCGCGTACTTCTGGGGCACGTAGCCGGAGCGGGCGTCGACGCGTTCGACGGGGCTGCCGGCGACGTTGATCGTGCCGGAGATGGGGCGCTCCTGGCCGAGGATCATGCGGAGCAGCGTGCTTTTGCCGCAGCCAGTCTCGCCGAGCAGGACGACGAACTCACCGGGCTCGATGTCGAGCGAAATGTCCTCGAGGACGACGCGGCGGGCGTTCCCTTTGCCGATGGGATAGGAGACGGCGACATTCTGGGTTTGGATGGCGGCGCTGTCCGGCTGGACGTTGGGCAGCGCGATGGCCGTGGCCTCCGTCGGGGTGGTCGTCGAGGATGGAGTCTTCACTGCGGACGCACTCACGCTTGAAACCATGGATGTAACCTCCGGTTGAGCACACGCAACGAGAGATCGATGAGATAGAGGAGAAGGGCGACCCAGAGGACGTAGGGAAGGATGACGTCCATGCCCATGTGGCGGCGCATGATGGCGATGCGGTAGGCGAGGCCGTCGGATGCGGCGATCATCTCGCCGGCAAAGAGGAAGAGCATCATGGGCTTGAGGTTGAGTCGAAGACTATTGATGACCTGGGGAAAGATCTGGCGGAAGACGACGCGGTACGCGACATCGAAGTTGTTGGCGTCGAGGGTGAAGGCCTTGACCACCTGCTCCTGCGGGACCGCCTTCACCATCTGGGTGACGTCGAGGATCATGGTGGGTGCAACACCGATGACGATGAGGGCAATCTTGGACCATTCCTCGATGCCAAAGACAATGAAGAGAATGGGGAGCAGGGAGAGCGCGATGATCTTGTCGAAGAAGAGGACGAAGCGCAGGAAGCCCGCACCGAACCAGGGGAAGAGCCCGATGTGCAGCGCGAGGATGACGGCGGGGACGAGGAGGAAGAGGCTGACGAAGAAGCGGCGACCGCTCGAGACGGTGTCCTTCCAGATCATGGAGTGGCGCAGCCGCTCCCAGGTGCTGGCGTTGTCGGCGGGGATGTAGTCGTCCTCCTCGGCGGGCTCGAGCACGGCGGCGTGGAGGCCGGCGGCGAGCTGGTGGGCATTGGGGACGACGCGATCCTCGGGGTTGTCGCGGTGGCGGCTGATGGAGGTGTGCGCGTAGAGACCGATGCAGACGACGAAGAGCAGGCAGGAGAGCGCCTGGGCGAGCAGGCGGTTGGGCCGTGCCTGGATATCGAATGGATTCGCGAGCTGTGCCAGGTTCGCCATGGCGGTTAGAGCTTTCCTTGCTGGGCGGCCTGCATGTAGGCGGCGTTGAAACGGAGGCGGACGCGGCTCTTGTCGCCCTGGACCGCGCCGTTGGGGTAGGCGATGGCGACGTCGTCGACGGACTTCACGCCCTGGCCGAGCAGGCCGTGGGTGAAGCAGAACTTGCGAACGAGGTCCATCTTTTGCTGCAGCGCTGGGCTGGTGGCGAAGTCGGCGGCGGCCTTGGGGGTACTGAAGAGTGCGGTGGTCTTGAGCTGCTCCTTGTAGGAGTCGACGGTGTCGTCGGAGGCGGCGGCTGAGTACTTGATGGCGTTGGGCTGGCCGGCGGCGAGCTGGGCAACGGTCTCATACCAGGCGCCGGTGATGGCCTTCGCGAACCGCTGGCCGTCAGGGGTGTTGAGGATGTCCGTGCGGACGACGAGGAGGTCGAGGATCTCGCCGGGGATTTTGGAGGAGTCGAAGATCTCGTGGACGCTCTTGTCGGTGGCGATCTGGGAGACGAGCGGCTTCCAGGTGACGACGGCCTGATTGGACTTGTTGTTGAGGAAGGCGGCGGCGATGTCGGAGTCGGAGGTATTGATCAGGCGGAGCTTGGCGAGCTGGGCCTGCTGTCCGTTGAGCACCATGCCGCGCTCGAGGAGATACTCGGAGACGGTCTTTTCGACCAGCATGATGGGCTTGCCGGGCAGGTTGGCGAAGGTGAGGCCGTTGCGGACCAGGACGGCGTCGTTGCCGTTGGAGTAGTCGCCGACGATGATGGCCGTGGAGTCGACGCCGGCGGCGGCGGGCATGTCGAGCGCCTCCATGTTGGTCATGGTGCAGGCGGCGATGTTCTTGGCGACGAAGGAGTCGAGCGAGGCGGCGTAGTCGAAGCGCTGGACCTTGATGGCGATGCCGTACTTATCCGCCCATTTTTTGAGGATGCCGGACTTCTGCATGTAGAAGTAGGGGTTCCAACCGGCGTAGACGGACCAGCCGACGGTGAAGGTCGGGACCTCCGCCCGGGCGGCGGACGGGGAGAGCATCCCCAGGAGCAGAAAAAAGGCACACACTGCGGGAAGCAAACGCGACTTCATGGAATTCATCGGCACCTGAAAGTTCAACTGCGGGTGATGGTTCAAGATCGTCCGGTGGTCGTCTGGTTCAATTTTGAATGAGAGTGCTCAGCAAGGTCCGGGAGTGGATTGAGTGTAGACCGCGGGGAGCGTTGGGCAAGGCGGTATAGAGGGGTCCAATTGCGTTTATAGAGAATGCCTATGCGAAAGAAATCTTCTATGGACGCGATAGAGGATTTCAATGCGACGATGCAAAGTGGAGGATTTTTGGTTTAGTAGGAGCTGTACCGTTCCTCCAGACTCATTTTTTTCAATCGACTCAAGCGGTTCGCAGCTGAGGCTTTTCCGGCGCGCCGTTTGAAGAGCTGCATCACAGGGAAAATCATGTCTTTGATCGACGATCGCAGGCGGTATTGGAAGTGGGGTAAAAGCGGCGCCGCTGTGGTTGGGGCCGCGTTGGTTTGGGCCGGAGTTGCGGGCGCGCAGGACCAGGCTCCGCAGGCCGCGCACTCTCATCCGCCACGGGTGGTGAAGCCTGGGGTGAAGACGCCGGGCGTGCAGCGGCCGCTGAGTGCGCTGCACCCGGAGACGGTGTTTCCGGTGGAGGGATCGCCGGACTGGTCGGTGATGGCCAAGAACGCGGTCTGGATTACCAGCGCGCGCGCGAATCATGTGGTGCAGCTGCTGCCGGCGACCAGCAAGCCGGGGCTGATCGTGGATATTCCGAGGCCGTGCTCCGGGCTGGCGTACGGCTGGGATTCGGTGTGGGTGCCGAGCTGTGGAGAGCACAAGCTGCTCCGGCTGGATGAGGCGACGGGCAAGGTGATCGCGGAGATTCCGGCGGATCCAGCGAACTCGGAGGGCGGCATTGCGGTGGGTGCGGGGTCGGTGTGGCTGGTGGTGAAGCCGAGCACGCTGATCCGGGTCGATCCGGAGAAGAACGCGGTTGTGGCGACGCTGGAGCTGCCCTCGGAGTCGGAGGATCCGGCGTTCGGTGAAGGGTATCTGTGGATCACATCGTTTGGGCATGACCAGCTGCTGAAGGTAGATCCGAAGACGAACAAGGTGATCGACACGATTGCCGTTGGACTGCAGCCGCGCTTCCTAACCGTGGGCGCGGGTGCGGTGTGGACGCTGAATCAGGGGGATGGCACGATCTCGCGTGTGGAAGCGAAGAGCGACAAGTTGGTGGCGACGATCGAGTGCGGCATCCCGGGCACGGGGGGCGACATCACCTTCGGTGCGGGGTCGGTGTGGGCGACGTTGTATGACTTTCCGCTGACGCAGGTGGACGCGAAGACGAACATCCCGGTGAAGCAGTGGGCGGGCAAGGGCGGCGACGGACTGCGGTTCGGGTTTGGATCGCTTTGGCTGTCGAACGGCGGCCAGCAGAATGTGTGGCGGGTATCGCCGAAGCAGCAGTAGGGAACAGCTCGTTTAGGGGCTAATGAAGCAGCCGGCGCAGTCGCCGGAGAAGGTTGGGTTGGTTGAGCTTTGAAGTGGATTCGCAGGTACTGTGGCAGGAGACCTTGCATGGGGCGTCGACGTGGTCGCATGTGTTGAAGCGCGGGACGGCGCTGAGGCTGACGGCTGACGGGGATCATGCGAATGTAGGCGCGCTGCTTCTGAATGCGGATAACCCGTCGGAGCGGCTGAACTTGCCGGATACGTTGAAGGCGCAACATATCGCGCGGTTGACGACGGGCGCGGTGCTGTACTCGGATATGGGCCGGATCTTGTGCTCGATCACCGATGACACGTTGGGCTGGCATGACCCGCTCGGAGGTTGTTCGGACGCTGCGATGGTGGCGGCGAAGTACGGCGAACTGATCTATCAACAGGCGCGCAATGAGTGGCACCAGAATGCGCTGGATGGATTTCTGATCGAGTTGGCGAAGTACGGTCTCGACAGCCGCGACCTGATGATGAACGTGAACTTTTTCAGCAAGGTCGAGGTGGGCCACGACGGCGGCATGCGCTTCGTGAGCGGTCACGCGAAGGCTGGAAGCGCGGTCGAGCTGCGGGCGGAGATGAATACGTTAGTCATTCTGAATACCTGCCAGCATCCGATGGATCCTGCCACGGAGTATCGCCAGGTGCCGGTGGAGTTGACCGTGAAGCGAGTTGCGGCGCCCGGCCCGGAGGATCTCTGCCGGACATTTCGTCCCGAAAATGTGCGCGGGTTTACGTTGACCGAACGCTACTTTCTCTAACGCAAGCGGTCGGTCCAAAATTTTCAGGAGTTTGTAACGATGCCAGAAGCAGTGTTGGTGGAGAGCCCGCGGGGCGCGGAAGAGGCGATTTTTTCGGCCGATGTGCTGGCCGGTGACTCGTTCGTGCATGAGATCAAGCGGGGACAGGTTGTCCGCATCGTGGACCTTGAGGGCAACCAGGCGGTGGACACGCTGTTCTATAACGCGGATGACTATGCGGATCGATACAGTGCGCAGGATACGATCCGCGCGCAGGCGAATATCTATCTGACGACGGGAACGAAGCTGATCTCGACCGAGCGGCATGTGCTGCTGACGATTGTCGCCGATACCTGTGGGCGTCATGACACGCTGGGTGGAGCGTGCGCGACCGAGAGTAATATGGTGCGGTATGCGATCGAGAAGCGCCATATGCATGCGTGCCGGCAGAGCTTCCTCAAGGGCGCTCTCGCGTGGGCGAACGAGACTGGACGCGGGTTCGGCAAACGCGACCTGACCGCGAATATCAATTTCTTTATGAACGTTCCGGTGACGCCTGCGGGTGGACTGACGTTTGAAGATGGTGTGTCCGATGCGGGCAAGTATGTCGAACTGCGGGCGGAGATGGATGTGTTGATCGTGATCTCCAACTGTCCGCAGTTGAATAACCCCTGCAATGCGTATAACCCAACGCCGGTGCGGGTTCTGGTCTGGGATGTGGATGGAACGAACTAAGGGAGCTGCATGTTTAGGAAAGTACTGATTGCGAATCGCGGGGCCATTGCCTGCCGGATCGAGCGCACGTTGAGGAGATTGGGAATCGGTTCGGTCGCGGTATATTCGGCTGCGGACGCGAACTCGCTGCATGTGTTCGAGGCCGATGAGGCAGTCGCGATTGGGCCTGCGCCGGCCGCGCAGAGCTATCTATCCTTCGATGCGATCTTTGCCGCAGCGGAGCAGACGGGGGCGGAGGCGATCCATCCCGGATACGGATTTCTCAGTGAGAATGTAACCTTCGCAAGAGCATGTGCGGCGCGGGGCATCGCGTTCATCGGACCGCGCCCGGAGCACATCGAGGCATTCGCACTGAAGCACACCGCGCGAGAAACGGCACAGCGCTGCGGGGTCCCTCTGCTACCGGGAACCGGATTGTTGACTGATCTGAATCATGCGCTGGCGCAGGCGGAGACGCTGAAGTACCCGGTGATGCTGAAGAGTTCGGGCGGCGGTGGCGGCATCGGCATGCGCGTGTGTACGTCCGCGGAGGAGCTAGCCGAGGCGTACGAATCGGTGTTGCGGCTGAGCAAAGCGAACTTTGGCGACTCCGGTGTGTACCTCGAAAGGTATGTAGCGCGGGCGCGGCACATCGAGGTGCAGATCTTCGGTGACGGCAAGGGCGGTGTGATTGCGCTCGGAGAGCGGGACTGCTCCGCACAGCGGCGCCATCAGAAGGTGCTGGAAGAGACGCCGGCGCCGGGCCTGACGGACGCGACGCGGCGGCAGTTGTACGAGTCGGCGATCTTGTTGGGCAAGGCGGTGAGCTATGCGTCCGCCGGAACGGTCGAGTTTATTTATGACGATGACTCGGGCGAGTTTTACTTCCTCGAGGTCAACACGCGGCTGCAGGTCGAGCATGGTGTGACCGAGCAGGTGACGGGCATCGATCTTGTGGAGTGGATGGTGCTGGAGGCGTCGGGCGATCTGGCGCCGCTGGAGTCATTTTCAATCGAGCCCAAGGGAGCGTCGATCGAGGCGCGGGTGTATGCGGAGGATCCGGCGCAGAACTTTCAACCGTCGCCGGGCAAGTTAACGATGGTGCACTTTCCATCGCCCGAGTTGGCACGGGTGGAGACGTGGATCGAGTCTGGCGCAACGATTACGCCGTTCTACGATCCGATGATTGCGAAGATCATCGTAACGGGCAAGGATCGAGCGGAGGCGCTGGCAAAGCTCGACGCGGCGCTGGCGGCGAGCGCGATCGATGGGACGGAGACGAATCTTCGCTATCTGCGCAAGGTTGCGGCCACTCCGGAGTTTGTATCTGGAAAGGTAACAACATCGTTTCTGGGCGGATTCGCGTTTGCACGCAACGCGGTTGAGATCCTCGAAGGTGGAACGCAGACGACGATTCAGGACTACCCTGGGCGCACCGGCTACTGGAATATCGGCGTTCCCCCCTCGGGGCCGATGGACCATCTTTCGTTCCGCATCGCCAACCGGCTGGTGGGCAATGACGAAGGTGCCGCGGGCATCGAATTTGCAACCATGGGGGGCCGCCTCCGTTTTCATTCGGACGTGCTGATTGCGCTGACCGGAGCCGACATGGGTGCGAAGCTGAATGGCAAGCCGGTGGCGCGCTGGACGACAATCGAGGTGAAGGCCGGTAGCGTGCTCTCGTTGGGAGCGGCGTCGAAAGAAGGGATTCGCGCGTATCTGGCGCTGCGCGGCGGTATCGATACGCAGCCCTACCTGGGCAGCCGAAGCACGTTCATGCTGGGCGGCTTTGGCGGTGCCGCCGGACGCGCCCTGCGCGCAGGCGATGTGTTGCATCTGCTCAATCCAGGTGCTGACGACTCGCCGGTCTTACAAAATCCGGCGACAATGCTGGCGGAGTTTGTGCCGGAATTGACGCGGGCGTGGGAGATTGGGGTGCTGTTTGGGCCGCACACCGCGCCGGACTTCTTCACCGAAGAAGATATCGAGATGCTGTTCGCGACTCACTGGAAGGTCCATTATCAGAGCGATCGCACCGGGGTGCGGCTGGTGGGACCAAAGCCCAAGTGGGCGCGGCCAGACGGTGGTGAGGCGGGGCTGCATCCGTCGAACATTCATGACAATGCGTATGCCATTGGCACCATCGACTTCACGGGCGACATGCCAATCTTGCTGGGACCGGATGGGCCGAGCCTGGGTGGATTTGTGTGTCCGGCGACAATCGTGCAGGCGGAGCTGTGGAAGCTGGGGCAGTTCAAGGCGGGCGACACGGTGCACTTCGTTCGGGTCACGCTGGCCGAGGCCGAGGCGATGGAGCGAGCGCAGGACAGGTTCCTCGACGACCTCACGACCGCACCTCCCGTGCTACCCACTGCGTCGAAGCCGGAGCCTGCGGTGATTGCGGCGTTCACGGATAGGGCGCAGAAGATGGTATTCCGCGCCGATGGAGACAAGTACCTTCTTGTCGAGTACGGCGAGTTGGAGCTGGATCTGTACCTTCGCTTCCGTGTGCATGTGCTCGAACACAAGCTGCGCGCGCAGGAGTTGGCGGGGATTGTCGACATCACGCCGGGCATACGGTCGTTGCACATCCACTTCGACAGCCGCGTGCTGGAGCGCGCAAGGTTGATCGAGATTTTGGATGAGATCGATCGCACGATGCCGGAATTGACAGACATCACCGTGCCCTCGCGCATCGTGTATCTGCCGCTCTCGTGGGACGACCCACAGGCGAAGCTGGCGCAACAAAAGTACATGCAGGCGGTGCGGCCGGATGCGCCGTGGTGTCCGTCGAACATCGAGTTCATTCGCCGTATCAACGGGCTTGATTCAATCGACGATGTATACCGGATTGTGCACGATGCGAGCTACCTGGTGCTGGGCCTCGGCGACGTGTACCTGGGAGCCCCGGTGGCTACGCCGGTCGATCCGCGGCATAGATTGGTCACGACGAAGTACAATCCGGCACGCACCTGGACGCCGGAGAATGCGGTTGGTATCGGCGGCGCGTACCTGTGCGTCTATGGCATGGAGGGACCCGGAGGCTATCAGCTTGTCGGGCGAACGATCCAGGTGTGGAATACGTGGAAGTCGACCGAGGCCTTTGCTCCGGGGACCCCGTGGTCGCTGCGTTTCTTTGACCAGATACGCTTTTACCCGGTGAGCGCGGAGGAGTTGCTGGAGGCACGTGAGAAGTTTCCGCACGGGCAGTATGAGCTGCGTGTGGAAGAGACAACCTTCAATCTGAAGGACTATCAGGCGTTTCTCGATTCGATCAGAGTAGAGGCCGCGTCGTTCAAAAAACACCAGCGCGCTTCGTTCCATGCGGAGCGCGAGCGGTGGGTGCAGGCTGGCCTGATGACGGTCGCCGAGCCGGAGGCTGCTCCCGATGAAGATTCAGGCGCTCAGGTGGCCGAGGGCTGCGAGGGTGTCTCATCGCCGGTAACGGCGAGCATCTTCCAGATCGCGGTTGAGAAGGGACAGCGCGTGACGGACGGGCAGAAGCTGATTGTGCTGGATGCGATGAAGACAGAGATCGTAGTGGCGTCGCATGCCGCTGGCGTTGTCGAAGAGTTGCATTGCGGGCAGGGAGCGCTGGTGCAGGGAGGCCAGCTGTTGGTGTCGGTGCGGCCCGAGTAAGAAGAGGAGATCGATGGATATTGCGGGGTTACATGCGGCGTATGCGATGGGACAGGCCAGCCCCGAGAGGGTGGTCGCGGAGATCTACGATCGCCTTGATCGCGAAGGGTTGCGGCCGGTATGGATTTCCGTGGTCCCGCGTGAACAGGCGGTTGCGCGTGCCGCGGCGCTGGCTAATCAAGACAGATGCAAGCTGCCGTTGTATGGAATTCCGTTTGCAGTGAAGGACAACATCGATGTGGCGGGGATGCAGACCACGGCGGGTTGTCCGGCCTATGCGTATACGGCTACGTCGTCGGCGAGTGTGGTGACGCGGCTCGAGGAGGCGGGAGCGATCCTGATCGGCAAGACGAACATGGACCAGTTTGCGACGGGTCTGGTTGGCACGCGGACACCCTATGGTGTTTGTTCGAGTGTGTTCAATCCGCGTTACATTTCAGGCGGTTCGAGCTCGGGCTCGGCGGTGGCGGTGGCGCAAGGGCTGGTCTCCTTTTCGCTTGGAACGGATACGGCGGGCTCAGGGCGCGTGCCCGCGATGTTTAACAACCTGATTGGGTTGAAGCCGACACGCGGTGTCTTAAGTACCCGCGGCGTAGTGCCTGCATGCCGCACGCTGGATTGCGTGTCGGTGTTCGCGGAGACCGCGCATGACGCGGCGCTGGTGTTGCAGGCGGCACAGGGGTTTGACGAGAAGGACCCGTATTCGCGTGCGCCGGGTCTAGGCGCGGGAGCGGCGCCGTGGCTGCTCCATGGTGCCGGCGGATTTCGCTTCGGAGTGCCAGCTACGGAGATGCGGGAGTTCTTCGGAGATGCCTATAATCCGGCGCTCTACCAGTCCGCCGTTCAGGCATTGGTTGCGCTGGGAGGCGAGCGCGTTGAGATTGACCTGAGGCCATTTCTCGATGCGGCACAGTTACTCTATAAGGGGCCGTGGGTTGCGGAGCGCTATGCCGCGATCGCTGAATTCATCGGTGGCCATCAGTCCGCGATGGATCCTTCGGTGGAGAAGATTATCTCGAGCGCGGCGACCTACTCCGCTGTCGACGCCTTTGAGGCGGCCTACAAGCTGGAGTCGTTGAAGCGCATCACGCAGAGCATATGGAAGGAGATCGACGTAATGCTGCTGCCGACGGCGCCGCGAACCTACACGATCGAAGAGATTGCGGAGAGGCCCATCGAGCGCAATAGCCACCTGGGACACTACACGAACTTTGTGAATCTTCTGGATCTAGCAGCGGTCGCGCTGCCGGCTGGTACGCGCGCGGATGGTTTGCCGTTTGGCGTGAGCTTGATCGGTCCGGCGTTCACCGAAAGTGCATTGCTGCCCATCGCGGACAAATTGCATCGCAGACTCGGAGCGACGCTGGGTGGGTCGCAGCGCGCGCTCGCATCCGCGCCAGAGCTGCCTGCTACGCAACAGCCGCATGGATGCCTTCTGATGGCGGTTGTAGGAGCGCATCTTACAGGACAGCCGCTGAATTGGCAGTTGACCCAGCGCGGTGGCAGGCTGGTGAAGACCTGTCGTACGAGCGCGCAGTACCGCTTTTACGCGCTGAAGAATACGACGCCGCCCAAGCCGGGGTTGGTGCGCGAATCTGGATTCGCAGGGCCAGGCATCGAGGTGGAGGTGTGGGCGTTGCCCGCGGATACGGTTGGAAGCTTTGTCGACGGTGTGCCACAGCCGCTCTCGATTGGCACGCTGGAGCTAGAGGAAGGAAGTCTAGTGAAGGGATTTCTCGTGGAGCCTACAGGCACAGAAGGTGCGCTTGAGATTACTCAGCTTGGAGGGTGGCGCAGTTATCTGGCTAGTCTGAAATAGATCGTCTGATCCACGGAACTACTTCGCTGATTAGACCGTCTATTGGTCATCGTCGTCCGACGTGTTTTCGCCCTTCTTTTCAGATGTCTTATGCGGCTTGAAGGTGCCGTCGAGGATCTCGTCTACGGTGGAAAGCATTTCGGAAGAGTCGGGGGCCACGTCGGGATTGAGACGAGCGACAATCGTTCCATTCTTATCGAGAATGAACTTGGTGAAGTTCCAATGGACGTCCCCACCTGAAGGGGCGTTTTTGCTCCTGGTGAGATAGATATAGAAGGGAATCTCCTCTTCGCCGGTGAGCTTTGATACGGCCATGACCGGGAAGTCGACTTTGGCATCGGCGTAGGCCTTCTGAATCTCCGCATCGGTGCCCGGCTCGGAGGCGCCGAATTCGTTTGACGGGACGCCGATGATGACAAGCCCTTTAGATTTGTAGGTATCACTTAGTTTAACGAGTGCGGGGAGTTGCGCCTCATAACTTGAGTTCCGCGCGAGATTGACAACTAGGATGTATTTACCCTTGAAGTTAGAAAGAGGGACATCCTTGCCATCGGCTCCAGGAAGGTTGTAGTCATACGCGGTTTTGTCGGTATGTACCGGTTTTTCGGCTGATGCGGGGGGATGCTTTGCTTTGTCCTGAGTTGCTGGGGTGGGCGGAGCGCCGAAGGCCAGCATTGTGGCGGGGACGAGGAGAGTCAGCAGACAGAACAAGCCTGTTACGGAGATTGCGCGGGTTAAATTCCCCAGCGGGTTTTGCACTTGTTTGCTCCTGATATGGACGATAGAAACCGCCGCTACACATGTGAGGAAGGGCTCGGGTGTTACACCGGCGAGCCAGTGATCGACCGGCACGTGAGAGTTTGCGATAGACGTAGTATGCGATAGTCCGGTCGATATGGCGAGACTGAATTCGGTTTTCATCGACAAAAAGTGGCAAGCATGGATTTCCTCTATCTTCGATATGAGATTTTTCTATGACGAGAGGCTCGTTTGTGTTCTTCTGGGAGCCAACATACAATCTTCAACGCGCTGTCGGGACAATGCACATGAGACTTGGGAGCTGCGGTAAACGTATCTCAGTGCATACCCGTATCACAAGTTATAGGTAAAAATGGATATCGATCAGCTGAAGACGTTTCTGGAGGTATCTCGTCAGAAGAGCTTCTCGCGTGCGGCGGAAAAGCTCTACGTAACCCAGCCGTCCATCTCGGCGCAGGTTCGCGCGCTGGAGACCTATCTTGGACATCGCCTCTTTGAGCGCGGTGGGGGAAAGGTGACATTGACTGCGGCGGGGCGGGTCTTCGAGCCATTCGCGGAGGATTGCCTAACACGCTTGAATCATATGGTGCTGGCGATGGCCGACCTGGAGCGATCGCCGCGTGGCTCCCTGAGTGTAAGCGCCAACGATTCGACGGCGCTGTATGTTCTTCCGGTATTTTTTAGTAAGTTTCGTAAACAGTATCCTCGTGTTGCCTTGAATATTGTCCGCGCGGAGCGGACTAAGTCACTGGAATTGGTGCTCGATCGGGAGGTGGACTTCGGCGTTGTCTCGCTGCCATTGAAAGATCAGCGTCTGCATATAGAAGTGGTGCATAAGGATGAGCTGGTCCTTGCTGTGCCCGTGACCCATCCCTTGGCGGGCCACGAGACGGTTACTCTGCAGCAGGTGGCGAGCCACAGGTTACTGCTGCCGAAGCAAGGGCGGCGGCGCGAGCAGCTCGATGATCTGTTTGCGCAGCAGAAGTTGATTCCACGCATCGGCATGGAACTGGACTCCAACGAGTTGTTGAAGCGGTTGATCCTTAAAGATATGGGCATTGGATTCCTGCCGAAGATCAACGTGCATGAGGAGTTGCGGGCGGGCACGCTGAAGGTGATGCCAGTTGAAAACGTCGAGATCTCTCGCGATCTTGCACTGATCAGCCGTAAAGACCGCTTGCTGACCCGAGCCGGAAATGCGTTTTTCACCTTCGCGACAGGCAACGTGCGTCCCACACCGGACGAACTGTAGTACCTCTTTTCACCTAATTCTGGAAGCCCCTTGCGGCTTCGTCTCGTCGCTCACGTGTGAGGGACGAGGAGCTGCATGTGCCGCTCACCCTCCTATGTTCGGCGCTCCTGTCGCTGCGCTGGAGTGCTGGTGTAGACGCGTCGTATCGCGTGTGCAAGGCCTTATGAACCGGCAGTATCGAAATCTTCTATGAGCAACATAGGCGTATGCGCATTCGTTTGATTTCTTCAGAGTGCGTACGCATAATCAACTCACACTGCACCACAAAGCTTACTCGTCTGACTCGTGTCATCCCTGACGCGATACAGGTTTGCACCCGTATCGGCAACCCGCCGACCTCCCGTTTCCTAAAGTACCTTCGTATTCGCCGCACTGCAGGCCCTGCATTTTCTCTCACTTGGCCAGGTTTCCGAATTCTAAAAACGGAGTTTCTAAATGGGTCGTTTTCGTCTCTGTATCTTGCTGTCTCTCTTTCTCTCTCTCCTGTCGGTGGGCCATAGCCAGAGTGCGACCACGTCGGTCCGAGGACTGGTGACCGATGCCTCCGGAGCGTTGATTCCGGATGTGGACGTGACCGCAACTGAAAGCTCGATTGGGTTCACGCAGACCCACAAGACAAATGCGAAGGGCGAATATAACTTTCAGCAGATTCCTCCGGGATCTTACAAAATCAAAGTTGTAGCGCAGGGATTCAACGAGCAGACGACGCAAGCGCAGCTTCTTGTAAACCAGCCTGCCACGATCAATGTGACACTTACGGTGGGTAGCAGCAGCACCTCGGTCGACGTAACTGCGGAGGCCACCGCGCTGAACCAGACCGATGCGACGATCGGAACACCCTTCAATCAGGCTGAGATTCAGAGCCTTCCGTTCCAAGGAAACAACGTATTCGACCTGCTCTCGCTGCAGGCCGGCGTGCTGACGTTGGGCGACCAGTCGACCACCGCGATGGATAGTGACAGCCGCTCGGGCGCGGTGAATGGAGCGCGTTCGGACCAGAGCAATCTGACTCTAGACGGCGTCGACAATAATGCGCAGACGCAAGGCTATGCCTTCTATGGTGTACTGCGCCCCACGCGCGATTCGGTCGAGGAGTTCCGCGTTGTTACCACGGGCTCGAATGCGGACTCTGGACGGTCCTCCGGTGCGCAGGTTTCGGTCGTCACCCGGAGTGGCAGCAACAAGATGCATGGCAGCGCATACGAGTACTATCGGCCCACGAACACGGTTGCCAATGGCTGGTTCAATAAGCAGGCTCAGGCGGAGAGCGGCGAGCCGAACATACCCGGCAAGTATCTGCGCAACACCTTTGGAGCATCGCTGGGCGGCTCCATTCTCAAGGACAAGCTCTTCTACTTCGCCAGTTATGAGGCGGACAAGATTGCGGAGGACCAGCAGGTGATCGACGAGGTGCCCTTGGGATCGTCGGGAAGTCCGGGGCTGCGCGAGGGCTACGTATCCTACACCAATTCCGCCGGTGGAATTACGCAACTGACTCCGGCACAGATTGCGTCGATGGATCCGAAATGCTCCGGTGAGGGGACCTGTCCCCTTGGTGCGGGCGATGACCCTGCCGCGCTGGCGTATTTCGCGACGCTGCCGCAGGCGAACGGCAATCTATTGGGAGATGGCTTGAACTTTGGCTCGTACACCTTCAGCTCTCCTGCGCCGCAATCCAACATCACCAATATTGTTAAGCTCGACTACAACGTGAATCCCAAGCAGCGACTTTTTGTCCGCTTCAACCTGCAGAGCGATAACATTCTCGGCGCGGTGCAATATCCCGGTGGTCCGCCCAGCACGAACGACTATGGCAACGACAAGGGATTCGGAGTGGGCCATACCTGGATGATCTCTGACAGCCTAGTCAATGACCTGCGCTACGGGTATATCCGGCAGGGATTTGCCAATCGTGGGGCTCTCAATGGAGACTATGTCAACTTTGCGAATATCACTCCTGCGGTAGCCACGACCAGCAGTCTGGTGGTCAATGTCCCGGTGCAGAATCTGGTCGATAACATGACCTGGACCAAGAAGGCGCATACGATTCAGTGGGGCGGTAACTGGCGCTTGATCCACAACAACCGCCAAAGCAATGGAACGTCGTACAACAATGCGCAGGTGCAGTACTACAGCCTTGGCCAAGGCGCGATTGCGAACACGGGCCAGAATCTGGACCCCGGTGCTTTTGGGCTTCCCGCAGTCAATACGGGCTTCGACACGGCGTATAGCGACGCCATCGCAGCCGCTGCCGGTATCATCCCAGTCGCGACGGAGTACTTCAACTATCAGTCTGTCGGCAGCAGTCTGTCTCCGATCGGTCACGGGCTGCCAACCAGCCGCGACTACAAATCGAACGAGCTTGAGTTCTATCTACAGGATAGCTGGAAGGCGACGCGCGATCTGACTCTCACGTATGGCATGCGCTATACCAGCCTGCAGACGCCGTATGAGGTGAACGGGCAGGAGGTCGCGCCCAGCTTCAGTCTCGACGACTGGTTCCATGACCGTGCGAATGGAGCAACCCAAGGCATCACCGATCAACCGGAGATCTCGTTTGCGGGCGGAGGCCATGCCAATGGTGCGCCGGGGTTGTGGGCTAAGGACAAGAAGGACTTCGCGCCGCGGTTTGCGCTGGCCTACTCGCCCTCGCATCTGGATGGTCCGCTGGGCGCGATCTTTGGCAATGGGATGACGTCGATTCGCGCTGGCTTCGGCATCTACTATGATCACTTCGGTGAGGGCGTGGTCGACACCTTCGACTCCCAGGGCGCGTTTGGTTTGTCCTCGCGGGTTAATAGTCCGATCGACCTCTCGACCGATGAGGCGCCCCGCTTCTCGTCGACGACCTCGGTGCCGACGCAGATTATTCCGTTCACCGCGCCTGAGACGACGTACCCGGTGACACCCGGCAACATTCAGGCGCTGACGTGGGGCCTCGACAACAAGCTGAAGACCCCCTACGCGGAGACGATGGATTTCTCGATCCAGCGGGAGATCGACAAGAGCTGGACGGTGGAAGCTGCCTATGTGGGACGTCTCGGCAAGCGGCTGCTGCAAAACCTCGATCTTGCGACGCCGCTTGATCTCGTTGATCCGAAGAGTGGGATGGACTGGTTCAAGGCCGCGGGACTGATGGACTCGGCGATCCTTGCCGGCGTGCCGGCAGCTTCAATCCAGACCATACCGTACTTCGAGAATATGTTTCCGCAGGCGGCGACCGGCGGCATGACCGCGACCCAGAACATCTACAGCAATCTCTGGAGCCCGGGAAGCGTGGGCAACGAAACCTTCCCGCTGTACAGCCTGGACAACGGCTACTTTCCAGGGGCCACAACCTTGAACCGATTCTTCGACGCACAGTATGCTTCGCTCTACGCCTGGGCGACGGTTGGAACCAGCAGCTATCATTCGCTGCAACTCTCATTGCACCATGCCCTGGAGCACGGGCTACAGTTTGACTTCGATTACACCCTGGCGCGCTCGATCGACCTGGGGTCGGATGCGGAGCGCACCAGCTTTCAGCAGGGGCAGAACTTCAGCAGCATCGTGAACGCCTTCAATATCAAGGGGAATCGTGGCGTATCGGACTTCGACACACGGCATGCGATATCGACTAACTTCGGTTACAAGTTGCCGTTCGGCAGAGGCGCGATGTTCGGCTCTGGCGCCAATCCGTTCGTCAATACCTTTATCTCGAACTGGAATCTTTCGGGCTTGACCCATTGGACCAGCGGTCTGCCGTTCTCGGGCTCCGATGGCGCGGGCTGGGGCACGGACTGGGCGACGCAAAGCTTCGCCCAGGTTACGGGGAAGGTTGTTTCGGGTGGTCACCACATCGAAAACGGGGAACCCAACGCATTTCCTAATGTGACGGCGGCGTTGCAGAACATCACCGCCCCCTTCGCCGGCGTATCGGGACAGAGAAATCCGTTCCGTGGCGATGGCTACTTCTCGGTCGATGGGAGCCTCGCAAAGGTCTTCCCGATTCATGACGAGCAGGCGCTGAAGTTCCAGTGGGATGTATTCAATACGACCAATGCGGTTCGCTTCGATCCGCACAGCATCCAGAGCAATCCGTTCAGCGCCAGCAGCTTCGGTGTGTACAGCGCACAACTGGTTCTACCCCGCGCGATGCAGTTCTCGTTGCGGTACAGCTTCTAGGGCGCAATAGAATTGGGCGGATGCACTCCGCTTGGGGTGCGTCCGTCTTGCGCTAGTTTGTGTTTTCTTGCGTTCAACCTATGCTTCTAACCAGTGATTGAGGGGCCAATGTCGAAAGTTTCTGTCCTGAGCGCCAGCATGGCGGCGGTGCTCTGCCTGTCTTCGTGTGCGGTGATGTGTGCGCAGCTTCCGGAACCCAACGGAGGGACGATCGAACGCGGGACGCTGCCTGCGCGATGGTATTCCGAGGATGCGAAGTGCATGGAGATCCCGGAGTGGCAGGTGCACGAGTATAACCCGAACTTCTTCATCCTCCGGCAGTCGCCGTGTACGGACTTCGAGAAGCCCTTTGTGTTTTTGTTCTTCGGTAAGGACAAGGCGCTGCTGGCGGATACGGGCTCGCGCAACGGCAACATCGTTCCCGCGATCCAGTTGACGGTGAAGAACTGGCTCAAGCGGAACGGGCGCGCCAGCATTCCCCTGATCGTCGTCCACACGCACGAGCACGAGGACCACACCTGGGGAGACAAGGCGCTACAGGCGATGAATGATCCCGCGATCCCAGTCACATTCGTGCCCGCAGAGGTGGAAGCAACCAAGAAGTTCTACGGCATCCAAACTTGGCCGACCGATATCGGTCATGTCGATCTGGGGGGCCGCATCATCGATGTCATCCCGATTCCGGGTCATAGCGCGGCGAGCGTTGCTTTCTACGACCGGAACACCGCCGTTCTGCTCTCGAGCGACAGCCTCTACCCGGGCCGCCTGTATGTGCAGGACTTTGCTGCGTTCCAGGCGAGCACGGAACGGTTGATCGAGTTCACCAAGGACAAGCCGGTCGCCAATATTCTCGGCAACCATATCGAGGAGACGAATACCCCTTATCTCGATTATCCGGTTGGCACGATGTATCAACCCAACGAGCATGAACTGGCCCTCACGCGCGGAACGCTGCTGGAGTTGGAGGCTGCGCTGGTATCGATGCATGGCGTTCCCCAGCGATTGGCGCTGCGCGACTTTACGGTATGGCCCTCCGGACCGAAGTTCGCGAGGCCCGGCGACAGGGAACGGTTCCAGCAGCATGTGCAGGAAGAGAAAGCGCACATGTGGGACCACTCGGCTCCGTAGCCGGAGAGGGCCGGGGCGGCAGTCCCGTTCCAAGCCTGGCGGTTTGCGTTTCGGGCAGGAAGATCGGGAAACGCGGGATCCGGGATGGCCGCCTGCGGGCGGCCTCCCGGATTTTTTAGGCGCGCGATCAAATTTTCACCTTTCGTGCCGATAAAGTAATAGAGGTCTGTCAGATCTCGATCGTTCGTTTGATTGGGCATCATCTCTATACTCCGGGAATGTCATGAAATCCGTTAATTTGCTTGAAGAATCGAACCCTTATCTCGTAGCGGAGCCGATGGAGGTCCTGCGGATCCTTCAGGACATTCAGCGGGAGAAGGCGTTTGTCACAATGTCGCTTCCCCGCGGGCATAAGGTGTTGACTGTGCTGTTAGATGTCGATGAGGATTCAGGTCACTTCCTCTTTGATATCGGGCGCGATCGCGCAGAGACGCAAGCGGTTCTCTCCACCAGGCAGCTTCATTTCACCTCCGCACTCAACGGTGTCTCCGTGCGCTTTACGACGCCCACACCGACCGAGACGGAGTTTGGCGGCGCACCCGCCTTTCGTTCTCCGCTTCCGACCGACCTCCAGTACCTCCAGCGGCGCGAACACTATCGCACCAAGGTGATCCGGCCCGCGGTCTGTAACGCGAAGCTTCCGAATGGCACGGAGATCAGTCTGCAGATGTCCGATCTTTCGCTCGGCGGCGTGAGGTTGCAGTCCGGCACTATTACGCCAGATGTTTTGCCCGTCGGCTCCGTACTGCAGTATGCCGTCATGGACTTCATGGAGTTGGGAAAGGTCGAGGTCACACTGACGATCGCCTCGCACCAGACAACCCAGTATGAAGGGATCTCGACGCACTTTTACGGCTGCCACATTCATAAGCTGCCGCGGAGCAAGGAAGCGGCGGTGCAGAAGCTGGTCTTCGCGCTGGAACTGCTAAATCGTCCCAACAGTCAGAGCACGCCTCGGAGCTAACGCGATTCCGCTGGCGCCAGGATGGAAGGCGCGTGCCTCTCGTGGACTACGACGAGAGGCATGATCGCTTTTGTGGAAGGAAAAGTCTAGACCTACCTAGTCTGGGCTTGATGCGCTAGCCCTTCTGGATCTCGGGGCTGTTTTGCTGCTGCAGGGCTTCGGTGTAGAACTCGGAGGCGGCGGTCTCGATCTCGCGGATGATGCGACGGCTCTGAGCGAGTTCGCGCACATGGCCTGGACCGAAGTCGAAGTACGCTCCGGATTCGAGCAGTTGCACTGCAGCAAGATCCTGCGAGACCGTAACCCGCAGCTGCGAGAGTGTCTGGGCGAACTGGTCCGGGTCGCGATGCCGCTCGACCTTGTGCAGCTGCAGTGCGGCGGAGCGAATACGGCGCAGAATCTGAGTGAGCGCCTGGCTGGTCCGCGTGGGCCATATTTGATCGAAGATGAACCACATTACGATGACGCCCAGCGATACGCCGATAACGCGATCCCGCGCGGTGGCGATCTGGGTGGTCGCACTGAAGCCCTGCAAGGTCGTGAGGAAGAAGGCGAAGCCGATCTGCGTGCCTGTCGTTCCCATGTGCGGACTGCGAATGACCCACGCGGAGATGAAGGCGACCGCGCCGCTGACAATCACCAGCGAGGTGATGGAATCCATGTTGGGGAAGAGGAGCGACTCAGCCGCAATCGCGAACGCTCCGCCAACTGCGGTGCCGAAGAATCGGTAAAGCTGGCGCTGCTTCATCTGCCCGGTGGGGCTGAGGCCGGTGAAGAGAACGGTAATGACGCAGGTGAGAATTCCCGGCCACCCGACGGCGCTGTAAATGGTGTAGCAGATCGCCGCAGCCAGGGTGAGCTTGAGCGCATAGAGCGTTGGCCCAGGGGCCGTGAAAGCATCCGGGCGAAACAGGCGGAAGGATCGAACGAGATGGGGAGGGGGCCCGGCCGCTCGGTTGGCGGTCTTCTCCGGCGACTCGAGGCTAGCGGCATACTGTTCGAGCTCGGTCTGAATGTCCAGAAGCCCTTGCGAAGATACGGGTTCCCGCGGTTCAAGGACGAGCCGCGCGCCGGTGTTTGCGTTGGCGTCGAGCAGGGCATCGCATTGCGCTGCAATGGCGGCGTAGTAGTTGCGATCGAAGGGATCATGATGGCGAACCGTGTCAAAGCCGATCACCGCGCTTTTTTCGAGAACACGGGAGAGGAGACCGATGCGGTAGTGCAGGCCAAGAGGTACGTTGCTGAGGGTGGGGCTGCCATCGCGCACACGCTCGTAGAGCTGGTTTAGGCGCGATTCCCCGGCATGCGCAAGTTGAATGACAGTATTGTGGACAGCGCGAAATTGCTCAGGGGTGCGGTTGGCCGGCTCCTCGGCCAGAAGGTGGAAGAAACGAGCGAGCATCGAGAGCCGCTTCTGCATCTCGCGATCGAGCTCCTCGGCCGGGCGCCTGCTGCCGAAGAGGTACTCCACTGCGACGGCGCTAGCCATGACGATCGCGAGCGAAGCGATGCCGTAGAGGCTGGTGGTAATGATTGCATTCGGGCTGCGATGAGCATCCCAGGCCCCGAGAAAGACGTAACCGTAGAAGCCGAAGAGGGTGAAGAACAGCGGCAAGGATGTCGTGCCCATGCCAAAAGCCGCGATGAAGATGCCGATCACGATGCCGAGATAGCGCGCGACCTCGGTTCCATCGGTAAACTGCACCCAGAGGAGGGTCGCCGCGCACGCGGCGATGCAACCGCTCAGCATTTGGACAGCGCTGCGCAGCGTCACGCCGGGCTGGTCGCGCTGCAATAGGAAGAGCAGAGAGAGCGCGAGCCCGATGCCGGGGACGCGGAGCGTCATCGTCGCGAAAAG
>FSYS01000936.1_pt1 | contig 23382 bp, 22 predicted proteins | sample 1638491 | NCBI WGS metagenome assembly FSYS01 (sample SAMEA3914788, study PRJEB12502) | metagenome | biome: forest; material: soil | place: Canada | collected 2011-07-03 | depth 0.1 m | reverse complement strand
GCTGGTGGGTGTCGCTGTAGGGGCACTCGTCGTAGCGCTGGGCGGATTGGCCTGGAGCTTTACGCTGCAGAGCCATCTGACGGATGCGGAGAATAAGCTGTCTGCCGCGACCGCGCAGAGCTCGTCGCTTTCGGAGAAGATTGACGACACGAATGAGCGCATGAAGGCCCAGGGTCAGGCGCTTGCTCAGAGCGTTGGTCTGACGCAGAAGCAGCTCCAGGATAAGTCGGATGAACTCGTGGCCACAGAGCAGCGCGACAGAATCCAGACGGCACGGCTGGCGCGTGAACAGAAGGCGACCGAGCAGCAGGTTGGCGCGGTGCAGACCGATGTTTCCGGCGTGAAGACCGACGTTGGTGGCGTGAAGACCGATGTTGCTACGACAAAGGCAGATCTTGACGCGACCAAGACCCAGCTTACTCGTGTGATGGGTGATGCAGGCGTGATGAGCGGGCTAATTGCCACCAATCACGGTGAGTTGGAGGAGTTGAAGCATAAGGGCGACCGCAACTACTACGAGTTCACGCTCGATAAGGGTGCGGGAGCGAAGAATGTCGGGACGATTAAGATCGACCTGAAGAAGGTAGATACAAAGCGCTCCAAGTTTACGCTGGTGGTTAGCTCGGACGACAAGAACATTGAGAAGCGGGATCGAACGCTCGACGAACCTATCCAGTTTTACTCTGGAAAGTCGCCGGCGCTGTTTGAGATCGTCGTAAACAACATTGGGAAGAAGACGGTTTCGGGATATCTGAGTACACCGAAGAATGCGCCTGAGCCGATGGCCGCTCCGACCCCCACCACCTAGTTCGCTTGTTGAATATATTCTTCGAAAGGGCTGCACAGAGACTGTGCAGCCCTTGTTCTCTTAAGGTTAGGGGAGAGGAACGTTGATCGGCGCGGCATCGTGGGCGAGATGAACGGTGAGGATGGCAGACTTCTTGGCGGCCCATGCTTTGGCGGATAATTGAGGGAACAAAAATATGAGAGTGCCTACGCGGGTCTCTCCCGGAGAGACGGAATCTTCGAAGCGAAAGGGAGGAGCTGCGGGTGGGCTTACCAGCGGAGTGATCTGGGGAAAGATCTGCTCCAGGCGAGGCAGATCGAGCGCGGAGACATCGGTCGCCTGGGTCGAGCCGGTGTCGGTGGTCATGGTGGCGGAGACGCTGTCGAGGAAGATGGGCAGGCGGAGCTTGTCGGTGATGCTCACGGTTGCGACGACATAGACGTCGTCCTCGGATTGGGCGGGCGTTCCGATGATCTTGCCACCGCCGGGCATCTGCTTGAACTCGGTGTGCGGAGCGAAGAGCTCGGTCTTCTGCACGGTGATCACGGCGGTCTTGCGGGGATTCAGGAAATAGATGGCGACGCCAATGAGGATCATGACGACACCGGCGATGACGAGCTTTGGGATCAGGCGATTCTCGTCGGGCGGTGGTGCGATTTGGAGATCGGATTCAAGCATCGTGTCCTCAGGATGGTGCGACGATGGGTTCGGCGCAGGTTGGGTTTTATGTTCTTTGCAGGGCCGCCAATAGCTCTTCGACGGGACGAGTATTGAGCAAGTCGGCTGCGGTCAGCCAGGCGCGGCGCAGTTGCACAATGCCGTGGTCGAGCTGATCGAGCTCGTCGGTTACGTGGGCGTCGGTGTTCACGACGATCTTGCAGCCGTGTTCTTTGGCGAGGCGCAGATTGAGATCGTTGAGATCCGCGCGTGCGGGGGATGCATTGTGTTCGACGGCGACGCCGAGGCGCGCGGCTGCGGGCAGGAGTTGGGCGAGGTCGATCTTGTAGGGCTCGCGTTGCAACACCTTGCGGCCGGTAGCGTGGCCGAGGATATGGACGTGCGGATTTTCGGCGGCTCGGAGGACGCGCGCGGTGATCTCTTCGGCCGTCTGATTGAAGCCGGAATGGACGCTGGCGACCACGATATCCAACTGGGCGAGCGTCTCATCGGCGAGGTCGAGTGAGCCGTCGAGCAGGATGTCAACCTCCACGCCGGCGAGGATGCGGAAGGGAACTGCGGGCTTCTGCACGTCGGGCTCGTTGTTGTGCAGGCGGGCTTCGTAACGTTCCCACTGCGGGCCGCTACCGGCGGCAAACTCCTCGGCGAGCTCGGCGGAGGCCTCGCGGATACGGCGCGCGTGGGCCAGGGCGCGGGTATCGTCCATGCCGTTGGTCATGGCGAGATTCTTGGAGTGGTCGGTGATGGCGATGTACTCGAGGCCACGAGCGATGGCGGCTTCGGCCATCTCGCGGATGGAGTTGCTGCCGTCGGATTCGATGGTGTGCATGTGCAGATCGCCGCGCACGTCGCCGCGCACGATCAGCTTCGGAAGCGTGTGTTTGGCGGCGGCTTCGAGCTCGCCGCAGTTCTCGCGCAGCTCGGGAGGGATGTAGTCGAGATCGAGGGCGTTGTAGATTTCCTGCTCGGTGGCGGCGGCGATGACGACGTTGTCTTCGAGACGCAGAAGGGCGTACTCACTGAGGGTGAGGCCGCGCTTGACGGCGCGCTGGCGCAGCGCCACGTTATGCATTTTGGAGCCGGTGAAGTACTGCAGCGCGGCGCCGTAGCTGGCGCGTGGGAGGAGGCGGACGTCCACCTGAAGGTTGTTGCGCAGAGTGAAGCTGACTTTGTTCTGGCCGCGCGCGAGGAGCTTGTCGATGAGGGGAAGCGTGGCAACGTGCTCGACGGCTGCGGCTACTACGTCGGGCTCGCAGGCTGGACCGGTGACGAGGAGATCGAGGTCGCCGACCGTCTCGCGGCCGCGCCGCAACGAGCCGGCGGGGGTGATGGTCTCGATGCCTGGAAACAGCCGAATCAACTCGCTGATGCGCTCGGCGTGCTGGCGGGCTACATCGATGCGGAAGCGCGAGGAGTTCTTGCGGTAGTCCTCGATGCCTTTGAGGAGCTTATCGGTAAACTTCTGGCCCATGCGGGGAAGAGGCAGGAGATCGCCGCGCTTGGCCGCCTCTTCGAGAGCGTCGATATCGCAAACACCGAGGGCGGAGTAGACCAGCGCGACAGTCTTGGGACCCATGCCAGGCAGGCGCAGGAGCTCGAGCATGCTGGGCTTGTAGCGTTGCAGAAGTTCTTCGCGGAGGGGCATCGTGCCGGTCGCGACCAGGTCACGAATGTTGGCGGCCATGCCTTTGCCAATGCCGGGAATCGCGAGCAGCGCCTTGGGGTCGGCGTCGGCTGTCACGAGGGTGGCGAGCTGGGTGGTCTGCTGCTCTACCGCTTCGGCGGCGCGACGATAAGAGCGAATGCGAAAGGGATCGGCTGTATCAATCTCCAGCAGAGCGGCCGTCTCATCGAGCAGTCGAGCGAGGGTAAGGTTGTCCATAAAAGATCGAAGGCCCGGGTCTAACTCAAGAGGAGGCCCGGGGTCGTCTTCGATTGTAAGTTGCAAACTACCGGACGCGAAATGCGACCGATCGAATACGAACCGGCATAAGTTATCGATGCTCGACGGTTTTCTTATACAGATTTCGTACGAATCACCTGATCCGCTTGTGGACCTTTTGTCCCCTGGATGACGTCAAACTCCACCTCGTCGCCTTCCTTGAGTGTCTTGTATCCCTCCAGCTTGATGGAGCTGTAGTGAACGAAGACGTCGGGGCCGTCCTCACGCCCCAGAAATCCGTAACCCTTTGCGTTGTTGAACCACTTTACTGTCCCTTTGTACTGTGCCATGGGGTCCCTTACCGTGCTCGAAATATGCCTCCGCGTGGCCGGAAGTTATTTGTAAGACGCAGATGCGAGCAATTAGGCGGCCTGAGAGCCCCGGGGAAATCGTGAATTACAAAATTTTGGATACGGCAAAAAGTTGCCTGAAAAACTCCGGGACCATTAACTTACGGAAAAATGTGATCTGTGGCCGGGTTCCGGGTAGTCGGTTACTTTCTGGTTTGTTTGGAGCGGCGCAGGGAGTCATACAAGAGCACGCCGATCAGGGTTTTTCCGTCCTCGATCTTGCCGGTGTGGATGAGTCGCAGGACCTCGGACAGCGGGGTCATGTGCACGTCAATCTTTTCGTCGTCCTCGGGTGCGGCTTCGCCTAGGGTCAGGCCCTCGGCCAGGAGAATGGTCATGGTTTCGGTGAGAAAACCGGGGCTGGCATAGTAGTTTGTGTGGCGGGACCAGCGCTTGGCACGGTAGCCGGTCTCCTCGATCAGCTCGCGCTTGCCTGCGGGGATCAGCTTCTCGCCCGGCTCGATGCGGCCGGCCGGCAGCTCCAGGAGAAACCTTCCGGCGGCGTGGCGATACTGCCGGATCAGGAGGATGCCCGGGTCCTTCGAGTTTGACTCCGTGTCTACGGCCAGGACGACGACCGAGCCGTTGTGCCGGATGACGTCGCGGGTCGCCTTCACGCCACCTGGCTCGAGGACTTCGTCGCGCGTCACCCAGAAGACGTTGCCCTGGTAGACGGTCCTGGAGGAGAGCGTTTGGCCTCGGCCCTTCAGTTTGAGCGGCGTGGACGGCGCGGTCGCGGGCTTCCTGCCGGGAGATTTTTTGACGGAGTTCGACTTTGCGGAGGAGCGCTTGGAGGTTGGGGTCGTTTTGAGTGCCATGACGGTACAGTACACGACCGAAGGGGGCGGCATTCTTCGGGAGGGGGGATAGGAGGCGGGCAGCGGATTCGATGCATCGGCGGAGCGGCTGACGCATCCAAAGAGTCTCAGGATGAGAGACTAAAGTCTGCATGGACTCCCAGTGTTACCCCATCTCGACGCTGCCCGGCACGACCCCCCTCTTTCGCGACTTCGCGGATGCGTTCGCTGCGCCGCATGCCACGCAATTGCGGCGCTGGTACCCGGCGAATCCGTTTTCCATGGATTGGGCCAAGAGCTCGCCGACGTTGGAGGAGGGGCAGCGTGGCCGGCTGGCGGAGGCGCTGCGAGCGCAGGCTTTAGATTTTGGTGCGGGCGAGGCGGTGTTCGCTAATATTGAGCGGCTGCATCAGGGCGCGGCCGCGGTGGTTACAGGCCAACAAGTTGCATTGTTTGGTGGACCGCTGCTTACGCTGCTGAAGGCGGCGACCGCCATCCGCAAGGCACAGGACGCGACCCGGGTGAGTGGGCGCGAGCATGTGCCGATCTTCTGGCTGGCGAGCGAGGATCACGATCTCGCCGAGGTCGATCAGGTGGGGCTGCTGTCCAAGAGCGCGGTCGAGATGCTGAGCTTGGGGCTGAAGGCGACGCGGCCGGTGCCGGTAGGTTCGCTGCCCGTCGACGGTGGAAGTTCGCAGGGTGTTGAGCATCTAGAGGCGACGCTCAACCAGGCTACTGAGTTGCTCGGATGGGCGCCAATCAGCAACGTGCTGCGCGAGTGTTACGTGCCGGGCGCCACGCTTGCGTCTGCGGTAGGACGTCTGCTCACCAAGATCTTTGCCGAGTACGGATTGATCGTCATGGATGCTGCGTCGCGGGAGTTCCATGCCCTGGGCGCGGGCGTTTTGCGCGCGGCTCTGGAGCGTGCCGACGAGCTGGAGGACGCGCTGCTGGTTCGCTCGCAGGACCTCGAGGCCGCTGGATATCATGCACAGGTGCTGGTTACGGTGGATCACTCGCTGCTGTTCCTGATCGACGCGGAGACGGGCGCGAGGATGCCGTTGCGGCGCACGGCTGAGGGAGGATGGAAGGCCGGAGGAAGGGTCTATAGCGCCCCGGAGTTGCTGGAGATTCTCGCTGCCGAGCCGGAGCGGCTGAGTCCCAACGCCTTGCTGCGGCCGGTCTTTCAGGATGCGATTCTGCCTACAGCAGCATACGTCGGCGGACCGGCGGAGATTGCTTACTTTGCGCAGTCCGAGGTGCTGTATACGCGGATTCTGGGGCGGGTGACGCCGGTGTTGCCGCGGCTGATGGCGACGCTGGTGGGGCCGGCGATCGCGTCCGCCATGGCGGCGCAGGAGATTGAGTTTGAGCAGGTGCTGGAAGCGAAGACGGTCGAGAATCTGGCCCTGCGGCTGGGCGCGCGCGCGATGCCGATCGAAGGCAAGCGCAAGATCGCCGCGGTAGGCAATGCGATGGACGCCGAGTTGACCGCGCTGACCGAGTATTTGGCGGCGATGAGCGCTGACCTTGGCCGGGCGGCGGGCGTCTCCGCGAACAAGATGCGTTACCAGATGAACCGGCTGCGGCGGATGGCTGCGAACTTCGAGTTGCAGAAGCAGGCGTCGCTGCACAAGCACGCGTTGGCGATTATGCTGAATATCTTCCCGGACGGCCATCTGCAGGAGCGACTGCTTGGCGGGGTGTGGTTCCTTGCCCGCTATGGCGACGCGCTGCCGGGTTTGCTGGTGGAGCATGCCGCGCAGGAGTGTCCGGGGCATCGGGTGATATACCTCTAATTTCTTTCTGTGTACACGGTGGGCGTCCTGCGCGATACTTTCGGGCATGACCTTTCTGCTGGGATTGCCGATCCTGGTGCTGATCCTGATCGGCGTCATCGCGTTCTTCATCCACTTCCTGCCCACCTTCGTGGCGGGGTCGCGGCACGTTGCGAACTTCTGGTGGATCTTTCTGATCAATCTCTTCTTTGGATGGACGATGATCGGTTGGGTCGTCGCCCTGGTCTGGGCGGCGAATGACACCCCGCGGTTCGTCTACAAATATGCGCCGCCGCCGTACAATCGCTAGTTGAGGATCTGTTATGGGATTGAGCGACCAGCCATTTGAAGTGATGTGCCCGGACTGCGGCGGGATGTTGAAGGTGGACCCGATTAGCCGGTCGGTGATTGCGCATACGCCGGCGCCGCGCAAGAAGACGTTTGAGGACTTCGGCGCTGCGGCCAAGGCGCTCAAGGAGCAGGATGCGCGGCGCGAGTCAATCTTTGCGCAATCGGTGCAAGCGGAAAAGAACAAAGATGATGTGATGGCCAAGAAGTTTGCCGAGGCGGTGAAGAAGGCCAAGGAGTCGCCGAATACGGGGAAGCCAATTCGCGACTTTGATCTGGATTGAGGACTTGGATTAAGCCGGAGACGATCTTCCAGAGCGCAAACCGGTAAACTAGAAGCTATGCCGCCGATTTTGAATGCTCAGGGCGTGTCGAAACGCTTTGGGGCGACACCACTCTTCGAAAAAATATCTTTTGCAGTAAACGAGGGCGACCGCATCGGCCTCATTGGACCGAACGGTGCCGGAAAGTCCACGCTGCTGGCCGTGCTGGCGGGCGAGGTTGAGCCCGACACTGGCGAGGTCTCGGTGCGCCGCCGGGCGCGGATCGGCTATGTCCGGCAGGTCTCGGAATACGATGCCGGGATGACCGTCCGCAGCGTGATGGAGGCTGCGCTCGAGCGCGCCAGCGTTCCCGCGAACGAGCGCGAGCAGCGGCTGCGCGAGACGCTTGGCCGGGCCGGGTTTGCCGACGACGGGACGGACACTTCGATCCGCATGGACGCTGAGGCTGCGAGCCTCTCGGGTGGCTGGCGCAAGCGTCTCGCCATCAACGAGGCGATGGTGACCGACCCCGATGTGCTGTTGCTCGACGAGCCGACCAACCATCTCGACCTGGAAGGCATTGAGTGGCTCGAGGGTGTGTTGCGGGGCGCGCGCTTTGCCTGCGTGGTGGTCACGCATGACCGTTATTTTCTGGAGAATGTTGCCAGCGAGGTGGTTGAGCTAAGCCGCGTCTACGCCGAGGGAGTGCTGCGCGTGCGCGGGACCTACTCGAAATTTCTCGAAGGCCGCGAGCTCTACGTCGAGGCGCAGAGCAAGATGCAGGAGGGCCTGCGCAACCGTGTGAAGACGGAGGTGGAGTGGCTGCGGCGCGGACCGAAGGCGCGTGCTACCAAGGCCAAAGCGCGCATCGATAATGCGAATGAGCTGATTGGGAAGCTCGCAGATGTCGATTCACGCACGCGAACGGCGACGGCCGGCATCGAGTTCGCGGCAACCGAACGACAGACGAAGCGGCTGGTCGAGTTTGAGGATGTGAGCATTGCGCTGGGCGGCCGGGAGATCGTCGGCGGCGTGAGCTTTGGCGTGACCAACGGGATGAAGCTCGGCCTCGTCGGCCCCAACGGCAGCGGGAAGACGACCATCCTTCGCGCCATGTCCGGCGAAATTTTGGCGACCAACGGTGTGATCAAGCGGGCGAACGGATTGCGGATTGTTTACTTCTCGCAGCTGCGCGAGATCGATCCGACGCTCACGCTGCGTCGCGCCCTCGCGCCCGACTCAGACTCTGTTGTCTACCAGGATCGCGTGGTGCACGTCGCCAGTTATGCGGCGAAGTTTCTGTTCACCGGCGACCAGCTCAACCAGCCGGTGGAGCGGCTGAGCGGCGGCGAGCGCGGACGTGTGCTGATTGCGCGGCTGATGCTGCAGCCGGCCGATCTGCTGATGCTCGACGAGCCGACCAACGATCTCGATATTCCGACGCTCGAAATTCTTGAGGAAGCGCTGCTGGAGTTCAAGGGCGCGCTGGTGTTGGTCACGCACGACCGGTACATGCTGGATCGCGTCTCGAATATTGTGCTGGGCCTCGACGGCCACGCCCACGCGCGGGTCTTTGCCGACTACTCGCAGTGGGAGGAGTGGAAGGGCGTTGAGCAGGGCTACGTGGCGAGTCAGCAGGCTGCGGCCAATAGCTCGCAGCGCGCCTCGGCTGCATCCAGCGCGAAAGCGCCGGCGGCTGGCAAGAAGAAGCTTTCCTACCTGGAGCAGCGTGAGTTCGATGGCATCGAAGAGCGCGTGGATAAGGCGGATGCGCGCATGGCTGCGGCACATGACCGGCTCGAGGACTCGGCCGTCGTGACCGACCCTGCTGCGCTCACGGAGGCGCTTGCCGAGATGGAGGCTGCGCAGGCTGAGCACGATGCGGTCTACCAGCGCTGGGCCGAACTGACGGAGAAGGCCGGCTAGGACTTAATCCTTGCGCAGCACTTGGCCGTTCTTCATCACGAAGATGGGATGCTTGAGAACGCTGATATCGTCGAGCGGATCCCCGGGGACTGCGATCACGTCGGCGTAGAAGCCCGGCTTCAGCTGTCCGATTTCGTCCGCCCAGCGGAGCAGCCGTGCTCCGTTGATGAGGTCGGCGCGCAGCACATCGGCGGGCGGCATGCCGAACTTCACCATCAACTCAAACTCGCGCGCCTGCGTTCCATGCGGGAACGGGCCGACGTCGGAACCCACGGCAAAAGGCACGCCGGCGGCCATCTGCTTCTTGAACTGCGCGGCGTGATAGGCGAGCTCGCGGCGGTCGTCTGATCCGTCGCCGCGCTGCGGATGGTCGGCGAAATATTCAACAACGGCGAACGTGGGCACGGCGTAGATCTGCTTCTCGCGCATGATCTTCATGGTCGCGGGCGAGAGGTTGTAGGCGTGGTCGATGCTGGCGACGCCGGCTTCCGCTGCGTACGACGCTCCCGGCTCTCCGGTGCAATGCACGCCGACGAAGGAGCCGGTGCGATCCGCTTCAGCGACCGCTGCGGCAAGCTGCGCCTCGGTGTACTGATAGGGCGTGGTGAAGGTGTCGTCTTCGAGATGATCTCGTCCGGTCTCGTAGATCTTGGTGAAGTCGGCACCCTGTTTGCGCTGGGCTCTCATCACTTCAATCAGTTCCGTGGAATCGTTGGCGTAGTCGGCGTTGGAGAGGACTTGCTGCGCGGGGTTGAAGCCGATGGCGTCTTCATGGCCGCCAAGGATGTCAATGGCATTACAAGACACGCGCATGCGGGGGCCGGGAATGAGGCCGCTGTTGATTGCATTACGCACAGCCACGTCGGCGCATCCGGCGCCTTCGGTGCCCATGTCGCGCTCGGCGGTGAAGCCACCCATCACGTCGGCTTTGGCAGCTGCGGCGGCCTGCAGGGTGCGCTCGGGTACGGACTCTTCGACGGTCTGAAGGCCCTCGTTGCCGGGGTGGAGAAAGAGGTGGGTATGGGCGTCGGTGAGGCCGGGCATCAGCGTGGTATCGCCGAGCTCGATCACCACTGCGCCCGCTGGCCGCGTAACGTGCGTCCCTGCTTCGCGAATGCGCTCGCCCACGGTGAGGACTTCGCCGGGAGAGAGAACTTTGCCCGCGGCAACGTCGAGAATCCGGGCTGCATGCAGAACGGTGACTTGGTCAGCAGGCTGTTGGGCCCGAACGGTAGACGCACAAACGGCAAGAGCGAGGACCAACGCAGGTATCTTCATGGTGCAAGAAGAATACTGCAAACGTGCGCGCAGGTCAGGCGGCGGCGCTGATTACTTCGGCGCCCACTGCTCGTCCGCCGAGGGCCCATAGAGCGCCGGGACGGGGAGCTCGTTGAGACGGAGGTAGACTCCCAGCTGCGCGGTGTGGTGGATGAGGTGATTGAAGAACATCAGGCGGTAGGTCTTGGAGCGCGAGGCGTTGGAGATCATCTGCTCGCCGAAAGAGAAGGGCCAGAGTGCGGCGAGATGTTCGTCGCTGGCGGCGGCAAGGGCGGTGCGGCACTTGGCGGCAGACTCGTCGAGACGCTCGAGGCAAAGGTCGCGCGACTCGAAGACCAGCGGGGCGTGGGGGCGCTTGGAGTTGGCCATGTCCATGCCGTCGTCTTCGAGAATGTAATAGCCGAAGAGCGGCATGGTCGCGCAGTGCATGGCGAGCTTGCCTAGCTTCATCGACTTGTCGTGCGGCACCCAGTCGGGCTTGTCGTTGGGCACGCGCTCCAGCGTGCGGCGGGTGTTGGAGATCTCAACGTCGAAGTCTTCAAGCAGCAAGTCGGCAGTAGACATGGGCGGCCTCCTAGATTCCAGTAATGTTAAATCCACAATCCACGAACGTAATCTCGCCGGTAATGCCGCTGGCCAGGTCGCTCGAGAGGAAGAGCGCAACGTTGCCGACTTCCAACTGCTCAACATTTCTGTGCAGCGGTGCGCGCTCGGTTACCTTGTCGAGAATTGTAGCGAAGTCACTGATGCCGCGTGCCGCGAGCGTCTTAATCGGGCCGGCGGAGATGGCGTTGACGCGAATTCCCTTGGGGCCGAGGTCGCTGGCGAGATAACGAACGGTCGCTTCGAGCGCCGCCTTCGCGACACCCATGATGTTGTAGTTGGGGAAGACCTTTTCGCTGCCGTAATAGGTGAGCGTAAGGATCGACCCGCCGGGGCTCATGAGGGGCTCGGCACCGCGGGCGAGGGCGATGAGGGAGTATGCGCTGATATCGTGCGCGATACGGAAGTCTTCGCGGGCGGTTTGTAGGACGGAGTTCTTGATGTTGGGAGCAAAGCCAATGGAGTGCACAACGATGTCCAGCTTGCCATAGGCGGATTTCAGCTGCTCGAAGACTGCGTCGATGTCGGAGTCGATGGAGACGTCGCAGCGGAATGTTTTGGCATCGGGAAGGTCCGCGGCAAGCTCTTCGGCTTCGCGCTGCAGACGTTCGCTCTGGTAACAGATGGCGAGGGATGCGCCGGCCTCGGAGAGCTTCTGCGCGATGGCCCACGCGATGCTGCGCTTATTGGCGAGGCCGAAAACTACGGCGACTTTGCCCTTCATATCGATCATACGGACCACTCCTACTGTGTTGATAAACCTAACGAACCGACGCTAAGGATAGCAGTTTGAGGCGAATTCTGGTTGAGGAAGATGTGCTCAGCCGTGCACCAGCCAATCGAACTGCTCGTCGGAGAGCGGGACAACCGATAGGCGAAACTGCCGGAAGAGGATCGAGCCGAGAAATACACCCGCGTGGCGAATCTCCGTGAGTGGCTTTTCGCGCTTCAGGCGCTTGCCTGCTTTCAGGCGCACGATCGGTGTTTTGGGGTCGCTCGGATCGGTCGTCACCGAGACGACCTTGGCCGTGCCCACGGCTGCCTTGCCAACGTTGGAATGGTAGATCACGCACTGCTCGCCGGGCTTCATGTTGCGCAGCGTGATCAGCGCCTGTGGATTCTTGATGCCATCCCACACGGTTTCGCCGTCGCGCAGCAGGTTGTCGAAGGAGTATTTATCGGGTTCAGACTTGAGGAGATAATGCATAACTCCAACCAGTTTATCCGCCCAGGTCGAGATGATGCACGTGCGCGATGGGCTGGCGAAGAAAGAGGCTGCCAAGGCGCTGAAATTTTTCCACAGAATCTGTGGCATAGCACTCAAAGCTCCCGGCGGTGGCTGGCGCGCTCTTATCCGTCGCGATTGCCAATGCTGCTGCTGCGGCCTCGGCAGTCGCCTCGGCTGAATCGATGACCACCGCATGCGAGCCTAGTGTTCGCAGCATTTTTTCGATCTCGCTCGCGATGAGAGGGTAGTGGGTGCAGCCAAGTAATACGGCCTGGGGGTTGCACTTGGTCAGGGCTTCGGAGAGGTAGATGCGCAACACCTCGCGGGTGACGTCGTGGTCGATCCAACCCTCCTCGACCAATGGAACCAGCAGAGGGCATGCGACTTCAATGGCCTGAAGACCGATGGCCTCGCAGGCGGCATGGTAGGCATGCGACTGCACGGTCGCTGCCGTTGCCAGCACCAGCACCTCGCCTCCGGCGTCTGCGACGGCTTGGCTAGCCGCGTGGGCTCCGGGCTCGATTACTCCCAGCACGGGCACGCTCACGGCGCGGCGAATGTCGTCGAGCGCTAACGCCGTTGCGGTGTTGCAGGCGATGACAAGGTACTCGCAGCCGCGCTGTTCGAGGAAGCGCGCACTCTCCACTGCGTAGCGCGCAATCGTGGCCTGCGACTTCGCGCCATAGGGCAGACGCGCGGTGTCTCCCAGGTAGAGGTAGTTTGCCGACGGGATTCTCGATAGCAGCGAGCGCAAGACCGTCAGGCCGCCAAAGCCGGAGTCGAAGACGCCCACTACGGGGGCTTGTTTGGACAGCGTTTGCGCGGAATCTGAGTTGGGGCTTGCAGAGTTCATTCAGTTCGATTGTCCCTCGTTTGCGCGGCTTGCGCTCGAGGTCGTATCGGTGACAGGGTAGGTTCGCAGAAGATCTGCGTGGCCGGCCAGCGTCTCGCGAGCCTGGCCATCGACCAGGAAACGCACCTGCTCAATCTGTGGAAGATTCGCATGCAGCGTTCCAAGGATGGAGCGCAGCGTCAGCGATTCCACCTCGACGCCCGAGGGATGCTGGTTCACGAAGGTGCTGCGCAGATCGATGACGGCGAGTTCTCCGCCCGGCTGCTTCGGCTGCAGCGGATCGGGATCGTTGGCGGCAACCGGCTCGGTCGATCGGAATCCGCCGTCCTTGGTCGCCGACGAGGAGGGGTCGGTCGTATATCCCACCAAGGGGAGCGGCACGAAGAAAACTTCAGCGACGGCCGATCCCGGGGGGAGGGTATGCGGCGAACCCGGCAGCGCGTACTCGGCGATGAGGTGCTCGATCAACGCACGTGCGCGCGCATTGGCCTCCTCGGGAAGCGCGATCTGGCGCGAGGCGGGGGTGATGGTGCCGTCGTCGTCGTTGGCCAGGTCCAGCGTCACCGTCTCGGCGGTCGCGGTGGGTGCGTCGAGCGGCGTCTGATCGGCGGCCAGGGCCTCAATTCGTTCGCGGCCGCGCTGGCGCTCCACGGCGAGAATCACGCCCATGCCGACGATGCACAGGACCAGGCACCAGAACACGATGCGTTGATGGCGCTGGATCATGGTTGCTCCCCTGCGGTCGTTTGATTTGCCGCCGCGCTTGAGGCCGTGGAAAGTCTTGCCGGCGGCTGGACCTGGTTCTGCCAGAACAGCAGTGCTCCCGCGATCGACAGCGCCACCCGCTGCTGATAGTCGGTGTCATTGATGCTGTCTTCCTTGTCGCCTGCGGGTGCCAGCTCAATCACCAGGGCAGGGCAGGTCAGCGAATCCAATGGCCTCACCGATGCGCTGCTTGCCACCAACGTCACTCCGGAACGAGTGAATGCTTTCGCAAACTGCTTCTCCAGCAACTGGCTCTGCGGCACCCAAGCGGCCTGTGCCGTAAGCCACGGCACGATCGTAGACTGTCCTTCCGCCGCGTCCAGTTCGGAGCTGTAGAGATGTACCCCGTTGCCACTGCCGGTCGCGTGCAGCAGCAGGCAGGCCGCCGCATGAGCATGATTCGCAACCCCCGCGCGATCGTCCAGCGTTAGCGCCGAGCCCGCCGCATCCGGCTCCGCCGCGCTGTCTGCATCGCGCGTCATCACGACTGTAAACCCGCGCGCTGTCAGGAGCGAACGCAACCGGAAGGCGAGGGCCAGGGTCACGTCTTTCTCTAAAGTCGTATCGCTGATCTGGGAGCCGCTGTCGATGCCACCGTGTGCGGGATCGAGCACGATCACCCTGCGGTTGAACGGAATCGGCGCCGGAACGGACGGGGGACTGGATGGCGCAGGTGTCGACTGCCTGGCCGGTAGCGACGGCTGCGTTGCCGTTTGGGCACGCCCCGTCAGCGTCATCAAGACGAGCAGGCCGGCAGTCAAAGGTTGTCGCAGAGCGTTCAAGGAGGTTGTAGGCCTTCGGGGAAGCGCTTGCTCTTTCTAGTTTGTAGCGCCGCGTCGATTGTATCGGTCGCGCCAGCTCGTTGCGAATTAGCTTGTTGCGAATTAGATGCCGATCCACACGCTGTCGTTGTGAGAGCCTTTGAGCGGGTTAGACTAATAGGTATGCGGGTCTTCGGGATCGACTGCGGAACGGAGTTCACGGGTTACGGGGTGGTCGAGGTAGACGACTCGGCACGCAACCCGAAGCTTCGACCGCTGTGTGCCGGGGCCGTGCGGCTGAACAAGAAGGATCGCACGCCGGTTCGTCTGCTCCAGGTCTACGCAGAACTCTCCGCACTGCTGCAGCTCTGGCAGCCTGAGATCGTTGCCATCGAAGAGGTATTTTTCTCGGCGAACGCGAAGAGCGCGCTCAAGCTCGGTCAGGTGCGCGGCGTTGCCATGCTGGCCGCGGCCACCTGCGGCCTTCCGGTCGCCGAGTACGCTCCACTCACCATCAAGAGCGCCGTCGTTGGCTACGGCCTCGCCGTCAAGGAACAGGTGCAATTCATGGTCGCGCGGCTGCTCGAACTGGATGAGGCGCCCAAGCCTGCCGACGCGGCCGACGCGCTTGCCATTGCCATCTGCCACATCCATCACGCGCAGACGGCGGAGCACATGCGGCGTTAGCTCTCCGCTGGCTTCGTGGCTTCGAGCGCGCGATACAGCTCCGCCATCGCCTCCAGCGGTACTGCCTCTGACCGCGCCTGGAGCGCGATGCTTGCGGGCCATGCTCCGGTCACCTGCGCAGCTGTATAGCCGGCAGCGCGAAGGTTATTTGCGAGGGTCTTGCGCTTCTGCGCAAAGCTGGCCCGCAGAAATCGGTTGAATCCCTCAAACGCAATCCCAAGCTCCGCAAAGCGCGGTGCAAACTCCAGCCGGAGCACCGTCGAGTACACATCGGGCGGCGGTGAGAACGCGGTCGGCGGCAGGGTAAAGAGATTCGTTACGCGCGCATGCATCTGGGTGACCGCGGAGAGGCCGCCGTACTCGCTCGATCCCGGACCGGCCGCGATCCGTTCCGCTACCTCGCGCTGCATCATCACCACGGCACGGGAGATCATGCCTTCGCGGGCTGCGCCAAACAGGTGGAGCAAGATATCCGAGGTGATGTAGTAGGGCAGGTTTCCTACGACATCGAGCGAAGCCGCGTTTCCCAGCAGGGGCTGTAGATTCGTTGCCAGGATGTCCGCGTGATGAATTGTGACGTGGGCATCATTACGGAAGCGGAAGGCCAACTCCCGCGCCAGCGCCGGGTCAAACTCGATGCAGTGCAGCCGACGGCAGCGCTTTGCCAGCAGGTCGGTGATCGCTCCATGCCCGGGTCCGATTTCTACCACGTTTCGCTCGCTCATATCGCCAAGCGCGTCGGCGATGTGCAGGCAGGCATTCTCATCCACCAGAAAGTTCTGGCCCAGCTTCGGTTTCTTATTCGAGGACATCGTTCGACAGCCTTATCGCCCGGATTATTCGTCCGGAGCATTACTCCGTGGAAGCGGACTCTTGCCCCGCTGAAACAGATAGTGCAACGGCACGCCACATAGGATCACCAGCGCACCCGCAGTCGATTCGCGGGGTTGGTTCATAAAGCTGAAGACCAGCAGCACCAGCGCCGCCAAAATAAACAACGCCGGAACTATAGGATACCCAGTCACACGGTAGGGACGCTTGGCATCTGGTTCGCGGATGCGAAACACAAACACCGTCGCCGCCGTCAGCGCATAGAACAGCCATTCGGAGAAGATTGCCAGCGAGAAGAGCGCCTGAAATCTTCCAATGGCCAACAGTAGCAGGGAACTGATCACGGCCTGCAGCAGCAGGCTCACCCAAGGCGTTTTGAAGCGCGGATGAATCTCTCCCAGCACCGAAGGAAACAGGCGGTCGCGGGCCGCTGCAAAAGGCACGCGAGCGCCTGAGAGGGAGCTGCCTACAAACGATGCGCCGATACTGAACGCCATGCCGATGGCAACCAGGCCGGCTCCTAGATTTCCGGCGACATGCTGCAGCGCGTCGGTGGCGGGACGGTCTGTTGCTGCAATCGCTGCGGATGGAAGGACATACTGAATCGCAGCATTGGTCAGCATGTAAAGCGCGCCCACGATCGTCACGCCGCCGATAAGTGCCACCGGCAACGACCGCTGCGGCTTCTGCACCTCGCCCGCCATCTGAGACACATCCGACCAACCGTCATAGGCCCACAATGCCGCGATCAGGGCGATCATGAAGCCTGCGAAGCCGCCGCGCGCGCCTTGGTACTCCGAGGTGAAGTTGTGCCAATCGCCATACTTCACGCTGGCAAAGCAGAGACTCGCGATGACCAGGATCATCAGCACCTTCAGCCACGTGAGCAACGTCTGCACCTGCGCGGAATCGCGGGTACTCACGATATTGAGCCCGGTGATCAGCCATGTCGTGGCGATCGCCATCACCTGGCCCCACATCAGGTGCCCCACCGCTGCATGATCTAGAAATGCAAATATCGGAAACGTTCCGAGGACACGCATCAGGCCGGCGGCGATCGTCGCAATGGAGGCCGGTTTGGCGATCATCGTCCACGTCCATGTGTAGAGGAACGCCGTCAGCGGGCCGTAGGCATCATGCAGAAACGCATACTCGCCGCCCACCCGCGGCCGCATCGCCGCGACTTCCGCGTAGCTCATCGCGCCAAATAGCGAGAGCATACCGCCGGTGATCCAGATAACGTAGACCATCCGCGAGCTCCCCACCGCGGCCATCATCTCGTGCGGGACCAGGAAGATTCCCGAGCCGATGATGATGCCCACGACGATCGCCAGCGCGTTCGTCGCCGTGAGTACGCGAGGCAGTTCTTCGGGCGGTCGCCCCTGTGCAACATCGGAAGCCATTGCAGGGAGACTATCAGAGGCTCAGCGGATTCGTGTGCAAGAGCTAAAAGTAAAAGCGCTCATCCGCCCAATCAAAGTGGGCTGACGGCCGCCGTCCCCGCAGCAGATAGATGTTCTTGTGCTCGAACGGCATCGCGTACGGATTGTCCATCCGGCCGACAATTTCGACCGACTCATACTTCTGCGACACTTCTTCCGGAGTATCGGGGATCACGGCAATCACGACATTCGCATCGCATCCATGCGTGCCCCACAGCCAGTAGTTATTCTGTCCGCTCAGGGCCGGGGGTAGACGCAGGTCTTCGCGTGGGCCCAGGAAATCGATGGCCCCAGCCTCGCCGTAGTTGCTGCCGAAGATGCACACATGCTGCTGTTCCTCGAGCGACAGTGAGTCATAGGTCTTTGCCACGATGTCGACCTCCTGCTGCCAGCCAAAGCGGTCGGCGTAGAACTGCGGCAGAGGGCCGGTTGCAGCTGTCTCCATCTTGTCGCCGCGCAAGTGCAGCGCCGTGGTGTAGCGGACCCACGTCGCCGGCCGCAAGACGGGCGAACTCATGGGCAGGAGGATCAGACTTGTCAGGAGTAGGACCGATTCGAACACTGGAAACGCCACGATCCGGTTCTGCTGTACAGCGCGTGAGGCCGCGAATCGCCGCTCCCACGCGATCGCTCCGGCTGCAAACAGTGCTGGGTAAATGCCCTCAAGGTAATAGTCCTTCGCATGCATCTTGAACATGAGCGCATAGAACAAGAGAAACGTGACGCCCAGCCAGCGTCCGTCGCGAATGGATTTGGCTCGTAGTAGCGACACGACGCCCGTGATCCACAGCAGCGCGTTCACCGGCTGCATATTGGAGAACTGCGCCAGGAAGAACTGCACGGGGCCGAGCACAATATTCTTGTGATGAATCTCTCCGTTGCGCAGAAATTCGAGCGTCGGCCAGTGGTTGTGAATCTGCCACAACACATGGGGTAACGGGATGACAATCAACAGCGCGATGCCCAGCGCCGTCCAGCGCGAGAAGAGCAGCCAACGCTGCCTAGTCAGCAATAGACCAAGGCCTACCGTTACCAGGAAAAATGTCATCGAAGGTTTGTTGAGCAGTCCCACACCCGCCGCGATGCCGAAGACGATCCACCAGGCGCGTTGCGAATAACCGCGCAGCATCAGCAGCAGCGCGAGCACGCACGCCATCCAGAACATCGGCTCGCACGAGTTCATGGAGAGGAAGCCGTCTACTCCGATGTACTGCGGGCAGACGATGACTCCAAACATTGCTAGTGCCTGTGCGGGCCGGCGTCCGCCCATCGCCCATGCAATCATTCCTGTCAGAAAGACCGCCACTGCTCCCGCCGCGGCCGAGAGTACTCGAATGCCGAACACTGAATCGCCAAACAGCAACTCGCCGAGCCGAGCCTGCAGCGCCACAATCGGTCCATGATCCACATAGCCCCACGCGAGGTGTCGCCCGCAGGCGATGTAGTAAAACTCGTCCCGGAAGTAGCCGTAGCCGATGTGCAGCGTCCACAGCGTCAGCGCAAACTGCAGCACGAGTCTCGCAGCAGCGAAGATCGCTGCCAGGCGCAGAGCATCGCGCAGCGTCAGGTCAATGGGTTGGACGATGGTGGTGCGCGTCGTTGTATATGTCATGGCCGTTGCACCAGAGTACGCGCCCGGAAACAGGAAAGTTCCCGCCGGGCCTGCGAACTCTGCTTGCTAAGCAACTGTAATTTTGACCAGATCATCCTGCTGATCAGGGCCGGACTGCTCGGCGAAGAATCTGCGAATCTTCTCCGCCGTCGCCTTATTCACTACCGCGGTGAGCGCATCCGGGTTCTTCTCTGCTGTTTGTTTTAATGCGCGCACGCTGCCGAAGTGTTCGAGCAGCCTCTGCCGCGTGATCGTGCCCACACCCGGAATCTCATCCAGTTCGCTGGTACGGTCGCGCATCTGGCGCCGCTTGCGGTGGTATGTCACGGCGAACCTGTGGCTCTCATCGCGAATCTTCTGGATCACGTGCAGCACGGGCGAGCGCCGGTCGAGCACCACTGGATCGTCCTCCTGCCCATGCACGTAGATGATCTCCTCGCGCTTGGCGATCGAGGCCAGCGGCTGCGTCATCAGGCCAATCTCTTCGAGTGCCGCCGCCGCCGCATGCAACTGCCCCAAGCCGCCATCGATCAGCACCAGAGACGGCATCGGCTTCTTGTCTTCCTGTAGCCGCATATAGCGTCTGTGAATGATCTCGCGCATGGACGCAAAGTCATCCACGCCCGTCACCGTCTTCACCTGGAACTTGCGATAGTCCGACTTCTTCATCGCGCCCTTCTCCCACACCACCATGGACGCGACCGTGTCGGCGCCCTGGATGTGCGAGATGTCGAAGCACTCAATGCGCTCTGGCACCTCGGCGAGCATCAACGCCTCCTGCAACGCCTCCTGCATGGCCTGGATGCTGGGTTTCAGCACGCGGAAGCGCTGGTCATAGGATTGCTTCGCATTCTGGCAGACGAGGTCCACCAGCGAGCGCTTGTCGCCGCGTTGGGGCGCGGCAATCTCGATCCGGTGCCCGATGCGCTCGCGCAAAGCGTCCGCCAGCAGGGCGCGATCCGGAAAGTCTACCGGCACGTAAATATGCTTCGGCACGTACGACTGGTCGAGATACAACTGCTTCAGCAGGGCAGAGAAGAAGGTTGCCGCGGAGAACACTGGCGGTTGTCCATCGTCTTGCAGCTCGAGCACGGATATCTGATCAGACTCCGCACTGGCCTCGTTGATCTGCGGCGCTACCACGCTCGGATCCGGCTCGAGCGATGGCTCCGACTCAACCTCTTCCGCAGGGGATAACTCCGGCGCGGCAAACTCCAACGCGGTGAAATCCGGCAGCTCTTCCCAGAACATCTCGCGCCGGTCGACGATCTTTCCGCCGCGCATGTGAAAGAGATTTACGGCCAGCATATCGTTCTCGTAGTGGAAGCCGAAGACGTCCGCATCCTCGTCGTCGGTGGAGGCAATCCGCTGCCGGTCCTGTGCCTGGCTGATCGTGACCAACTGGTCGCGCAATTTTGCGGCGAGTTCGAACTGCATGTTCTCCGCGGCCCTTCCCATGCGCTCGGTCAGCCGAGCTTCCAACTCGCTGGGCTTGCCCTCAAGAAATAATTGGACGTCGCGAATCGCCTGCGCATAGTCCTCGGTGGAGACGAAGCCCTCGACACATGGACCCAGGCAGCGCTTGATGTAGTACTGCAAACAGGCCCGCGGATGATAGCGGTTCAAGTCCACCTTGCAGCTCGGAATCAGAAAGCTGCGATGAATTACATCGACCAGCCGGTACGCCAGGTTCCCCGGGAAGTACGGCCCAAAATAAGCGCTGCCGTCCTTGCGCAGCCGTCGCGTCACGAACACCTTCGGATGCTTATCCCCCAGTGTCAACTTGATGTACGGATAGGTCTTATCGTCGCGCAGAAGGATGTTGAACCGAGGCTTGCGCTGCTTGATCAGGTTGTTTTCCAGCGCCAGCGCCTCACGCTCGTTGGCCACCGTGATGTATTCGAGGTCGACGGCCTCGCGCATCAGCGAGCCGGTCTTTGCATTGGCCTGCGACGCCGCCAGAAAGTACGACCGCACCCTCGCCCGCAGGTTCTTCGCCTTACCGACGTAGATCACCTCGCCCTCTGCGTTCTTGTAGAGGTAGCAACCTGCGCCCGTCGGCAGCGTCCGGATTTTTTCGGAGAGATCCATCTGCATCTTCCAGTTTAGAGCGTCGGCGGCCCCTGCGCTTTTGATCGGTCTGGCCTCGCACAAGCCTGACTCGGGTAAGCTGGAGGAATGGAGTCGATCCATCCAATCGAAGGGGAACAGGCCCTGGCGCCGGCCGCCGAGGCCCTGCAGCGCGCCGCCGCCATCATGGCCCGCCTGCGAGCCCCCGGCGGCTGCCCCTGGGACCGCGAACAGACCTTCGATACCATCAAGCGCCACACCCTCGAAGAGACGTACGAGGTCTTCGACGCCATCGAACGCCGCGCCTGGCCCGACCTCAAGGACGAGCTCGGCGACCTACTCCTGCAAGTCCTCTTCTACGCCCAGATGGGGTCCGAGCTGGCCGGAGACGCTGGCCGTTTTGACCTCCGCGACGTTGCCGAGAACCTCAGTGCCAAACTGATCCGCCGCCACCCGCATGTCTTCGCCGACGCAGTCGCCGCCGATCCCGCCGCCGTCCTGCGCAACTGGGAGCAGATCAAGGTCGAGGAGAAAAAGTCCAAACCCGCCGCCTCTTCGCTGCTCGCGGACATTCCCCGCTCGATGCCCGCGACGCTCGAAGCCTCCAAGCTCGGCTCTCGCGCCGCGAAGGTTGGCTTCGACTGGCCCAGCGCCGACGGCCTCTTCGATAAACTTGCAGAGGAGACCGCCGAGCTTCGCGCCGAGATCGATCGCGCCGACACCGACAGGATCGAAGCCGAATTCGGCGACCTGCTCTTCACCATGATGAACCTCGCACGCCATCTCAAGGTCGACGCCGAATCCGCGCTTCGCCGCAGTAATGCGACGTTCCGCGCTCGTTTCGCCACCATGGAGCGAATCAGCGGAGGCTCCGCGCAGCTGCAGGAGATGTCTCCCGAGCAACTCGAACTCCTCTGGTCTGAGGCAAAATCTGAAGCCCAGCACAACGCCCAAACCGAAGTCCCTTCTGCGGAGACGAACGATTGAACGAAGCCTCACAGACCGCGCCCATCCACATCCAGTCCTTCACCTCGCTCGAGCAGTTCGAGCAATGCGTCGCCCTCGAAGAGGCCGTCTGGGGCTATGATCCCGCCGACATCATTCCGAGCCGCATGTTTTTGCTCGCCTCGCTCATCGGCGGCCAAGTCATGGGTGCGTTCGTCGCCGACAGTCCCACCGCGGTGGGCTTCGCCTTGGCGATTCCAGGCATGCGCAACGGTCATCCCTACTTGCACTCGCACATGGTGGGCGTTCTCTCGGAGTATCGCAATCTCGGCATTGCCCGGGCCCTCAAGCTCGCCCAGCGCGAAGACGCCCTGGCTCGCGGCTTCGAACTCATGGAGTGGACCTTCGATCCCCTTGAGATTAAGAATGCCTACATCAACATCGCCAAACTAGGAGCGATCGTTCGCCGCTACAAGCGCAACTTCTACGGCCCGTCGAGCTCGCCGCTGCAGGGCGGCCTGCCCACCGACCGTGTCTACGCGGAGTGGTGGCTGCGTTCCAAACGCGTCGAGCGCGCTCTCCAGGGCGAGCCTCAGCCCATCGAAATCGTTGAGCGAATCGACGTGCCTTCGGAGATTTATGCATGGAAGGCATCGCCTTCCGACCGCAACACTGCGCGCGATGTCCAGGCCCGCAACGCGCTGGCTCTTGAATCCGCCTTCGCACGCGACCTCGCCGTTCTCGGCTACCAGCGTAACCAGCGCGGCGATGGTCAATTCCTTCTCGGGCTCTGGGACGAACACCACGCCTACTAAACCTTCCAACTTGCTATACGGAGTTATGCCATGAAGATCGACGCTATCCACCTCCGCGAAGTCCAGATGCCGCTCGCGTACCCATTCGAAACCAGCTTTGGCATCACCACGGTCCGCCGCATCCTGCTCGTCGAGATCGAAGCCGATGGTTTTACCGCCTGGGGCGAGTGCGTCGCCGGCGAGCATCCGTATTTTTCTGACGAGCAGGTCGATACCGCCTGGATCATCACCGAACAGGAGCTCACGCCGCGCCTCTTGAATGCAGACGTCTCCTCAGGGCGCGACTGTCCCGCGCTCTTCGAACAGGTTCGCGGTCATCGCATGGCCAAGGCCGCGCTGGAGAATGCCGTGTGGGATCTCGACGCGCAACGGCAGGGAGTTCCTCTGGACAGACTTCTCGGCGGCACACGCGAGATCATCCCCTGCGGCGTCTCCATCGGCATCCAGCCCACGCCGGAACAGCTCATGGAGAAGGTCGCCAAGGAAGTCGCTGCTGGCTATCAGCGCATCAAGCTCAAGTGCAAGCCCGGTTGGGACTCCAAAATCTTTGCCATGGTGCGCGAACGCTGGCCCGACATCCTGCTCAGCTGCGACGCCAACTCCGCCTACCGCCTCGACGACGC
>FSYS01001012.1_pt1 | contig 23643 bp, 19 predicted proteins | sample 1638491 | NCBI WGS metagenome assembly FSYS01 (sample SAMEA3914788, study PRJEB12502) | metagenome | biome: forest; material: soil | place: Canada | collected 2011-07-03 | depth 0.1 m | reverse complement strand
GCCGAAGCCGGGATCGCAGATGGCGACCGTGGTGAGGATCATCATGCGGCGATGGGCAGCGGGATTCTTGCGCAGGGCGATGCCCCAGGCGAGGATGACGACGAAGCTGACCATGCTGGTGATGTTGTCGGAGAGAAACGGCGGATCGCTGAAGGGGGTGCCCAGCGCGGCGGCTTGCGAGGCCATCACGCCCCAGGGGCCGAGGATCACCATCAGGCAGGCCCGGCCGGCGAGGAACCAGCCGAGCTTGCGATGCCACGCGATACGGTCGCCGAGGACGAGCAAGACCTGCGCTGTGAGCAGCAGCATCCAGCCGGTGAAGACGATGGCATGCACGTACAGGATGCGCGGTGCGGAAGGATGCTCGTGCAGGAAGCGGTGGAAGTCCACGCCGAAGCCGAGGATCATGCCGAGCCAGAGGAGGCCGAGCCAGACCGCCGAGGGGGTACGGTCATCCTCGTCTTGGGCCCTTGTAACGGAGGAGCGGTTGCCACGTGCGTCTCCTGAGTGTTTTGGTGTTGCAGGGATCATCGCCGCCTGCGTGGCAGCGTGTCAATGGGATTTCTCGGTTGAGCTGCGCGAGCTAGGCGAGTTAATCCACGCGGCAGATGAGGCATTTCAGGTAGCGCGTTTCGGGGAGCGTGAGGACCTCGGGGTGGTCGGGCGCGGCGGCGTGGGTTTCGAGGAGCTGGACGCGACGGCTGGCGTCGGCTGCGGCGGATGCGACGATCTCGGTGAACTCCTGCAGCGAGACGTGGTGGGAGCAGGAGTTGGTGATCAGCGTGCCGCCGGGGGCGAGCAGGCGGAGGGCGCGGAGGTTGAGTTCCTTGTAGCCGCGCAGGGCGCCCTCGGCGGCGCGCTTGGATTTGGCGAAGGCTGGCGGGTCGAGGACGATGGCGTCAAAGAGATTGTCGGGCGAAGAGGTCTTGCGCGCGGTGTCGTCGAGATGGCGGAGGTAGTCGAAGGCATCGGCCTCCATCCACTCGATCTCGCAACGTGCAGGGAGATCGGGGTTGAGCGCGAGGTTGCGGTCGGCGGCTTCGAGCGCGGCATGGCTGGCATCGACACCCGTGACGTGGGAGCAGACCTGCGCGAGATGGAGGGCGAAGCCGCCCTGGTAGGTGCAGATGTCTAACGCGCGTTGTGTGCGGCCTGAAGATTTTACGGCGCGGGCTGCCGCAGCATAGTTGAGGCGCTGGTCGAGGAAGGCTCCCGTCTTCTGGCCGCTGGCGGCGTCGTAATGAAAGCTGAGGCCGTTGAGGGAAAAGAGCGTGGTGGTGGGAGCGGCCTGGTCGGTGTCGCGCTGGGTTTCGGTGCGGAAGGAGAGGCCGTCGGGGGCGATGGAGTCGGTGTGAGTGGTGAAGAGTGGGCCGGGGACGGGCGCGGGAAGCTGCTCCAGCTCGCGAATGCGCGGGTCGGGGCGCTCCCAGATGGTGAGGGCACATTTTTCTTTTGCGAAGGCCTGACTGAGGGCGGCGACGAGGACCGCGCGCACGTCGTCTTGCGCGGTGCCCTGGATGAGCAGTTGCACGAGGACGAGATCGTGGTAGCGGTCGGCGATGATGCCGGGAAGGTTGTCGGCCTCGGAGAAGATGAGGCGGTGGGCGTTGTTGGTGGAGGACGTAGGAGCGAGTTCGCGGCGGAGCTGTAGTGCGGCGTCGATGCGGGTGCGAAGGTCGGCGAGGTACTGCTCGCGGGTGAGCGCGGGGGTGCGCGAGATGAGACGCGCGGCGATGGTGGACGCGGAGGAGTAGAGTGCGGTGCCGAGCGGGATCTCGCGCGAGTCCGTGATGGTGACGAGCGCTCCGGGTTCGAGCGTGTCGGATGGTTGCGACTCGAGATCGGTGCGGTAGGCCCAGAGGTGGCCGGCGCGGAGCCGGTCGGCGGCGCGGCGGGAGATGCGGAGCGTGCTTGCGTTGGACATCAGCTTCAAGTGTAGACGCGACGGCGCGCGCTCGCTGATGAGAGTGGGCGGAGGTTGCGAGTTGTTGAGGTTTTAGGCGAGCTGTGGGATGGCGATCTTGAGGTGGTCGGCTATGGCGGTGACGACGAGGTTGTGGTCGTCGCGCTGCGCCAGGCCGGAGAGGATGATGGTGCCGACGAAGGCATCAGCGATGCGGAGGGGAAAGCCACCACCGTGGGCGGCGTAGTCGGTGAGGGTGAGACCGTGGCGGGCTTCGAGGGTCTGCTGATCGAGCGTAAGTTGACGGCCGACGGCGTAGGAGCTGCGGGCGAAGCGGCGCACCGTGTTGCGCTTGCGGCGAATCCAGTCGGCCTGGCCGGGCGTGGCTCCAGGCGTAGTGGCCGTGAAGAGGATGTGGTTGGCGAGTTCGATCTCGATGGTGCCGCCGGCGTTGCGGGCGAGAACTGCGGAGCGCAGCAGGCTGCCGAGCTGCCAGGCGGTGTCGGGCGTGAAGGTGGTGAAGTGCAGCAGCGACTCCTGCTGGGCGAGGAGGTCGAGGTCTTGCGCGGGATCGGCGGCAGGGGGCATGGAGTTCTCCGTGAGTGCGACGAGGTAGATCTTACTTGGTGGGCGATGAGGCCGCGCCGTGGTTAGGAAGTTGGTTGAGGCGGTTGTCGAGGTATTGCTGGAAGGGAGCGAAGCGTGTGGCGTGGGGGTCGGGCGCGGTGGTGATGGTGCGGCCGAGGATCTGCGTCAGGTCTTGCCGAGGGTTGAATGCCGGCCACGCGGGAAGGCCGGGAGCGTTCGGATTACCGGTCTGGATGAAGTGGACCCAGTAGCCGATGAGGGCGTTGGAGACGCGCACGTCATCGGGGGTCTTGATCCAGCTCGTCCAGTAATGCTGGCTGAGAAACATGAGCTCTTCGGCGTGGAAGGCGCCGAGCGCGGCGAAGGATCCCTGGCCGGCGTAGGTGAAGTGATAGAGGTAGGTGGGCTGGTGAATGCGCGCGGTCTCGGCGGCGAGCAAGTGCGCGCTGAAGCCGAAGTCGAAGTCGCTGTACATGGTGGTGAAGGTGGGAAGGACGTCGGCGTCGGTGGCGGCGGGATAGTTTGTGAAGACCTGGGGCGCGAGCGGACCGAATTTTCTGTCGAGGAACTGATGGTAGGCGGTGAGGGTTTGGGGGCGATGGGATTTCGCGCCGACGATCGAGCTGTTGAAGATGGAGATTTCGTTGGCTGTGCTGCCGACGAGGATGGGGATGGCGAGCTGGCGGCCGAGGGCGAAGGTGGCGGCGGGCTGCTCGCGGAGGAAGTGGCCGTCGATGGCGGGCTCGAGGTCGAGGTTGTCGTCGTGCGCGGCAACGTCGAGCAGTTGTTGTGCCGGGAGGGCGCGCAGTTGGGCGAGCGATGCGGGTTGGTTGTTAGGGCCGAGGTGGTTGGCGAAGGCTGCGTTGGAGGATTCGATCTCTGTCGAGCTGGGAAAGATGGAGTCGACGCAGGTGCCACTCTCGAAGATGGCGCGCTGCAAGAGGCCGGCGGAGAGAGGCGATGCGATGAGGTTGCAGATGTCCTCGGAGCCGGAAGACTGGCCGGCGACGGTGACTTGGTGGGGGTCGCCGCCGAAGCGGGAGATATTTTTCTGCACCCAGCCGAGCGCGGCAAGCTGGTCGAGCTGGCCGTAGTTGCCGGAGCGGTGGCCGGGGGATTCTGCGGAGAGTTGTGGCGAGGAATAGAAGCCGAAGATGCCGAGGCGGTAGTTAATGCTGACGACGACGATGCCGCGTCGGGCGAGGGTTTCGCCCAGTGGCGGCCACTCGCCGGAGCCTTCAACGTTGCCACCGCCGTGGATCCAGACGAGGACGGGAAGTTTTGCGGTCGAGGTGAGATGCGGTGTCCAGACGTTGAGATAGAGGCAGGCTTCGTTGGTGGGCATGCTGGTTTCGCCGAGCATCTCGGGGAGCCAGCCGCTGGGAGCTTGCGGGCAGGCGGGACCGTAGGCTGTGGCGCGCTGGATGCTGGTCCATGCGGGTGCGGGTTGCGGGGCACGCCAGCGGAGATTGCCAACGGGCTGCGCGGCGAAGGGAATGCCGAGGAAGGCCGCACCTTGCGGGAGGCTCGGTAGGGCGAGGCCTTCGAGGCGGCCAGTGTCGATGGTGACGGTGAGCGCTGGGTGTTGGGCGCGCGCAGTCAGCGAGAGTGCGAGTGCGGCGAGGGCGAAGAGGTTGGAGCGCTGCAAGACCATGGGTTTTATTGTCGCGCGGTTGGGAGTGTGAGGGACGGGCTGTTGCTGCGAAAATAGATGGAATGAGTACTCGGTGGGATGCAGGCCCGGCTGTCGGGATTGATTTTGGTACGACGAATAGCTCGGTGGCGTTGGTAACAGGCGATGCGCGGGTGGAGCTGGTGCGGTTTCCCGCGCGCGAGGGAGAGACGTTCTCTTCGCGGTCCGTGTTGTACCTGGAAAAGGTGAAGGAGGTGAGCGGGGTGCGGCGCGTGCACTCGTGGACCGGGCCGGCGGCGATTGAGCATTACCTCGATGCGGAGGAGAAGGGGCGACTGATTCAGTCGCTGAAGTCGTACCTGCCGAGCCGCTCGCTGACGGGGACGGGAATCTTTGGGCGTCAGTATAAGTTTGAGGACCTCGTTGGACGGATTCTTTCCGATCTGCGCGAGCATGCGGAGCGGCAGTTTGGACGGCCGATCCGGCATGCGATGGTCGGACGGCCGGTGCGGTTTGTCGGCGCCGAGACCGAGGAAGATGATGCGTACGCGGTGGAGCGTTTGCGTGCAGCGTTTACGCGAGCTGGCTTCGAGAGCGTGGAGTTGGAGCTGGAGCCAGTCGCTGCGGCATACTCGTACCAGTCGACGCTGGATCATGATGAGCTGATCCTGATTGGCGATTTTGGCGGAGGCACGAGCGACTTTTCTCTGCTGCGCGTTGGACCCGGGGTGCGACGTGGAAGCTCATCGCAGGAGGTGCTGGGCAACAGCGGGGTGCGACTGGCGGGTGATTCGTTCGATGCACGGATTGTGCGCAAGCTGGTGTCGCCGGCGTTGGGATCGGACTCCTATGCACGCTCGCTGAACAAGATTCTTCCCGCAGTGCCAGCGTGGATCTACGCGAACCTCGAGCGCTGGCATTACCTGTCGTTCCTGCGCACGCACGAGGTGACGGAGATTCTGCGCAGTGCGCGGCTGCGGGCACTGGAGCCCGCGAAGATCAAGGCGCTGAGTGCGCTGATCGAAGAGGACCTTGGTTATCAACTGCATCGCGCAGTGCAGCAGGTGAAGTTCGAGTTGTCGCATGCGGAGAGTGCGGAGTTTCACTTTCGCGATGGCAGCATGGAGTTGCAGATTCCGGTGACGCGGGCGGAGTTTGAGGGATGGATCGCTGAGGAGTTGCTTTCGATTGAGCGCTCCATCGACTCGCTGTTGGATAGCGCAGGTATCAGTCCAGGGGATGTAGACCGCGTGTTTCTTACCGGGGGAAGTTCGTTTGTGCCGGCGGTGCGGAGGATCTTCGTGAAGCGGTTTGGGGAGGAGCGCATTCGCAGCGGCAATGAGTTCACGTCGGTGGCGCATGGGTTGGCGCTAAGGGCGCAGGAGTCGTTGCGGGCGGGATAGATGTCGAGCGAATTCAGTAAAATGGGGCATGGCAGCCGCACGCAAAACACCGAAGGTTATCGAGACGTCGCTGATGGGGCTGGGGTTGTTGAACGCCCCGATGTTCAACAAGGGAACCGCGTTTCCTGAATCAGAGCGCGATGAGTTTTCGCTGCATGGACTGCTGCCGCCGCATGTCGGCACGCTCGACGAACAGGTGGAGCGGAGGCTGCGGGCGTTTCGCGCGCTCACCGATGACTTCTCGCGCTATACGTTCATGCGCGATCTCCAGGATGTCAACGAGACGCTGTTTTATGCGCTCATTACTCGGCATGTGGAGGAGATGTTGCCGGTGGTGTACACGCCGGCGGTGGGTGAGGGGTGCCAGCGATTCTCCGAGATCTGGCGGCGGCCGCGCGGGGTGTTTCTCAGCTATCCGAATCGTGCGCGGATGGAGAAGATTTTGAAGCATCCGCGATATGACGGGGTGCGCTGCATTGTGGTGTCGGATGGCGAGCGGATTTTGGGACTCGGCGATCAAGGCGCGGGAGGGATGGGGATTCCGATTGGCAAGCTCGCGCTGTATACGGCGCTGGCGGGAATTCATCCGTTGCAGTGTTTGCCGGTGCTGCTGGATGTCGGTACAGATAATGCGGAGCGGATCGCGAGCCCACTGTACATCGGTTGGCGGCATGAGCGGGTGCGTGGCGCGGAGTATGACAAGTTTGTCGACGGCTTTGTGCGCGTGGTGCGCAAGCGCTGGCCGCATGTGCTGCTGCAGTGGGAGGACTTCGCCGGCCATAACGCGGCGCGCTTGTTGGAGCGTTATCGCGATGTGCTGCCGAGCTTCAATGACGACATCCAGGGAACGGCCGCCGTCTCCGTTGCGACCCTGCTGGCGGCCGTCAATGTGACCGGCATTCCGCTGGCGCAGCAGAGGTTCGTGGTGTTTGGGTTTGGGTCGGCGGGGCTGGGGATCACCGAGTTGATACGCAAGGCGTTGGTGAGCGAAGGGCTCAGCGATGCTGCGGCGCGCGAACGCTTCTATGCCGTCGATCAATTCGGGCTGATCGTCGAAGGCATGGACGGGGTGGGCAAAGAGCAAGCCGCGTTTGCGCGTACCCGGAAAGAAGTGCAGGCTTGGAATCGTGGGGAGCGCGGGATTGGTTTGCTCGAGGTGATCGAGCGCGTGCGGCCGACGGTGTTGATTGGGGTTTCAGGGCAGGCGGGCGCATTCAATGAAGAGGTCGTGCGCGCGATGCTGCGCGGTCTGCATCAGGAGGGGCGTGATGCGCGGCCGGTGATTCTGCCGCTGTCGAATCCGACCAGCCGTTGCGAGGCTGCTCCCGCGGATGTGATTCGGTGGACTGAGGGACGCGCGATTGTGGGGACGGGCAGTCCGTTTGGGCCGGTGGAGTTTAACGGCAAGACGATCAAGATTGCGCAGACGAACAACTCGTATATTTTCCCCGGGCTGGCGCTGGGGATTATGAGCGCGCGCGCCAAGCGGGTGAGCGAGGGCATGATTATGGCCGCGGCCAAGGCGCTGGCTGCACTTTCGCCGACGCAGCAGGATGCGAACGGCGCTCTGCTGCCGCCGCTGGAGTCGCTGCGCATGGTCTCGATGAGCGTGGCGGTCGCGGTGGGGCGGCAGGCAGAGGCGGAAGGACTCGCAGAGATCAAGGGCGAAGCGTTTGTCGAGGCGCTGCGCACGAATGTGTGGGAGCCGGTGTATCTGCCGTACAAAAGACGGTAGACACACCGGTTTGCGGCTAGCGGTTGAACTCGTGGAGGGTCTGCCCGGCGGCCTGGGCGACCGATCCTGCGGCGTCCTTCAACGATCCCGCAACCTGGTCGACTACGCCCTCGTCGGCGAGGTCGGGATTGCCGGTGAGGTTGCCAATGCCTTCTTTGAGCTTGCCTCCGAGATTTGTGCCCGTGCCGGTGATGCGGTTCTTCGAACCCCAGGCGGCGGTTCTGCGGGCGGCGTCTTCGATGCTGTCGTTGCCGGTAGCATACTCGGGACCCGGCGTGTTCATCACGACGTAGGCGGCCACACCGAGGCCTACGGCTGCAAGAATCCAGGGAAGTGATTTCATGGTTTGCTCCTATCCTTCGTTCAGAGCGTTGGATGCATACGGGCCCAGATGCGTTGGGTTGAGCCCAGATGCGTTGGGTTCCATAGAATGGAAGCTTAGGCGGTGGCAATGCAGTATGACGTGGTGGTGCTGGGCGCGGGTGCGGCCGGGATGATGTGTGCGTTTGAGGCTGGCAAACGTGGACGGCGCGTGTTGCTGCTGGAGCACGGCGAGCGCGTAGGGCGAAAGATTCTGATCTCCGGCGGAGGGCGCTGCAACTTCACCAATGTGGGGACCAAGGCGGAGAACTTTCTCGGCGAGAATCCGCACTTTGCCAAGTCGGCGCTGGCGCGGTTTACGCCCAAGGACTTTATTGCGCTGGTGGAGAAGCACGGAATCAAGTACCACGAGAAGACGCTGGGGCAGCTGTTCTGCGATGACTCGGCGAAGCAGATTGTGGCGATGCTGGAGAAGGAGTGCGCCGAGGCTCGCGTCGAGACGCGCTGTGGGGTGACGATCTCGTCGGTGCGGCGTGCCGGAGAGGCGGCGAGGTTTGTGGTGGAGACGAGCGCGGGGAACTTTGCTTGCGCGTCGGTGGTGGTGGCGACGGGAGGGCTGTCGATCCCGGCGATGGGTGCGACCGGGTTCGGATATGAGCTGGCACGGCAGTTCGGGCTGGCGATCGTCGAGCCGCGCGCGGGGTTGGTGCCGCTGATGTTTTCAGTGGTGGATAAGGAGCGGTGGTGCGATCTGGCGGGTGTCGCGTTTGAGGTGATCGCGCGCGCGAATGGCGAAGTGAAGGCGCGGAGCAAAGCTCCGGCGTTTCGCGAGCGGCTGCTGGTGACGCATCGTGGGGTGAGTGGGCCGGCGGTGCTGCAGGCGTCGTCCTACTGGAGATCGGGGGGAGAGGTGAGCTTCGATATGGCGCCGGGGCTGGAGGTGTTTCGGCCGCTGCTGGCGCAGGCTTCGGGGCGCGATTGGAACAGCGCGTATGCGGCGCTGAGGACGGTGTTGCCGACGCGCATGGCCGAGCGCTGGGTGCGGGTGCGGGCCAACGCGAGTGCGGGCGATTGGACCAATGCTGGAATCGCGCGATTGGAAGAGGAATTGCATGCCTGGACGCTGCGGCCGGATGGCAGCGAGGGCTTTGCCAAGGCGGAGGTGACGGTGGGGGGCGTCGACACGGGGGAGCTGGACGCGCGCACGATGGAGAGTAAAAAGGTGGCGGGGCTGTACTTTATCGGCGAGGTGGTCGACGTGACGGGGTGGCTGGGCGGGTATAACTTCCAATGGGCGTGGGCGAGCGCGGTGGCGGCGGGTGCGGTGGTCTAGGTTGCGGGCGGCCTCGGCTCCATGGGAGCCTCGCTACTGCACGACCAGTGTCAGGGTGACCGAGTGGGTGAGGCCGGCGGCCGTGGCGCTGACCGTGAGCGTGGAGGTGCCTGCGGGCGTGGGGGTTCCGCTGCCGCCGGTGGTGCCGGGGTCGGGGATCGCGCGGGCGGCGCCACAACTGCTCAGTACTCCGAGAGCGCAGATAAGGACAAGGAGACGTGCGAGCCGCGGGTAGCTTCGGCGGTGAAAGAAGGCGACCGGCAGCAACAGTGCGAAGAGAAGGGCCTTGGCCGCGGTGGTTGCGCGGAACGGCCGTGCATGTGGAGTGAGCGCGGCTACGGCGGGGACGGCAGTCTCGACGGTCACGGAGATTGGGGTGGTGGTTCCGAGCGCGGCTACGCCGGGAACCGCGAGGCAGGTGGAGTTGAGCGGCGCACCGGTGCAGCTGAGCGCCACGTTGCCCGAGAGGCCGGTGAGCGAGCTTAGCTGCAAGGAGTAGGTAACGCTGGCGCCGCTGCCGGCGACCGTCGCGGAGCTAACGCCGGTGGAGGCCAGCGTGAAGTCGATGCCGGTCCCGGAGAGCGTCGTGGTCTGAACGCCGGAGGCTGCGTTATCGGTGAAGGTGAGGGTGCCCGCGACCGCTCCGGCGGCGGCGGGCGCGAATACGATGGTCAGGCTGCAGGAGGCGTTGACCGCCAGGGTTGTCGTGCAGGGGTTGAGCGCGATGGCGAAGCCAGGGCTGACGGCGATGCCGGAGACGGCGAGCGGAAGACCTCCGTTATTGGTGAGGGTGAGGGTCTGCGCGAGGGCAGCGAGCCCTACCCCGGTGGGCGGAAAGCTGAGTGAGACCGGGGTGAGCGAAACGCCGGGACCGGCGATGCCAATACCTGTCAGCCCGATGGTCTGGTAGCGAGACTGGTCCGTGATGGTGAGCGTGGCTGTGCGGGTGCCGACGGCGGTGGGCGAGAAGGTGATCTTGATCGCGCACGTCGCGTGGGCTGCGAGCGAGTTGCCGCACGCATTGATCACCGAGAAATCGCCGGGCGAGACGCTGGCGGCGATCAGGGTAAGCGGCACCCCGCCGCTGTTGGTGAGGGTGATGGTCTGTGAGCCGCTGGTGGTCCCGATCTGTTGTTGCGGGAAGCTCAGCGCGAGAGCAGAGAGCGTGTCGGTGGCGGGAGCGTTGCCGACGCCGGAGAGCGACGCGGTCTGGATAGCGGCGGACGCCGTGCCGGCGTTGTCGGTGATGGACAGCGTGGCCGAACGCGCGCCACTGGCGGTGGGGGTGAAGGTGATCGAGAGCGTGCAGCCGGTCTGCGGCGCGAGGGTCGCTCCGCAGGTATTGGCATAGAGGGCGAAGTCGCCGGTATTGCCGCTCAGGACCGGCGCGGAGAGTGTGGCGGAGGTGCCTCCGGTGTTGGAGATCGTAATGTCCTGTGAGGCGGCGGTCTGGTTGACGATGGTGGCGGCAAAGGAGAGCGAGAGCGGCGTAAGCACCATGGCGGCTGCCGCGGTGCCAGTGCCGTTGAGCGCGACCGTCGCCTGGCCGCCGGGGACGCTGGCGTAGATCGTCAACTGGCCGGAGCGCGCGCTGGCGGCCGTCGGTGCGAAGACGATCTGCACGCTGCAAGTGTTGCCGGCAGCGAGGGTCTGACCGGCGCAGTTGTCGGTCTCGGTGAAGTCGCCGGTGAGGACCAGGCTGCTGAAGGTGACGGGAGCTCCGCCGCTGCTGGTGATGGTGACGCTCTGCGGCGCAGACTGCGTCGCAACCTGCTGCGCGGCGAAGGTGAGACTGCTGGCTGATAGCGTGACCCCGGCCTGCAGGTTGGTGGTGGCGGTGAGTAGCGGCGTCTGCCATAGGCCACGGCCATAGGTGGCGGCGCGCAGCATGCCGAGGCGGCCATCGCCGGTGGGCAGCGTTGCGGAGGCCGTCAGACTGATGATGGGTGCGTTGGGCAGAGCCGTGCCCAGTACGCTCCAGCAGTTTGAGGTGGCGCAGGTGCTGATGGTCTGGGTGACGTAGACACCAGCGTCCAGCGCGACGTACACCGTGTTCGCGTCGTTGGGGTCGATGACGATGGCGTCGGCGGGCACATTGGGCAGGTTGGCGCTGATGTTGATCCAACTGCTCCCAAAGGTCGTCGAGCGGTAGAGATGAGGAACACCGAAGCCCATGACCGTCGCGTACACCGTCCCGCCGGTTGCATCGTGAGGGTCGACGGCAATTGCAGAGATATCGAAGTGTGCAGGATTGAAGACGTGCGCGTCGGCGATATCGTTGGTAACGGTGGAGAGCGAGATGTCGGTCCAGGCCTTGGCGGGGGTGGCCGTATTCGCCGCTTTGCTGACGAACAGGTGGCCGGAAATAACGCCGCCGCCGTCCTGCGATCCGGAGAGGCCCGCATAGATCACAGTAGACCCGGAGTTCTGGAGGTTTGTGGCCGTGAAGTTGGGTCCACCGGCGGCGAGCGAACGAATCAGCGGGCTGTTGGCCGAGCAGGGCAGGGTGATGCCGCCCAGCGCCGGGCTGAGGGCGTTGGCATTCGACCAGGCCACACCACTCGCGGCCGGACCGCGCCACACGCGGCAGGTGCCGATGAGCAGGCTCGAGGTGAGTGCCGGGTCCAGCAACGTGGGGGCGTCGAGCAGGCCTATGTCTCCGTCCACTTGCGTCGCGCCGATGGTCGCGGGTGGAAGGAAGTTCGCGGCGGAACAAGCGCCGCCCAGCGGACATGCGTCGAGATTCACGCCGGTGCCGATGGTGGCGTACCAGTTGGCAGGAGTGATCGCGTCGATTGAAGGAAAGCCACCCTCGCCGGCCGAGAGCTGCGGCCAGGCGGTGAAGGAGGTTGCGCTGGAGGTTGCGGCTGAGCCATTTGCGCCCAGGCCGGCGATGAGGGTATTGGCGCTGGCCGGACTCTGCGCGAAGCCCACCAACTCGGCCAGCGATCCGCCTGCGCCGATGGCTGTGTTGAGATTGTCGAAGTGGGTAGAGTCGCTGGCCGAACAGACGCTGCCGGTCTCGGCGACGCCATCCAGCGAGCGCCACAGCCCGCTATCGTTGCCGAGGAAGACGATGGGGATTCCGCTGGGCTGGGATACTGTGGCGATGGCGTGTTGCGCGGCCGCCACCTGTGCCGGCGCGTTGCAGCCGTCGAGCGCGTTGGTAGTGTTCCGGAGACTGCAGGTAGACGAGCCCACGCTCATGCTGCAGCTATAGAGATCGGCTGTGCCGACATAGAGATTGGTGCCGTTCGCTGCTGCAGGAGCGGCGCTGAGGGCGAGATTGTAGCTGCCTTGCGCGATAACGGTGCTCCCGCTGCCGACCTCCAACGCTGCGTTATCGATGCGGTTCGCGAAGGTGGGCGCGGGCCTGGCGCAGCCGCCGGAGGTCGCGCCACACAGGTCCTGCCACAAGCCCTGGTCGAGGTTGTTGCTGTCGACGGTGAGTGCGTAGAGATCGCCGGTCACTGGTTGCGCGGCCAGCACGCCTCTGTAAATAGGGCAATTGGCGCTGCCCGCGCCATTCGCGCCGATCGGGCAGTTTGCGGTGGTGAGATTTGTGCCGGGCTGGCTCGCGAGCCGCGTCCAGGTCGCGCCGTTCGGCGAAGAATAGTAGCCATGCGAGCGGACAGCAGCGTAGAACATGCCGCGGACGGGGTCCCACACCACCGAGGTCGCCGCATTGCCCATCTCGCCCGTGCCCTGCGGCTGCGGCTGCTGCACGATGCTGGTGCCGTCCTGGATGGTGGCCATCTGCCAGGTCTGTCCCGCGTCGTTGGAGTAGTAGAGGCCGGGGAAGGAGTTAATGGTCACCGCACCGACGATGACCGCCTGCGTGGACGTGGAGAAGGCCGCGACCACCAGCGCGGGTGTGGCCGTGCTGAAGGCGATGCCTGCCGCGGCCAGACCGATGAAGGAGTGGTTACCATTCGCGCCATCCTGCGATTGCTGGATCAGTGTCCAGGTGAGGCCGCCGTCGGCTGAGCGGAGCAGACCTTCGCCGTAGTAGGAGTCGGTGGCGTTGTTGGGATCGCCGGTGCCCGCAATCAACACCGGGTTAACCGTCGGCTGCACTGCCAGCGCTCCGATCGTCAGCGACGGAAGGATGCTGCTGCCGGCGTTGTTGCTGAAGACCGGAAGCGTGTCCGTGAGCGGCGCAAAGGTGACCGCGTTGAGCGGGCCAGCGGCGTCGCTGGACTTCCACACACCGCCGCCGGTCGTGCCAAGGTAGACGGTGTTGCCGGTGGGATCGTTGGGGTCCGACGCGATAGCGGCTACGCGGCCGGTGAGGTTGTTATACGTTGCGGAGACGATGGAGCTCGGTCCCAGCGGCTGCCACGCGGCGGTCAGGTTGGTGGTCGCATGCGGCCGCGGATTTTGCTGCGCGCCGAGCGGCTGCGAGGCGATCAGGACCAGCAGGCAGCCGGAGAGCAACGTGCCGCGGCGGCGGCGCAAGGCGAACGCCGTAGAGAGGGCGCAAAATCGGGTGCTCGCGGAACGTCTCTGCGGCAAGCTGGAACCCTGAAGTTCGGTTGTGAGGCCCAGATCCATGCTGACTTGATCGGCTCAAGAGCCTCGGTGCATGAGGCCAGCGACGTGGGAGCGGCATGCCTCGACAGCGATCATTGCAAATTGGGACGGCGGTTTGCTTGGAGAGTGTAGCAGGGGATGGAACTCCTCGCCGTGATGCGCGCCGGTGTTACGCCGTCGGGCGATGGAGCAGGCGCATCAGCGTCGGTCGCACGACCAGACCGAAGAGGTCCAGGCCGGCGTGCGCGGCCATCGCAATCCATAGGTCACCCGTCCAGAGATACAGCCCGGCGAGCACCACGCCCACCAGCGTCGTCATCAGAACGCCGGCCACGCCTTGATAGAAGTGCATCAGGCCAAAGAGAATCGTCGCAATCACAAATGCGAGCAGCGGACTATGCAGCAGCCCGGCCAGCAGCAGCGGCAGCAGCAGGCGGAAGAAGCACTCTTCGCTGAGGCCGGCGTTGAGCGAGAGCAGCGCGGCCCAGCCCGTCTCTGCGCTGTTGCGCGGCATCAGCGGCTCAATATCGCCCAGGACAGCATGCGAGGTCTGCGTTTTCTTGGCCAGCAGCACGCCGCCCAGGATGCCCGTGATGGCAGCCGCGCTGGCAAAGCCGATCAGGAAGCTCTTGTCGAGAACCTGGGTGAGGGGCATACGCGCGGCCAGGCGGGCGGCCAGTGGGATGAACTCGGCGGGCAGCGTGATGAGCGCCTGCAGTTGGCGAAGGATCAGCAGGCTGACGATTGTCGTCCCAAAGAGTGTGAGAAAGCTCTTCACCACCCAGCGGCGATAGAAGCGCTGGCGGTCGGCGCTGGTGGTGAGTCGTTTGAATGCGGCGTACTCGGCTGCGTCGTTGCGAACGAACCACCACATCACGGCGACGCAGAGGACAAGCAGCAGAAGTTTCAGCATAGGATTCCCTGAGAAAGTCTACGCCACAGTATCACAGGCTACCGACGGCCATCGTAAGACCGTTCAGAACGTACGCATGGTGAAGTTGATGATCTTGGCCATGTGGCTGTCGAACTTGCTGATGCTATGCGTGGGAGTGCGACGTCCGCGGAAGACGACCCAGACCTCATAGTCGATATTGCCGTCAAGCCGCCGGAACTCGTAGTGCCCTTCGGCGTCGGTAAGGTAGGTGACCACTTCGTTGGATTTCTCGTCGCGCAACTCGACGATGGCGCCGCGAATGGGTTCGTGGCTGGTGTCGGTGACCTGGCCGCTGAGCGTACGGACGGTGGGATCTCCGGGCGTTTGCGTAGCTGCGGGAATCGCCCCCAGCAACAGGCAGGCGGCAATACAAATGGCCGCTGTCGCGATCCAGGGATGCTGCGCGTGGTTGGTTAACATGGAAGTTGGCATGGAAGTTTGACCCGCCAGCCGTCTTGGAGCTGGATGAATATCACCCACCCCGCAGACTGACGAATGTCCCCATTTGGATGCAGGGCGGAGGGGCCGCAACTGCATGGGTGGCTGCAGTTGCGGCTTAAGTAACCGCTTTTAGTAACTGTGGCCAAGCACAGGATGTGGCTCGTACGGCTGTTCCAGGCGTTTAATCTCGGCGTGCGTGAGCTTGAGCTCGACGGCGCCAATTGCGTCTTCGAGCTGATAAAGCTTGCTGGCGCCGATGATCGGAGCCGACACGGCCGGCTTCGAGAGCATCCAGGCAAGCGCAACCTGCGCGGGCTTGACGTTACGCTGCGCTGCGATCTCCAGCACCCGGTCGACCACGTCGAAGTCGGTCTCGCGGTAGTAGAGCGTGTGGCCGAAGTCGTCGGTGCGAGCACGCAGCGTTTCGCTCTTGCCATCGCCACGCTTGCGGCTGCCGGTCAGGAAGCCGCGCGCCAGCGGGCTCCATGGAATGCAGCCGATCTTCTGGTCGAGGCACAGCGGAATCATCTCGCGCTCCTCCTCGCGATACACCAGGTTGTAGTGGTTCTGCATGGTGACAAAGCGTGCCAGCCCGTTGGCTGATTGAAAGTTGAGCATCTTCTGGAACTGCCAGGTGTACATGCTCGACGCACCGAGATAGAGCGCCTTGCCCGCCTTCACCACATCGCTCAACGCCTTGCAGGTCTCTTCGATGGGCGTGTTCTTATCGAAGCGATGGATCTGGTAGAGGTCGACGTAATCCACGCCCAGGCGCTTCAGGCTGGCATCGATCGAGGCCATGATGTGCTTGCGCGAGAGCCCGCGATCGTTGTGCCCATCGCTCATCGGGTTGAAGACCTTGGTGGCAATCACCAGCTCTTCCCGTCGCGGCTGATATTCGTGCAGCAGCTTGCCGGTAATGCGCTCGCTCTCGCCCAGGGAGTAGACGTCTGCGGTATCGAAGAAGTTGATGCCGGCTTCGATTGCGCGGCGAATGAAGGGCTTTGCTTCATCTTCTTCGAGGACCCACTCGCGCCAGCTCTTCGCGCCGTACGTCATCATGCCAAGACACAGTGGGGAAATACGCACGCCGGTGTGACCCAGGCTGACAGTTGAGAGGGGGGTGTTGCTATTTTCGCTCATGTCCGATTGGACGCACGGCGCCCCGGCGGGGATGCGGATGCAGGATGCGCTCTTGAAGATGCAAGATGCGCTCTTGAAGATGCAGGAGTTAGCCTCGTCCGTGCAGAAGCCCGCGAATCGTCGCGTGCTGGCAACCGACGTTACGCAGGCATGAATTTAGAAATGCTCGCCCCATTGGCAGCTTGCATTGGACCGGGTGCATCCTATGGGTTTGCTGAGTCGCTGCGCGTGCCGCGGGCCCAGTTGCAAATAAGGCATGCGCGGCGGACTCAGTCTCGGGTCGGCCTGTCTGCTCCTGACATAGCTACTTGCGGCTAGTCTTGTCAGGAAGCAGCCAGAGCCCGGTCCAGGTCTCCGAAACAATAATGCTGTTGCCGGGATTGCGCGGATCGTAGCGCACCTGCACCGGCTGGTCTATCCGGAAGCCGACGACCTCGTTGGGCAGCGTCGATACGTCCTGCGCGCAGTTATAGGTCAGGCCCGCCAGGCTATAGCTGTAGACCAGAACCTCCGGTGTCGGGGAGACGCTGTCTTCATTTCCCAGCGTCCGTGCGTCGAGGATCACGCCATCGGTGATGCGGCCGGTGAGCGCCAGCTCTTCGCGCCGCCGCCGTTCCACCTCTTCAGCAGATGGCCGATGCGAGACGATGTACCACCACATGCCACCGGCAGCAAAGACGATCACGCCGGCAATGCCGCCGAGAACACGCGGGTCCTGGTTGCGTAGGATGTGCGCTGCCTGCTGGAGGACCGGTTGCTGGAGGATAGGCTTCAAGGGTCTGTTCTGATATTTCGAGTGGAGCTTTAAAAGAAGCATAGCGTAGCGCGCGCGTCGGAAGACGCCAGAGCTCTCGAAGGGGTTCCCCGCGTGGTTCGCAGGCGACCGGCGATATACTGCGGTGTGCGCATACGAAAGAAATTCATGCAACGAGACCCGGCGGCCAGTGACCGGGAGATGTCGACGGGTCATCCGCTGGATCTGGCCGAGGGGCGCCGCGTGCGCTCGACGACGGTGATCTGTGTTCGCCGGGGCAATTCCATGGTGATGGCCGCCGACGGGCAGGTGACGCTTGGTTCCACCGTGATGAAGCATTCGGCGAAAAAGATCCGGAGGCTGTACAACGATAAGATTCTGGCGGGCTTTGCCGGCTCCACCGCGGACGCCTTTTCGCTGTTTACCCGCTTTGAATCCAAGCTGGAACAGTATGGCGGGAACCTCGGCCGCTCGGCGGTAGAGCTCGCGAAAGACTGGCGCACGGATAAATTATTGCGCCAGTTACAAGCGCTGCTGATCGTTGCCGATGCCAAACAGATGTTTTTGCTCTCCGGCGATGGCGATGTCATCGAACCCGATCCGGTTGGAGATGGGCTGATCGCGACCATCGGCTCAGGCGGGAGCTTTGCCCTGGCCGCCGCGACGGCGCTGATGGAGAACACCCCGATGGGCGCGCGCGAGATCGTGGAGCGCAGCATGAAGATTGCCGCGGAGATCTGCATCTACTCCAATCAGAGCGTCACCATTGAGGAGCTGAAGTCGGAGTGAACAACTTTCTTAGCCTAAACTCAGGAGGTTTCATGCATCGTGTCTCTCGAGCGCTCGTTGTTGCCAGTGTGTTGGCAGGTGTCGCGCTTGGCTCCCCGAGCCTTCATGCGCAGGCCAAGGGCGCGCCCGTGAACTCGTCGTTTGCTCCCGTCCCCGTGCCGATTCTCCAGGGCAAGAAGGCGTTTATTTCCTTTGAGCTGGGCGATGTAAGCTCCTTCCCCTCCACCTACAGTGGTGGCCCGGAGCGAGCTTACAACGAGTTCTACCAGGGCATGCAGCAATGGGGCCGCTATCAACTGGTCGCCGACCCCAAGGACGCCGACGTGATCTTCGCGATTCGCTTCGTCGACTCGCCCGGCCTGAGCCACCCACAAATTCGACTCGGCATCATGGACCCGCACGGAGCCATTGCCCTGTGGGGATTTGCCGAAGAGATCAACGCGGCGGTCCGCAAGAAGAATCGCGACGCGTCGTTCTCCGCTACGATTACACAGGTCGTCAGCGACGTGCAGCAACTGCTCGCCACCGGTGGCGGACCCGCGCAGCCCTAATCACTAACGACGAAAGAGAAGTAGATGGCAATGTATCTTCCCGGAACGGCTGAAGACCAGGCGCTCGCGCTCGACGAGATGATGCCGCGCCAGATCATCGCCGCGTTCGATAAGACCCGCGCACGGCTTTGCCTGAGCGATAGAATCAAATGACAATGTCTGATCTCCCGCTATCCGAACTGAAACGTCTTTCGCCCCCCTTCGCTAACAAGGCCGATGAGGAAGAAGCATTTCACTACTGGATGAGCCAGTCGGTTAAGGCAAAGTTGGCGGCTACGACTCGATTGACGATTGAGCATTACCGAAAGCTTGGCGTTGACGTAAATAAGCCGATGGATAAGACCATCATTCGCCGAACGGTGCCTTGGGCAAGATCAGAAGGCAAGTAAACATGGCAATTTATTTACCCGGAACCGCTGAAGACCAGGCACTGGCGCTCGACGAGATGACGCCGCGCGAGATCGTGGCTGAGCTGGACAAATATGTGGTGGGACAGGCAGCGGCCAAGCGCGCGGTCGCCATCGCGTTGCGCAATCGCACCCGGCGGCAGAAGCTTCCGCCCGAGCTCGCCGAAGAGATCATGCCCAAGAACATCCTCATGATCGGCGCCACCGGTGTCGGCAAGACGGAGATCGCGCGGCGGCTGGCCAAGCTCACCAACTCGCCGTTTCTCAAGGTGGAAGCGTCGAAGTTTACCGAGGTCGGCTACGTCGGCCGCGACGTCGAATCGATCGTGCGCGACCTGATGGAGATTGCCATCGACATGGTGCGCGAAGAGAAGCTCGATGAGGTGGAAGATCGCGCCGAGCTGGCCGCCGAAGAGCGCCTGATCGAGCTGCTGATCGCGCAGGGCGCGGCAAGCTCTGAACCAGCCGCCGCGCCCAGCAATGAGCAACCCGCGCCGCAGGTAGAAAACACCGAAGCCGCGAAGCCCGAAGCTGTCAAGGAAGGCACGCCCGTGCCCCGCAACCTCGCCGTCGTGGCAAAGAACGATGTGGACGGACCGCGCGAACGTGAGCGCCTGCTGCAGCAGTTTCGCGAGGGCAAACTGGATGATCACATGGTCGAGCTCGAGACCCGTGAGCGCGCGCAGCCGCAGGTGGAAGTCCTCAGCAACTCGCCCGAGGACATGGAGCAGAGCGGCATCAAGGAGATGATCGCCGGCATCTTCGGGCAGCGCACCCGCAAGCGCCCCATGAAGGTCGCCGACGCCTTCGAGTACCTCACCCAGGAGGAAGAATCGCGCCTGCTCGACATGGACCAGGTCGTGCGCATGGCCGTTGAGCGCGTCGAGGATTCCGGCATCGTCTTCCTCGACGAGATCGACAAGATCGCCGGCCGCGAGGGAGGCCACGGCCCCGACATCAGCCGCGAGGGAGTGCAGCGCGACATCCTCCCCATCGTCGAAGGAACCACCGTCAACACCAAGTACGGCATGGTCACGACGGACCACATTTTGTTCATCGCGGCGGGAGCCTTCCACGTCTCCAAACCCAGCGACCTCATCCCCGAGCTGCAGGGCCGCTTCCCTATCCGCGTCGAGCTGCTGCCGCTGACGGTCGAAGACTTTCTGCGCATCCTCACCGAGCCGCGCGCCTCGCTGGTCAAGCAGGCGATGGCCCTGCTCGAGACCGAAGGGCTCAAGCTCGAGTTCGCTCCCGCGGCGCTCGAGGAGATGGCGCGCTTTGCCTTCCAGGTCAACGAGACGACCGAAAACATCGGCGCGCGCCGCCTCCACACCATCATGGAAAAAGTGCTCGACGAGATCAGCTTCGAGGCCCCGGACATCGTGAAGGCTGCGGGCGGACCCATCTCGGACAAGGTGCCGGCGCTGGTCGAACGCTCCGTCCCCACCCCCAGCGGCGAGCCTCAGCATGAGCACGTGCTGATTGTGGACCGCGCGTATGTCGAGCGGCAGGTGGCGAGCATCGTAAAAAATCAGGACCTGAGCCGCTATATTTTGTAGCCGGGGGCGCGATTTTGTCGCCCACACAACTCCCCTGCCTCCAAGCCGCGTCGGATATGCTGGTAGTGTCCAATCCCAAGCAGCCGAGGCGCATGACCCAATCCCCGCAACGAGGAACCCTGTGAGATCGCAAACCCTGCGCCGCGCGCTCATGGTGTATCTCGCGCTGCTGATTCCGATCGCCTGGCTGGCGATGAAGTTCGATCCCTACGCGCTCGACGGCGACGGCATGGCCTACATGGACATCGCCGACCTGATCCGCGCGCACCACTGGGCGGGCGTGATCAACGCCTACTGGAACCCGCTCTACCCCGCTCTGCTGGCGCTGGCGCAGCGGGAGTTTCATCCGACGCGCATGAACGAGCTGCACGCCTACTACATCCTCAACTACGTCATCTTTCTAGCGTCGGTTGTCGCGATGCTGGCGTTCGTTTCGGCACTGGTGAAACTCCGCCTCCGCCTCTCCGTCAGGCCCGCATCCGAAGCGGGCGACCTCCCGCCTTTTGGCGGCGCGTCCTTACTCCTGAGCAAAGACGCGTTGCAACTGCTCGGCGTCGGGCTGCTCGTCATCGCCACCGGCCGCGAGCTCCAGATGGCGACCATCCGGCCTGATGCGCTGCTGCAGGCGCTGATGCTCGCGGCCTTCGCCATGCTGCTGCAATCCTTCGCCAGCGAGAGCCTGCTCTACGCGCCGCTGATGGGATTCTTCTTCGGCCTCGCCTACCTTACGAAGTCCTTCGCCTTTCTTATCGCGCTGCTCACGATTGCGCTGATGATGGTCTTCCAGGCCTGGGTGCAGCGGCGCAAACCGGCACGCGTCATCGCTGGCGGCGCGTTGGCATTCATCGTCTTCGCTGCCGTCGCGGGGCCCTATATCGCAGCACTGTCGAAACAAAAACATCGCTTCGACTTCGGCGACTCCGGAGCCCTGAACTACGCCTGGTACGTCAGCGGCACGGTGAAGATGCACATCGAGCCGTCGATGACCTCTGACTTCGGTTCCGCGAAAGTAAACCTCATCCATCCCGAGCAGCAACTGCTCGCGCAGCCCGGCATCTACAGCTATCGCGCGGAGCCCTTCGGAACCTACCCGGCCTGGTTCGATACCACCTACTTCCACGAGCGCATCACCCCCGTCTTCAGCGCCAGTCGCCTGATCCATCGCGACGCCCGCAACGTTGTCTTAAGCTTCCGCTACCTGTTCAACCACCCCGAAGCCTGGATCCTCCTCATCCTCCTTCTCGCCTGCGGCGCCCGCTTCGGCTTCACTCGTGCGCGCACCGGCCTGCAGCATTGGCGGCAGAACGTTTTTTGGCTTCCGCCCATTTTCCTCGGCCTCGCCATGTGGGGCATCTACGGCCTCGTCAACATCGAAGAGCGCTACGTCACGCTCGCGTTTCTGGTGATCGTGCTCCCGATCTTCGCCGCGTTGGTCTTTGACATTAATAAAATCCCGTGGCCTCGCGAAACGGCTTCGGCGATGGTCGCGGTGCTCGCCTTCCTGGCGCTGGGCAACACGCTGCGGGTAGCGCTGGATGAGCGCAGCCATGAGTCGGCTGCCGGACGGCCAGCGGCCTGGTACCTGGCCAATATCTTTGAAGCGGCCAAGGGTTTGAACGCCCTCGGTGTCGGCTCCGGCGACGAGATCGCCTGCATGGGAACCATCGCCTGCCTGAACGATCCTTACTGGATGCGCCTTGCGAATGTGCGTGTGCTGACCGAAGTCTATAACCCCGACGCGAAGCATCTGCTGGAGGAGTTCGAAGGCCTGCCCAACCGCCAGCAGGTGGAAGACGTCCTCAAGTCCCAGGGCGCAAAGGTGGTGGTCGCGTCCTTCGATCCCGGCGAGATGACTGGACGCACTCCCGCCTCTGCCGGTTGGATTCGGCTGGGTGAGTCGAATCTTTACGCGTTCCCGCTGAACATTCCCGCACCCGCAACCGCGCCGCCCGCCACGCTGCCATGGGATATGTCGGGAGCTGCCAAACCATGATCCCCACCGGAGAAGAAAGCGTGCAGCGATCTATGATGGAAGTACATACGATGAGCGAGCCTGTGGAGTTGACGAGCCAGCCAGTAGAGTTGACCGTGGTCATGCCCTGCCTGAACGAGGCAGAGACCCTGGCCGTGTGCGTCGACAAGGCGCTGGCCGCGCTGGCCGAGAACCACATCGCCGGCGAAGTCATCGTCGCCGACAACGGGTCAACCGACGGCTCCCAAGCGATCGCCACGGAACACGGCGCGCGCGTGGTGCCCGTGCCTCTGCGCGGATATGGTGCAGCCCTCAACGCCGGCATCCAGGCCGCGCGCGGCAAGTATGTCCTGATGGCCGACGCCGACGACAGCTACGAGTTCGCGCACATCCCTCGCTTCCTCACCGAGCTTCGCGGAGGCGCCGATCTCGTCATGGGCAATCGCTTTCGCGGAGGCATCGGGCCCAAGGCGATGCCGGTTCTGCACCGCTATCTCGGCAATCCGGTACTCAGCTTTCTTGGCCGCGCGTTGTTTCATGCGCCTATCGGGGATTTTCACTGCGGCATCCGCGCGTTCAGCAAGGACGCTTACGAGCGCCTCGCGCTGCGCACCACCGGCATGGAGTTTGCCAGCGAGATGGTGGTGAAATCGTCGCTGCTCGGCCAGAAGATGACCGAGGTCCCGACCACGCTGAAGAAGGATGGCCGCAGCCGTCCGCCGCACCTCAAGACCTGGCGCGATGGCTGGCGGCATCTGCGCTTTCTGTTGATGTACTCGCCGCGCTGGCTGTTCCTCTACCCCGGCCTCGCGCTGATGATCGTTGGTCTCGCAGTGATGGCATGGCTGCTTCCGGCCGAACGCCCGCTGGGTCAGATGAACCTCGGCGTGGACACGCTCGCCTACATGGCGGCCGCTGTGCTGCTCGGCTTCCAACTGGTCTTTTTCGGCGTGGCCGCGAAGGTCTTCGCCATCTCCGAAGGCCTGCTGCCGCAGGACGAAAGCTTCGAGCGCTGGTTCCAGTACATCACGCTCGAAACCGGCCTGATCTTCGGCGTACTGATGGTGCTGGCAGGCATCGGCATCGCAGTCTCGTCGGTGGTATCGTGGTCGCACGCCGGCTACGGCCCGCTGCCTCCGGTCCAGATGATGCGCCGCACGCTGCCCGCCATGCTCTGCCTGATGCTGGGCACCGAGATCTGCTTTGGAAGCTTTTTCTTAAGCCTCCTCGGCCTCCGTCGCCGCTAGGTACAAGTTTCCCAGGGCACGAAAATGGCCGCCTCACTGGAGGCGGCCGTTCGTGTCTCTGCTTGCGAAATTACTGCTGCACAGCCTGCGGCTTAGGCAGCTCGCTGAGCCGCTTTGCCAGCAGCTTCTCCAGGTCTTCGAGCGCCTTCGAGAAGCCCTCGATGCCTTCCTTCAGCTTGTCGTGCGCCATGCGATTCTCTGCATGCATCTTGTCGAAGGTCGCCTTGTCGACGACGATCTTCTCGATCGGATCCTTCGCGGACGTCGCCGGATCGAGCTTGCGCTCGAGCGTTCCTTCGGTCGTCTGCAACTCTTCCAGCAGCTTCGGAGCAATCGTCAGCAGGTCGCAGCCGGCCAGCTCCGTGATCTCGCCGATGTTGCGGAAGCTCGCTCCCAT
>FSYS01002284.1_pt1 | contig 24608 bp, 15 predicted proteins | sample 1638491 | NCBI WGS metagenome assembly FSYS01 (sample SAMEA3914788, study PRJEB12502) | metagenome | biome: forest; material: soil | place: Canada | collected 2011-07-03 | depth 0.1 m | reverse complement strand
TTTTTGTTAGAGCCGTTACAAACAGCAGGGCCTCTTCGCTCCGCGGACATTACTCCGCTTCCTCGCTACTACAGACCCGGCCGAATCCCTCTCGCCGTCCACCGACTTCCCGGTGTCACCGGTTATACGGCTTCCCTGCTCCGCCGATTTCGCGACGGGACGAGGAGGGTTTCTCCAGTTGCTTAGCATGACCTTGTCACCGTGCTGTCCCTACCAACCCCGCCGAAGTGTTTCGCCGCATCAGTCCTTGCGACGCTCCATGCTGCCTTCGCCCGAAAAGTGAGGGCTCGGCCTTCGGGTTGCAGTACTTTCGAGGCCATTTGGGTTCACTTGCGTTACGGCCCGGCGCCTCGCTCACCACCCTCTTTCAGATGGCTTCGTCAATAGGCTTCAGGATTTCAGTTTCCTTCCTTCCTGCTATTCAAGCTACGGGGCTTGGACTTTTACCCCGATGGGACTTGCTCCCACTGATCATGCCAGCCTTCGCTGGACGCACACTTTCCGGTACTCATAAAATGACAGCAGCAGGTCAAAGGTGTGAAGCGCATGTAGAAGCCTCAACTTTCTGATGGCTTCATCGCTTCGATCCTGGAAATGGAAATGGCAGGTTTTGCTCGCTGAGAAGCTGCCATCAGCACGTCCTCCAGTGCAAGACACTCTCTTACGCCCTGTGGCAAGGAGCTCACGGAACGAGGAGATGCGGGATATGAACCACGAAATGCCTCCCGCCGCGCTTGCCGGGGCCAAGTGAAGCCGGGCCTTCCCGGACGGATAGCGTCGATACCCCAAGCGTTGAATCGGGGCGAAGCTTTCCTGCAGTCCTGTGGTCAGTCCTTCCCTGGAACAAGTGCAGGCTCACCTCGGACCGCTAGCAAAGCTTGTTGGCGTGAAGCCGCTTCGAGTCACAAGCCCCCGGCAACTTCCGGGGTGGCATGCGGCTGCGCTCCCAACCGCCGCCGCATGCCATGCTGATTCGTATTTGACTGTCCAGACATTTACCTATAGATTGAAAACGTGCCTAGGCCGAGGAGCGACGAGAAGAGAAGTGCGATTCTGGAGGCCGCAACGCGTGTCATCGTGAAGCAGGGCCTAAGCGCCCCGACCATGGTCATAGCAAAAGAGGCTGGCGTCGCTAATGGGTCTCTCTTTACCTACTTCGAGACCAAGACGGATCTCTTCAACCAGCTCTTTCTTCAGCTGAAAATGGAATTGGCAACAGGCGCGATGAACCTTCCGGTGGATGCCGAAGTTCGTGAGCAGTTCTTCCACCTGTGGAAGAAGTGGATGAACTGGGCAATCTCAAACCCGGAGAAGCGGCGAGCGGTCGCACAGCTCAGCGTATCCGACGAGATCACTCCAGTGACCCGTGCAGCGGGACATAAGATGATGGCCCACGTCGCCGATTTGTTGGATCGTGCTCGCGCCCAGGGGCCTATGCAGAAAGTGTCAATGGGTTTCTTGGTCGCGCTCATGAACTCCGTGGCGGAGACAACCATGGATTTCATGACGCAGGATCCGGCCAATGCAAAGAAGCACAGCAAAGAGGGTTTCGATGCTTTTTGGCGGATGCTGAATTAATTTTTTAGCGTTTCTAACAACTGTCTAGACAGACAAGATAAAACAAGGCTAGAGAGCAAAATGAAGAACGATTCCATGATGAAGCGTTGGAAACTTGCTCTCGCTTTCGCCGTCGTCGCATAGCACCAGAAACCTATTTAGCTCCACAGAGAGGATTCATTCAATGACAACAGTTGTTATGACAGGCGGGACTGCCGGTTTTGGAGCAGTTGCCGCAAAGAGGATTTCTAACACTCCAAACACGAAACTGCTCCTTGGGGCGCGAGACAACAAGAATTCGTCGATCGACATCCTGCCATTGGATCTAGCGCGTCTCTCGAACGTTCGGTCCTTCGTTCAAGCGCTCACGAAGAAGTTGAACGGCACAAAGATCGACATTCTCATCATGAATGCTGGGGCGCAGTTCGGAACCACCAAGCATAGGACAGGTGACGGATTCGAATCCACATTCGCGATCAACCACCTCGCGCACTATCTTCTCCTCAGGCTGCTGACGCCCAGCCTCGCGAAGAACGCCACGATCGTCATCACCACGAGCGATGTCCACGATCCCAAGATGGTCCCATTCGGACCCAAGGAGCTCACTCCCGAGGCGCTGGCTCATCCCAAAGATAAGAGCAAAGGCTTCGGCCCGGGAATTAGGGCTTACGCAAGTTCGAAGCTCTGCAACCTCCTCACTTCACGTGCCTTCGAGGCCTCCCCCGATGCGCAGAGCAATGGCATGCGGGTCATTGCTTACAATCCCGGACTGACTCGCGGCACGTCGCTGTTTCGCGCATGGCCCTGGTGGGCGAAGTTGATGATGGCGGTAGCTTCTCTACTTCGTCCCGTGAACACGATCGAGCAGGCAGGAAATGCCATTACCGATCTGGGGCTCGGAACGATTGTGCCCCCGTCTGGTCGCATATACGCCTCACTGGTTAAAGGCAAGCTGACGTGGCCGGATCCTTCCGAGCTGGCGCAAAGCGACACGGCAATGAGGGCGCTGTGGGTAGAAAGCGCCCAAATGGTCGGTCTACCCGAACGGGCATAAGGAAATGTATGCCGGCAGTGCTCCATCAAACCGGGATGTGGCCGTTTTCCAAGACGGAAACCGAGAAGCGGAATGAAAGCAATTCGCGTCCACGCCTTCGGAACCAGTTAGTGGTCATCTACGCCGTTATAGTTCTTTTAGAATAAGCTACTTACGCTTATCTTAACCTAAAGATCGTAGGTTCAAAGCCTATCCCCGCAACCAATCCATCTTATCGAAGATCAAAGGCTTAGGAGATCACGAGTCCCGAGCCTTTTTAATTTTAGTCACTCACGGTTTCCCCGCAGCTGCCTTTCCGGCGATCTCTGTGCTCATGCGGAGCGGCTCTGGATTCTAGATGCATCAAGCATGGCTCTTACCTCGCGGATAAGGACATCGGGAGAGAACGGCTTTTCCAGGTATGCAAAGTCCGAGGAGACCCCGCCCATCCGCTCGAGGGACCGGTCCGCATAGCCGGAGATATATAGAATCTTCATCGACGGGCGCTTCGCAGTCAGCTCGCGAGCCAGCTCGTGTCCGCTCATCCGCGGCATGACAATGTCAGTGATCGTCAGATCGATCGCGGCCATATGTCTCTCGGACAAGAACAAGGCCTCGCGACCATCGCGCGCAGGTAAAACGGTGTAGCCCTTCCTCTCCAGAATTTGGGTAAGCAGAGTCCGGATGGCATCCTGATCCTCTACGAGCAGAATTGTCTCCGAACCTGCCATTGATCTTGTATCCATCAGGATCGGAGCCGGCAATGCTATCGCTTCTTCCGCTTGGGGCATGTAGATGTGGAAGCAGGTACCCACACCGAGTTCACTCTCAACGGCAATCATTCCCCCAGCCTGCTCCACGGTTCCATATACGGTGGCCAGTCCCAGACCGGTGCCCTTTCCCAGCTCCTTGGTCGTAAAGAAAGGTTCAAAGATACGCGCCTGCGTCGCGGCATCCATTCCGCACCCCGTATCGCTCACCGATAAGCGAACGTAGGCGCCCGTCTTCATTTTTGGGTGCTGCCGCACAAAATCTTCATCCAGGTAAACATTGGAGATGGAGAGCACCAGCTTGCCTCCCATAGGCATTGCATCGCGGGCATTGATTGCCAGATTCAAAATGGCCTGCTCGATTTGTCCCGGATCGGAACGCACAAAACTTGGGGCTGCGTCTGTTTTCAGAATCGGCTCGATAGTTTCCCCCACCGCACTCCGCATCATTTTCTCGAGTCCGCGCAGCAGAACCGGGAGATCCAGCACTTGTTGCTGGGGCATCTGACGACGGCTGAAGGTCAACAAATTTCGCGTCAGCGAGGCGGCTTGTTCCGCGGCTTTCAATATCTGTTCCACCTGCTCCGACTGCTCCAGCTGCGAAACGTTGTTGCAGAGCGAATTCTTCAACAACTCGCTATAGCCAATGATAATTCCCAGAAGATTGTTGAAGTCATGCGCGACCCCGCCGGCGAGGCGACCGATCGCCTCCATCTTCTGTGATTGACGCAGTTCGTCCTGCGCCTTCTGAAGCGCTTCCTCTGCCTGCTTCCGCTCCGTGACGTCCATCGTCGTTCCGATATATTCATCGATGTCTCCCGACGCCTGAACTACAGGACGTCCCATCGCTTGAACAGTTCTGATCGATCCATCCCGATGTACGACTTGGAACTCGAGTGTGAAGGGTCGCCGTTCTCGGGTGGCATTGTCGAGGGATTTCTGAAGGAATGCGCGGTCCTGCCCAGGAACACGTTCCCAGAAAGCTTCACGTGACGGGCCCGTGTTCACCGGATCAAAATCGAAAACACGAAAATTCTCGTCGGACCAAACCATCTTTCCCGTCGAAAGACTCCAGCTCCAGGTCCCTGTGTGGCTTATCTTCTGGCCCTCCGCCAGGAATGCTTCGCTGCGGCGCAACTCGGCATAGAGGGTGGCATTCTGCAGCGAGATTGCGGCCTGCGAGGCCATCAGTTTCAACACCGCGATTCGGGCCGGCGTGAAGACATGCGGGGTCAGGTTATTTTCAAGATGGAGTACACCGATCAGCGTGGCCTGATTGATCAACGGTAGGCAGAGAATGGAACGAGCGGAATGCCGTCGCATGTACGGATCATCCGCGGGAAATGGATTCTGAGTTGAGGCATCGTCGAGGATCACGGTCTCCTGGGTCCGAATAACGTAATGCACAATCGACTTTGGCAACTCGGCCCATGCCACGGGAGTCTCCCGCAAATGCACGATAACGTTGCAGCCGCTGGTCGTGGCCTCCGCCTCCAATCGCTCCTCTGCGCCGCCCAAAAGAATTAACAAACCTCGCTCAGCCCCGGCGTTCTCAATCGCCGTGCGCATGAGCGTTTCGATCAGTCTCTCCAGGACAATTTCTCCCGATACTGCTTGCGAGACCTTGATAACGGTGGCGAGATCCAGGTGTTCGACCGGCGCTCCGATCGTACTCGTCAGACCGCGCGCCGGCTCCTCTTCCCTGAGGTGCGGATAGAACTGCTCAAGCTGTCGAACCTTACCGAGAGCTCCCCAGCGAAGATAGCAATACCGTGCGTTGCGGAAATAGGCGCGAGCAATCGTTTCGAGGCCACGCGCCAGGTAAAACCGCGCGGCGACCTCATGGGACAAACCCTCGTTCTGGACAAATCCCTGTTCGCGGGCCGACTGAATCGCCTGCTCGTACAAGTGCATGGCATCGAGGGGGCGGCCCTCGATGCGAGCGATCTCGGCGGCGAGCAGCGCCGCACGGTTGGCAAAATTCTCTGGGCAGTTCTCCGCCCATGCCTCGATCTGCCTATGGTGGGCGACCAGGGCCTCCAGATGCAGCAGCCGCTCATCGGGCGAAGCCGCGTCGTATCGTGATGCTCGCGCGAGTGCGCCATAGAAATGGTATTCGGCCAGCTCAAAGAACGACGGCGATGTCCAGAGAAGCCGTTGCGCCTTCGATGCGGCCTCGAGAGCAGAATCGCAATCGTTCGCGTAGACGCGCGCTTGCAGCTTGCGAATCCAATACCAGCATTCGGGAAGCGCCAAGCGCGGATCGCCCTGCAAATGCTGCTCGAACCGGCTCTCGTCGAACTGTTCCTCATTGAAGGAGCCGAATTTGCGCGTCAGGCCACGCAGCGTCCGGATCAGGCCGAGCTGCGCGGTGATAATGTCGATAACGAGACCAAACCGCGCATTCCGCGCGAAGTCGAGCCCCTTCTCGGCTTCTCCCTGAACCTCGCCAAGGGGATCTCCGGTTGCGAGAAGATTCGTGTTCAGGTTGTTGCAGCTATATGCCGCAAAAGTGAGGTCTCCAATTTTGTTTGCCGCGTCGAAGGCACGACGCACTAGATCCCGGCCGGTTTGGATGTGCCTGGTCCAGGGCGTGACAAGATTCCCGAAGGACATGTAGGCACGCGCCTGGTAGCGATGCAGGCCGCGCTTTTCCACCAGATCATAGCCGAGCCTCCCGAATCGGAACCCGGTCTGGTAGTCGCCAAAGTGCGGTCCAAGAATCATTCCCAGCCAGACATAAGCGAAGCACGATCCAGCGCTGTTGCCATACTCGAGGCTCAGATTGACCATCCGGCAAATCACTAATGAGAGCAGATTCTCGTCGGTAAACAATGCCGGCGTTACCACCTCGGTCAGAACGTTGAGCGTCGCGCAGGTCTCCGGGTCGTCCATCAACGGCAAGTCAACCAGTTCCTCGATGGAACGGCCGGCGAGTTGGCGCCAGATCTGCTCGTATTCCTGCCTAACCTCGTGATTTGGGGGATGCGGCGACCAATGTACGCCTCTGTGCCGTTGGTATTCCAGGCACACCTCGACACCACGGTCACTCCGATCCAGGGTCGTGTAAAGCGTCAGCCGCAGGCAGGCAACGGCGGTGGTGTCGAGGAGATTCCTGGCACGCTGGGAAAGCATCGTAAGCCTCTCCTCTGCTGCTGCTAGGTCTGCGGTCAGCAGCTCGCACTCGGCCGTGTGATACTCGAGCGCAAAGGTAAGCTCGTAGCGCCGCTCCCAACTGTCCTCCCCCAGCAGCTTGCGGCCGATAGCGAGATAATTCAGCGCCCCGGTGTAGGCCGTTGAAGTCTTGGCGCGCTTGGCAGCAAGAAGATTGAGCTCGGCGACCCGCTCGCGCTCCTCCCAAAGCTCGATCAGTGTGGCCCCTTGATCAAGCTGATTCACAATCTCGAAAATCTTCTCCTCGATCTCATCCGGCGCCGTCCGTGACGCAAGCACGCGGCCGATACGAAGGTGTGCCGCCGCCCGCTCACCCTCGGGAATGAGCGCATAGGCTGCCTCCTGAACACGGTCGTGGAGAAAGGCGTAGGAGCGGTCCATGCGGAGGAGCAGCCCCGTGCGAACGGCTTCCCAGAGTGCCTTATGAATCTCCTCTTCTGATTTCTCGTGAACGAGTGTCAGAGTGGCGATTTCGACCACGTTCCCGAGACAGGCGAATTGCTTGAGTACTTCCTGTGTGGTGTCGGGCAACCGCTTCAGCTTTCCGACCATGAGCTCCACGACATTGTCGGTGAAGCCCTTTGCGCGGATACGGCCCAGGTCCCAAGTCCAGCTCGCCGAAGCCGCGTCGAATACGAGCAGGTGCTCCTCTACCATGGCGCTCAGGAACTGGATCGCGAAGAACGGGTTGCCCACTGTCTTGGCATGCACCAGCTCCGCGAGGGGGTAGGTGCGCTCTCGTGAGCTACGCAGGGTGTCGGCGACCAGGCGTCTCACATCATCGAGGGCAAGGGGAGCCATCACGATCTCCTGCACACGCGCTCCGGACGTACGAATCGCCTCGAGTGTACGCATCAAGGGGTGAATGGGTCCTACCTCATTGTCGCGGTAGGCACCAATCAGCAGCAGAGATTGCACCTCAGTGTGGGTGACCAGATCCTCGATCAACGCCAGGGTCGCTGCGTCCAGCCACTGCAGATCGTCGAGGAACAGCACCAGCGGATGCTCTGGCCGAGCAAACACTCCGAGGAAGTTCCGGAACACCATCTGAAAGCGACGCTGCGCATCCTGGGACGGGAGCTCCGCAACCGGAGGCTGTCTCCCGAGGAGGAGCTCGAGCTCAGGAATGAGAGTCACCATCAGCTGGCCATTCGCCCCCAGCGCCTCTCGGAGAGCGTCCCGCCAGCAACTCACCTCGGCGTCGCTCTTGCCCAGGATCTGGCGGACAAGGCTCTGAAATGCCTGCGCGAGAGTGGCGTAGGGTACGTTTCGCTTGTACTGATCGAACTTGCCTGCCGCGAACAGCCCATTTGGGGATACCAGCGCCTTGTGCAGTTCGTTCACCACCGAAGACTTGCCGATCCCCGAATAGCCGGACACCAACACGAGCTCCGTTGTGCCGACAGCCACGACGCGCTCAAAGGCCGCGAGCAATGCAGCGATCTCCGCCTCGCGCCCATACAGCGTCTCTGGGATCAGCAACCGGTCCGACGCGTCATGTACTCCCAGCGGGAATGGCGCGATGCCTCCCCCCGTCTCCCACTCCCCAAGGCAGCGCCGCAGATCGGCCTCGACCCCGGCGGCGGTCTGATAGCGCTTTTCTGCCGTCTTGGCCAACAGCCGCATAATGATGTCCGAAACCGGCTCCGGAATACCTTTCACCCGCTCGCGGGGTGGCAGCGGCTGCCGCGCGATGTGACAATGCACCCATTCCAGGGGATCGGCAGCGGTAAATGGCAGCACGCCGGTCACCATCTCGTAGAGCGTGACCCCCAACGCGTAGAGGTCGCTGCGGGCATCGATGGAGCGGTTCATCCGCCCGGTCTGCTCGGGAGCCATGTAGGCCAGCGTTCCGGCAATCACCTCCGGGGGCGCAGGCGCCTGACGCTCGCGCGGCAAGCGGGAGGAGATCCCGAAGCCCAGCAGCCGGACGGCGCCCGTCTTCGGATCGAAGAGGATATTGCTCGGCTTGACGTCTTTGTGGATGAGATCGCGCGCGTGCACGCGCGCGAGCGCCGCCGAAACCGCGATGGCAATCTGCAGGAACGTTCTCAGCTCCAGCGGTTGTCCAAGCAAGCGATCCAGGAATTCGCCACCTGGGTCCGCGAGCACCAGCATCGGGCAGCCATCCTGGTATACGACTTGCAGCGGTTGAACCGCCCACTCCGGAGCAAGCTCATCCTTGAGACTATGCTCATGTTCAAGCCGCCCGAGGCTTTCCACGCCCGGATGTTCCGCGGCGAGGGTTAGCAACAGAATCGCGATGCCATCAGCCTTCCGCTGCCCCCGATAGAGGACGAACTCTGGATCTTGCCGCACCATCTCCAGTTGCCAGCCCGAGGGCGGCCTTGTCGCACCGGAATGAGAATAGGTTGCCAATGGCTGCCACCTCGGGCTACGCTCCTCAACAATTTGATCACTCGATTCACGCCCATTGTCAAGTATCCGCCGCCAGAAACCGCAAATGGTCTGAGGCCAGAGGTTTCGGGCGGCTACGGGCGTTGGCTCCATCCCCATTTCCGGAAGATCCGTTTACCAACTTCATGCACGCGGCACGGTTATTGACTGACACCTGCCATATGTTTGTGGCGTTCTGCGTGGACGGCATGGAAGCCAATCTCCAGCGGATCCGCGAGTACCTGGAGAACTGCCTGATGCTCATGACCGCGCTCAATCCATACATCGGGTACGATAAGGCCGCGAAGCTAGCCAAGACGGCGCATCACAACGGGCTTTCGTTACGCAAAGAAAATCGCGAACTCGGATTCTTCACAGAGAAGGAGTTCAACAAGTATTTGCACCCCGTGAAGATGACCAACGGTATCCTTCGGAATCATAGTTGGCCAGAGAGGTGATTGCAGTTTTGTTGCCGGGCTGCCCACAGCATTGCAGACAACTCGGCTCCTTCTCCCCCCACATGGCGAATGTTGGTGATGGAGAACGCAACCCCGCTCATCGACCAGTCATTGAATACGGAGCTTCCTCCGGCTGCAGCGACCAGGTCGCGTCTGCCTTCGGGCTCATATCGAAGCGCAGCTCTCCGCCACGCATCAGTTCCTCGTGTCGAAGAAATGTCCGCGTGAGGGGTTTCCCGTTGAAGGTCACCGACCGGATAAATCCGTTCGCTGCACTCAGATGGTCCACCACCACCGTCAACGTCTTGCCATTGGGCAGGTGCAGAACTGCTCGATCCACGAACGGACGTCCGATCACGTACTCATTCGATCCCGGCGCAACCGGGTAAAACCCGAGAGACGTGAAGATCAACCAAGCCGACATCTGCCCCAGATCATCATTGCCGACGAGTCCATCGGGAGTCGGCCTGTACTGCGACTCCACAATCTGACGCAGACGATCCTGCGTCCGCCATGGAGCACCTGCGTAGTCGTACAAGTACGCGAGATGATGGCTCGGCTCGTTGCCGTGCACATACTGCCCCATCATGCCGGCCATGTCTTCCACAGCGGCATATTGCTTCGGATCGACCTTCGCATCGAACATGGCATCCAGCTTGGCGATGAGTTGCTGCCTGCCGCCAAGCGATTGAATCAGTCCCTGCTCATCCTGCGGCTGATACCAGGAATACTGCCAGGCATTGCCCTCGGTGAAGCCACTTTCTTCGCCCGCCCGTGCGGGGTCGAACGGTTTGCGGAAATCACCATTGGAGAGTCGCGGCTCAACGAATCCATCGGCAACGTTGAAGGTGTTGCGCCAGCTTGCTGCGCGCTTGTCGAAGGCATCGGCGATATCCGTCCGCTTCAGGGCACGTGCCATGCGAGCGATCGTCCAGTCGTCGAAGGCATACTCGACAGTCTTCGAAGTACCCTCCGCATCATGGTCGACGGGCACATAGCCCAGCTTCATATAGTCATCGAGATGGCCATAGGGACCGTAGGTTGCACTGGCAACCATGGCCTTCAGCGCTTCATCGGCATCGAAGCCGCGAATCCCTTTCATGTAGGCGTCGGCTATCTCAGGAACAGCATGATAGCCAATCATGCACCACGTCTCGATGCCTTGAAATTGCCAGATCGGCAGGATCCCGAAGGGGCTCTCCTGCTGCGAGACAAGGAGCGACTGAATCAGGTCGCCGGTGCGTTGCTCTGGCTCGATCAGTGTCATCAGCGGTTGCTCCGCGCGATACGTATCCCACAGAGAAAGGCTGGACACAAAGTGGAAGTTCTTTGCATGATGGACCTGGTTGTCCGGGCCGCGGTATCCGCCGTCCACATCCATGCTGAGACTGGGCGCGAGAAGTGCATGATAGAGCGCGGTGTAGAGATTTTTCTGCATAGCCGGAGCAGCATGAAAGTCGATCAGCCCCAGCTGCTGCTCCCAGGCCTTCGTTGCGGCGGCATGAACCTCGTCGAAGTCGAAGGCGGGTACTTCGGCGTCCATATTCGCAATCGCACTCTCTTCACTCACCGGCGATATCGCCACCTTCACGATCAAAGGTTGGCGAAGCACGCCGAAGTCGAACGCAGCCACGAGTCCCCTGCCCTCGACGGCCTGGGTATTCTCCGGTGTTGTGCCGGGAGTTTTGAACCCGTGGTATTCAACCGGAAGCGGCTCGCGATTATACAAACTGTGCCCCTTCAGCGGCTGCGAGAAACGAATCGCAAAGTAGAGCTGCCGCCCGGGAGCCCAGCCGCGAGTCTCACGCATCCCGGTGACGGTACCATCGGCTCGCACCCGAATACGCGACCACAAGACTTTGCCCGGATAGTTGTAAATCGACGAGCGCAGATCCAGCAGAACATGCGCCGGCTTGTCGGATGGATAGGTGTAGCGATGGACGCCGACACGCGCTGTCGCTGTCAGTTCCGCGCGGACATTGTAGTCGAGCAAGGTCACGGCATAATAGCCGGGCGCGGCCTTCTCACTGTCGTGGCTGAAGCGCGAGCGATAACCGGACTCGGGTTTGTCGATATCGCCAGGTTCGAGCCGTACATCACCCGAGATAGGCTGCAGCAGCACGTCGCCCAAATCGGAGTGGCCTGCACCCGAGAAGTGTGTGTGCGAGAAGCCTAGGATTGTGGAGTCTTCATACCGATATCCTGCGGCCCACTTATAGCTCTGCTTGAACGAACGAATCTGCGTGTCCGGCGAGAGCTGGACCATACCAAAGGGAACGGTAGCTCCGGGGAATGTATGACCATCCGGGCCCGTTCCGATAAACGGATCCACCATCGAAACAGGCGAAACACCCTGCGCGCATAGCATGGGGGTGCAAACAAGAACGGCAGCTAGAAGGCATAGCGGCGTCCAAAAGAGATATGGCGTGCGACTGTTTCCCATCAAACAACCTTATCAATTTTGGGTGCAACGGAGACGCGCAGCTTGGCAGCAGGATCAGAAGCGTTGGATCGCGCGACGAAGAGCACCATCCACCCCACATGGTGAAGGCCCGCTTCTTGCGGGCCTCCGTGAGCGATCGCGTTCCGAAGTGGGTTTCTGTTCGCTCCTACAACGCCGAAACTCTAGCGTTCGCGGCCCATCCGATGCAGCCAACAGGTGTCTTCACTGGCTACTGCCGTTCTCCTCCGCCGGAAGCAGTTGATAGCTAACGAAAGCAAAGTGTTGGCTGTCCGGAGCCCACGAGGGGACATTGATCGTTCCAGAACCGCCAACGAGAGCCACCAGCGTCCGCACCTTCCGATCCGAGAGAGACAGAATGCGTAGCTCGATATCGCGGTTCACCGGATGGCCAGTCGTCCCGGGAGGATAGCTCAGGAAGACGACCGATCTCCCGTCTGGCGACACATGCGGCGTCCAGTTCCACCGGTCATCGAAGGTGAGCTGCTCCGGATCGCTCCCATCGGGGCGCATTCGCCAGATCTGTTCGCTCCCGCTGCGATCCGAATTGAAGTAGATAGATTTGCCATCCGGCGAACAGTCCGGATCGTCACTAATACCATCCCCGGTCGTCAACGCTCGCTCCTCGCCCCCCTCCGCCGAGATCGCAAAGATATTGCCCGAACCATGATTCGGCCGGGTAAACACGACAGTCTTACTATCCGCCGACCAGCTATGGAAGTACGAGGCGGGATGTTCCGTCACCAAACGCGGCGTGCCTCCGCCCGACGGAACAACATAGACCCGCGACTCCGGCATTCCCGGCATGCTGCATGTGATCGCCAGCCATCTCCCATCGGGCGACAGCCCATGGCTCCCATTGCAGCGCGTGGCAGCGCCAATATCCAACGACTCCGGCGACCCTCCCATGATCGGGACCTGCATAATCTTGCCATCCTGATCGAACACCAGGCTCTTGCCATCCCGCGTCCAATTGGGAGCCTCGAAGTGCCCCTTGGCCGTATAGATCACCGTCGCTCGGCGTGCATTTTCATCGGTCGCGATGGTTTGCAGCGTACTGTAGAGCACAAGCGGCGTCGCTGTAGCGGATGCCACCGGCTCCAACGGTTTGAGCTCTACATGCGAAAAGACTGCCTTCTCGACCGCCTTCGGATTGTGCGCACAGACGCCGAGACCAGCGTAAAACGGCCCATCGAGATGCAGCTTGATCGACGCGCCTACCTGGTGCAGACTCTCCCCACGCTTGCCAACAAACATCGTGACGGTGTCACCGCGCTTCTCCAGGCGAACCGTCCCCGGCGATGGAATCTTCAACTCGATGTCCTGGGTCGTCGCCCCGGCTGCAAGCCGGTATTGTAATGCTGTCAACCCCGCCCCATGCTGCGCCACATCCGCATAAACAGCATCCGGATCGAGACTCCGGCGGAACATCAGCACCGCCTTGCGATTGGGGCTCACATCTCCCGCCGGGGCAGGAAACTCGATGTCCGCGGCCAGCGACGCATCGCCAGAAATCTTCTTCCAAACAAAGTGGAAGCCGTCCGCCGTGGCCCAAATATTGGCCCCTGCGGAGGCAATCGTATAGGTATCTTTGGCGCGGTCGTAGTGAAGAGAGCCCGCAGGCGTCACGCTGCCTACATCCGTCTGCCCTTCAAAGATACCCAGCCGTTTCAGGCTCGTTTGCGAAAGAAGCGGGTGGGCCGACAGTCCCCCCGCGAGGCCGAGAAAAAGAAACACTGAACGGAACAAGATCGAGCGTCGAGAAAAGATACGCACCTCCAGGCAGGATCACCTTACACCACGCCTTCGTGCGACTCAACAACAACGTCCGATTACTCCGCTCAGGCATATTTGCGCAGGACGCCAAGCACCTTGCCCTGGATATTCACGCTCGCAGCCGGCGCGTAAATGGGCGACATCTCCGTGTTCGAAGGCTGCAGCCGGATCACGTTTCCTTCGCGATAGAACCGCTTCAAGGTTGCCTCGGAGCCGTCGATCAGAGCGACGATGATCTCGCCCTCCCTCGCGGTGCGCGTTCTCTCCACCAACACGTAATCGCCAGAGACGATATGTTCATCCCGCATCGAGTCTCCCTGCACCTCCAGCGCAAAGACCTCACGGTTGCCGATGATCTCGGCCAACGAGATGCTCTCCGCCGTCTCAATCGCCTCAACGGGCCGGCCGGCAGCAATGCGGCCCATCAGCGGAACGCGGTCCGACCCCTTCTTTCCGGCACGAACCGGCAACACGTCGATTGAGCGGCTGCGGTTATGAGCACGTTGCAGCAGGCCCTTGTTTTGCAGATTTGTAACATGCTTGTGGACCGTCGCCAGCGAGTTGACGCCCAATCCTCCCGCGATCTCCTCATACGACGGCGAATAGCCGTTCTTCTGCGTGAAAGCGGAAAGAAAGTCCATTACCTCTTTTTGCCGTCGCGTGATCGCCATATCGCGATTGTAGCGAATGAAAGGCGAAATGGAAATAGGACTGCGAACTATATTTCGTTCGGCTTACGGAGGCTCTTGCTGTTAGCCCCGAGCAAACCTCAGATCGCCCTGGTTTGTAGCCCCAGGTGCCGCAGCAATCGCAGAATCGTCAGTCCCTCAACCACAATCGAAAACACCGCCACCACATACGTGGCAATCAGCAGCAGATTGCGTTGGCGGGCGTGATCGACGGGCGAGTCTATGCGATGGTCGCCCCGGACGTAAGGAAATCGTATCCGAGACCTCCGCGCACACGATGTTAGATTGGAAGCTCGAGGAAAGTTATCGATGGACAAGGCCGCTGTACTGACAGCCATACGAGAGTTGGGCTTGCTCCCCGTGCTCAGGGCATCGTCTGCCGATCAGGCCCTGGCGTTAGCCACAGCAATCGCCGAGGGCGGTATTACGGCACTCGAGATCACGATGACCGTGCCCGGAGCGATGCACGTCATCCGACGTCTCACCGCCGAGCGGCCCGATCTTTTGATCGGCGCCGGCACCGTGCTCGACCCCGAGACGGCGCGCATCTGCATCCTCGAAGGCGCGCGCTTCATCGTCAGCCCCGCGCTGAACCTCAAGACCATCGAGATGTGCCACCGCTACTCGGTCGCCGTGCTCCCAGGAGCCCTTACTCCCACCGAAATCGTCAATGCGTGGCAGGCCGGCGCCGATGTAGTCAAGGTCTTCCCTGCCTCGGCCATGGGCGGCGCAAAGTATCTCTCCTCGCTCAAAGCCCCGCTGCCACAGATCGAGATGATCCCCACCGGCGGCGTCTCCGTGACCACCGCCGCCGAGTTTCTCCACGCTGGAGCCTTCGCGCTCGGCGTCGGTGCAGACCTCGTCGACACCAGGGCAATTGCCGCCGGACACCACGGCGCCATCACCGAAAATGCTCGGAAATATATCGCCATCGTCCGCGAATTTCGCGCGAAACAGCCGCACTAGAGCGTAGTTCCCATAGGTATCTAGCGTGATTCTTTGCGGGTGCTGAGTTTGGGCGCAGCGTGGAAGGATGGCACGAGCGTACAGTGATGATCTTCGGCGGAAGTTGTTGGAGGCCCATGCGGCGGGTAAGGGGTCGTTGCGGGAGTTGGCGGATCGGTTCGGGGTGAGTGTTCCGTGGGCTTGGAAGGTATCGGCTGCGCAGAAGCGAAGCGGCAGTATGGAGCGAGCTGAGCAGAGCCGCCACGGCCGTCCGAGCCGCGTGGATCGGGCAGAGGTGACGAGGTTGCTGAAGGCCAAGCCGGATCTGGTTCTTCGCGAGTTGCGCGAAGAACTGGAGCGCACCACCGGCGTGGCGGTCAGCCATACGCAGATGTGGCGTGTGGTGCGGGAGTTAGGACGGCGGCTGGAAAAAAGTCGCTCCATGCCACCGAGCGCGACACCGCGGAGAACCGCACGCGGCGCGAAGTCTTCCTGAACCGCCTGCGCTCCATCGCTCCAGAGCAGTTGATTTACCTTGATGAAAGCGGCGTCTCGCCCCAGATGACGCGGCGTTATGCACGAGCGCCCCGAGGAGTTCGCGTTCACGAATCGACGCCCGAAAGCAACTGGAAGATCCTCACCATCTTGGGCGCGATGAGTCTTCGCGGCATGATCGCCACCATGACTATCGAGGCTGCCACCGACGCTGAGATCTTCCTGGCCTACCTCGACCACGTTCTCTGCCCCGCGCTGAAGCCCGGCGATGTCGTCGTTATGGACAACCTCAGTTCGCATAAGGTTCCCGGCGTTCACGAGCGACTCGTCGCCGTCGGCGCAGAGGTCCTCTATCTGCCCCCCTACTCCCCAGACCTCAACCCCATCGAGAAGGCATGGGCAAAACTCAAACAGCTCCTGCGAAACACCAAGGCAAGAACAGCACTGGCGCTTGAGCAAGCCATCGCAGAATGCCTTCCCAGCATCCGCTCTCAAGACGCGCAAGCATGGTTTAGACTCCCCTTTCACGCTCTATAGCAACGAGAAATACGCTCTAAAACCCGGCATTCTGTCGTTTCTATCGCAATCAAGAGCGGTCGTTTGGCTCCTGCCCCTCCTCGCAATCAGCACCCCGCCCCCGGTTTGGCTAAAATGGTTGCAGAATGTCCATCCAAATCGTACGACCCGCCCGTAGCGTGCAGGGCTCCCTCGTTGTTCCCGGCGACAAGTCCATCTCTCACCGTTACGCCATGCTGGCCGGTTTGGCAGAAGGCACGACACGACTCACCAACTTTTCAACCGGCGCCGACCCCCATTCGACCCTCGGCTGCATGCAGGCGCTCGGCGCAACCGTGACCCACACCGGCGAAGGTCGCTCCAGTGTGATCGAGATCGCCGGCACCGCAGGCGCCTTCCAACAGCCCGCCGGCCCGCTCGACTGCGGCAACTCCGGCTCCACCATGCGCATGCTCTCCGGGCTGATCGCGCCGCACCCGCACACCTTCACCCTCATCGGCGACCACTCCCTGACCCTGCGCCCCATGGAGCGCATCCGCAAGCCGCTCGCGCAGATGGGCGCCAAGATGGACCTCATCGACGGACACGCCCCCATCACCATCCACGGCGGACCGGTGCAGGCCATCGACTTCGACACGCCCATCCCGTCGGCGCAGGTCAAGACCGCCGTGCTTTTCGCAGGTCTCCAGGCTCAGGGCACCACCAGCCTTAGCGAATCGGTACGAACCCGCGACCACTCCGAGCACGCCCTCCGCGCCTTCGGTGCCACCCTCGACCGCACTGACAACCGGCTCAGCATTGCCGGCGGCCAGAAGCTCAAAGCCATCGACGCCACCGTCCCCGGCGATCTCTCCTCGGCCGCCTTCTTCCTCTCGGCCGCCCTGCTCTTCCCCGACTCTAACCTCATCCTCGATTCGCTCGGCATGAACCCCACTCGGACCGCACTGCTCGATGTCCTCACGCTGCTCGGAGCAAAATTCCGCGTCCTCACCGTCGAAGAGCACCACGGGGAGATGATTGGCACCATCCAGGTCAACGTCGCCCCCGGCGGCCTCAAGGGCGCCGACATCTCCGGCGCGCTCTCGGCTCAGCTCATTGACGAGCTTCCCGTTCTCGCCGCCATCGCACCCTATACCCGCGACGGCATCCGCATCCGCGACGCCAAGGAGCTTCGCGTCAAGGAGTCCGACCGCATCGCCCTGGTCGTCCAGAACCTCAAGGCCATGGGCGCCGAGGTCACCGAATTCGAGGATGGCATGATCGTTCCCGGCAACCAGCAGCTCCATGGTGCCCAGATCGACTCTGGCTCCGACCACCGCATCGCCATGGCCTTCTCCATCGCCGCACTCCGTGCCTCCGGCGACACCGAGATCCACGGCGCCGAGGCCGCGGCCATCTCCTTCCCCGAGTTCTTCACCTACCTCAACACGCTGGCGCAACGTTGAGCCGCCGATAGTCGATGCCCGAGGTATTCCGCTTCACGCGGCTGGCTCGGGCATCCTCCGAGGCAGGATACGCAAGCCATCCCTCAGCGCTGCAATCCGCCTCCGCTGCGGTGCCCACAGATCCCGCAGCCCAGAGACATCGCCGCATACCCAATCATCTCGAAGTCTGCACGACCTCGGAGACACCGTCCGCAGCCTAGGGGCGCCTTCCGCAGGACGCCGCTCTCTTCCGCGCTAACTATTATTTCTGGGAGAAATTGTTTACATCTTGTAGCGGCCCATCTCGTCGTCGTTCAGATTCTCAAGCCACTTCCGCAGCTCGTCCGGATTGATGTTTTGCGTCCCATTCGCTGCCACCCGCGAGTTCGCCAGCACATCGCGATGCACGTAGATCGGGCAGTCCCAACGCAGCGCCAGCGCGATTGCATCCGACGGCCGCGCGTCCAGCGTCACCGCCTCCCCCGCCTGCTCCATCCAGATCACCGCGTAGAAGGTGTCGTCCTTCAGCTCCGACACCACCACCTTCTTCACCACCGCATTCAGCCCCCGCGTCACATTCCGCAGCAGATCGTGCGTCATCGGCCGTGGCGTCGTGGTCTTATCCAGCTCCAACGCAATCGCGTTCGCCTCGAAAATCCCCACCCAAATCGGGAGCACAAGGTCGCTGCGCAGGTCCTTCAGCACTACGATCGGCATATTCGTCACCGGGTCCATCATCAGGCCGCGAATCTGCATCTCGATCTCCTGCTCGATCTCCAGCGTCGACTGTGTGGTGGCCATCAAATCGCCTCCCCTACCAAGCTGTTCGGGAACGTCTGCGTAATCCGCACCGGGAGGTAGGCGCCCGGCGCCGGAAGAATCGGCTGCGTAGTGGTAAAGTTCACGGTCTTGTTCTGCGAGCTGCGCCCAATCACCTGGCCGCGCTGGCGATTATGACCTTCCACCATCACCTCCATCACCTCTCCCAGATGCCGTTCGTATCCGACGCGTTGCAACTCCCGCTGCCGATCGAGCAACCGCTGCAGCCGCTCTACCTTAACTTCATCTGGAATCGAATCTGCCATCGAGATCGCCGGCGTGTTCGGCCGCGGCGAGTATTTGAAGGCGAAGATCGCGTCATACCCCACCTCGTCCAGCAGCGTCGCCGTGTCCTCGAAGTCCGCCTCCGTCTCACCCGGGAAGCCGACGATAATGTCCGAAGTCATGCTGATCGGCCGCTTCGCCGCCTTGATCCACGAAATCCGTTCCAGGTACCACTCGCGTGTGTACTCGCGGTTCATCGCCTTCAGAATCGCGCTCGACCCGCTCTGTACTGGCAAGTGGACATGGTCGCAGAGCGTCGGCACCGCGTCCAGCGCCTCCACAATCTCCCTCGAAAAGTGCCGCGGATGCGAGGTCGTAAACCTTACCCGCCGAATCCCGGCAACCTGCCCGACCGCAGCCAGCAGCTCCGCGAAGCTCATCTTGCCCAGCGGATCGTGGTATGAGTTCACATTCTGGCCGAGCAACTGAATCTCGGTGAAACCGGAATCGGCCATCTGCCGCGCCTCCGCCAGCACCGACTCCGAGGTCCGCGAGCGCTCCTTGCCGCGCGTGTACGGCACCACGCAGTACGCGCAGAACTTGTCGCAACCCTCAATAATTGTAATATATCCGCGGTGCGGGTTCGAGCGCGACGTGAACTCAGTCTCGAAGGTCTCCTCCGTCTGCCGATCGTCGAGCCCGGTGATTCGCGTCTCCCCAGCCTCCAGCCGCGCAAGCATCTGCGGCAGGTTCCGGTACGAGGCCGACCCGGAAACGATAGATACATAAGGAGCTTTCTCGAAGATCTTCTCCCCCTCCTGCTGCGCGACGCAACCCAGCACGGCGAATTTCTTGCCCTCGCCCTGCATGCGCTTGTACTCGTTCAGCCGGTGGAAGACCTTCTGCTCCGCCTTGTCACGGATCGAACAGGTGTTGTACAGGATCAGACCGGCAGCGGCCTCGTCCTGCACCTGGGCATACCCCTGCCGCTCCAGGGTTCCAATGACTTTTTCGCTGTCATGGGCGTTCATCTGGCAGCCGAAGGTTTCGATATAGAACGTTTTACTCACTCGCCCAGTATATCGCCGCCCGCGTCCGTGGCTGCGCTGCGGCAAAAGCGGTCTCCCGCCGGAAGTTCCCGTCTCCGAAGATTTCAATATGCCCAGAACAGGACTTCCGGGCCCGCCTATCCCCTGAAAGGGGTATATCGACCGAACCGGAGATGCCCTACTGTGGTCCTAGATTTTCGGCCGCCCTTGGTTCTGCTTGCGGCTGAGATCGGACCCGGCATCCGGGTCCTACCAAAGGAGAAGACCCGTGGCAGACATCACAGCCGTAGTGGCCGCACTGAATAAGGGAAAGAGCGCGCGGCGCAAGCGCTGGAACGCTCAATCCAGCATCTACCTCAACGAGCAAAAGATCATCATGCGCCGTCTCACGAAACCGATCCTCGGCACCCAGGAGGTCGCCGTTGAGATCGACTGGAACGACCTCACCGCCTCGGATTGGATTCTTCTCGAACCAATGACCGAGCGACCTCGCCAGTTCTCCTACGTCAACTAACCGTCACGCGGATCTCCCGACAGCGCCAGCGCGCAGGCGCTCGCCGAGCGTCGTGCGCGTGCGCGCAGGCCTCCCGCGACTGCTTGACGACAAAGCATTCACAATGGCCGTAGAAAAGGCGATCACCTGACCATCCAGCACGCCGGTCCTTAAAGCTTAAGGACCGGCCGAGCGACTACTCCACTGGATCGTAGTTCAGGTTTTGCCCAAGCCAGCGCTCGACCTCCGCCACGCTCATCCCCTTGCGCTCGTGATAGTCGGCGACCTGATCGTGATCAATTTTCCCGAGGCTGAAGTAGCGTGACTCCGGGTGCGCGAAGTACAGCCCACTCACGCTCGAGCCCGGCCACATCGCAAACGACTCGGTAATCTGCATCCCAGTGTTCGTCTCCACGTCGAGCAGACTCCACAGCGTTCCCTTTTCCGTGTGGTCCGGGCATGCGGGATAGCCAGGAGCAGGCCTGATCCCCCGATACTTCTCTTGGATCAGATCCGCAGGGCTCAGACCCTCTTCACGGCCATATCCCCACTCATCGCGCACGCGCTTGTGCAGGCACTCGGCAAATGCCTCCGCCAAGCGATCCGCCAGCGCCTCCGCCATGATCGCGTTGTAGTCGTCGTTCTCGGCCCTGAAGCGATCGCACAATTCCTTCAAGCCAATCCCGCTCGTCACCGCAAACGCACCGATATGATCCCGCAGCCCGGTCTCCTTCGGAGCGATGAAGTCGGCCAGGGAGCGGCACGGCTCGCTGCCCTCCCGGTTCGCTTGCTGCCGCAGGAAGTGGAATCGCTCGATCACCGTTTTGCGTGTGTCATCCGCATAGAGCGCCACGTCGTCGCCCACGGCATTTGCCGCAAAGACCCCATACACGCCCCGCGCCGTGATCAGCTTCTTCTCGATGATCTTGTCGAGCAGCGCCTTGCCTTCCGCAAAGATCTGGCGCGCCTGCGCACCCTGCTCCTCATGATCGAGGATGCGCGGGTAGATGCCCTTCAGCCCCCATGTATGGAAGAAGGGCGTCCAATCGATGAACTCGCGCAGCGTCGCCAGCGGAAAGTTATCCAGCACGCGCACACCGGTAAACTCAGGCGTGGGCAGGTCCTCCGCGCGCCAGTCGATCGGAGTCCTCCGAGCGCGAGCGGTCTCGAGCGACACCACCTTCTGACGCGGCGCAGCGTGTGTCTTGCGGATCGCCTCATAGTCAGCGCGATGCTGCGCCACGAAGGCCGCCTTCCGGTCACTCAGCAGGCTCGTCGTGACCGGCACCGCCCTGCTGGCATCGAGCACATGGACCACCGGCTCGCTGTAGTACGGCGCAATCTTGATAGCCGTGTGTGCGCGGCTCGTGGTCGCTCCGCCCACCAGCAGCGGCAGCTTGAAGCCTTGCCGCTCCATCTCCTTGGCCACATGCACCATCTCGTCGAGCGACGGCGTAATCAGACCGCTTAGGCCAATCAGGTCCGCCTTCTCCGCCTTCGCGCGTTCGAGGATCTTCTCGCACGAGACCATCACGCCCATGTCGATGACCTCGTAGTTATTGCATGCCAGAACCACGCCGACGATGTTCTTGCCGATATCATGCACGTCGCCTTTGACGGTCGCGAGCACGATCTTTCCCTGCGCCTTGACCACTTGGCCCGACGCGGCCATCTCCGCTTTCTCAGCCTCCATGAATGGCGTCAAGTGCGCGACAGCCTTCTTCATCACGCGCGCGGATTTGACCACCTGGGGCAGGAACATCTTGCCCGCTCCGAACAGATCCCCGACCACTCCCATGCCGTCCATCAGCGGCCCTTCAATCACCAGCAGCGGGCGACCCAGCTTGACGCGAGCCTCCTCGGCATCGATCTCGATGTAGGCGTCGATTCCCTTCACCAGCGCATGGGAGAGACGCTCCTCGACCGTGCCGTTGCGCCACTCCTCGGCCTTCTTTTCACTGACGACCGCGCCCGCACCCTTCAACGACTCGCCGTGCTCGACCAAGCGCTCGGTCGCATCGGCGCGGCGGTTGAGCAGCACATCCTCCACCAGCACTTTAAGCTCGGGCTCAATCTCCTCGTATACCTCGAGCATTCCGGCGTTCACGATGCCCATATCCATGCCGGCCGCAATGGCTTGATACAGAAACGCCGAGTGCATCGCCTCGCGAACCTTGTTGTTGCCGCGGAAGCTGAACGAGATATTCGAAACACCGCCGCTGACCTTCGCATGCGGCAGATTCGCCTTGATCCAACGCGTGGCGTTAATGAAGTCCACCGCGTAGTTGTTGTGCTCCTCCATCCCTGTGGCCACGGTAAGGATATTGGGATCAAAAATAATGTCCTCGGGCGGGAATCCAATCTCGTCCACCAGAATCCGGTAAGCCCGCTCGCAGATGCGGATCTTGTCCTCGTACGTCGCCGCCTGGCCCTGTTCGTCGAAGGCCATGACCACCACAGCGGCGCCATACTTCCGCACCGTCGCGGCGTTCTGCCGAAACTTCTCCTCGCCTTCCTTCAGCGAGATCGAGTTCACGATGCCCTTCCCCTGCAAGCACTTCAGACCTGCCTCGATGACCTCCCACTTCGAGGAGTCCACCATGAATGGAACCTTGGCCACCTCGGGCTCGCTCGCCAGCAGCTGCAGATAGCGGGTCATCGCGGCCACGCCGTCGATCATTCCCTCATCCATGCAGATGTCGATGACGTTGGCCCCGTTCTCTACCTGTTGGCGGGCCACGCTGACGGCTTCCTCGTACTTACCTTCCTTAATCAACTTCGCGAACTTCGGCGAGCCGGCCACATTCGTCCGCTCGCCGATCATGATGTACACGCCAGGCTGCTGCGTAAACGCCGCCGACCCCGACAGACGAAGCGGCCTGCTCTCCGTCACTCCGTTCCCGTTCTCACTTCCAGTCACGCTCATGCCACCCACTTTCGTGGAGCCTTGCCATCTAGCGCCTTGGCAATCGCCGCAATATGTTCCGGCGTATTCCCGCAACAGCCACCGGCGATATTGATCAGCCCAGCCTTGGCAAAGTCACCAAGAAATCGCGCCATATCCGGCGGTCCAAGATCGAACCCGGTCTCCGACAGTGGGTTCGGCAAGCCCGCATTCGGATAGCACGAGATCGCCACGTTCGCCTTCTCCGAGAGCTCCTCGAGAAACGGATACATCAGGTCAGGGCCAAGCGAGCAGTTCAGCCCCACCGACAGTGGCTTCACATGCTGCACCGCATTCCAGAACGCCTCCGTGGTCTGCGCCGAGATCAGCGTCTCGCCACCCCGTCCTACCGCCGCCGAGATCATCACCGGCAGCTGCTTGCCATCCTCATCGAATACCTCGCGAACAGCGACCAGCGCCGCCTTGGCGTTCAGCGAGTCGAAGATCGTCTCGACCAGAAGCAGGTCCGATCCGCCCGCCATCAGCGCACGCACCTGCTGTTTATAAGCGGTCTTCACCTGATCGAACGTAACCACGCGGAAGCTCGCGTCATCGGCGTCGGGCGAGTTCGACAAGGACACCGTCAGCGGTCCAACCGCACCGGCCACAAACCGTTGCCGCCCGGTCGCATTCCCCACGCGATCCGCCCATTCCCGGCACTGTCGCGCCGACTGCTCGTTGATCTCCCACGCCAGGTCGCCAAGCGACTTGTCCTCGATAATCTGTTGATAGAACGCAGGATCCTTCCGGCCGCCATGCTCCCGCGGATCGTCCACGAAAAACTCGCTCTGCGTGATGCTGGTCGCGCCAAAGGTATTGGTCTCAATAATGTCCGCGCCGGCCTCCAAAAAGCGCCGGTGAATATCGCAGATCATGTTCGGCTGCGTGAGCGAGAAAAGATCGCCGTTATTCAGCAGGTCCTTGGTCGAGTTCCGGAAGCGCTCCCCGCGGATATCCGCTTCCTTCATGCCATAGGTACGGATCGTCGTTCCCATCGCTCCGTCGATGATGGCAATTCGACTCTCGAGAATCTTTTCAAGAGGATGTTGTTGGGCTTTCGTCATGTCTCCCTGAATGGCCGTGAACGCGGCTCCGCCGGCGATGCTCACACGGAACACCTGGCCGGAACTTCCCGATAATTTCTTCTATGCGCGTTCGCTCTAGCTCTGTAGGCGCCTTTCTTATTATAGCGATAGAAAAAATAGCGGCCCCGCAGCGTTGCCACGCCGCGCGCCGACTCTGGGCACAAAACAAAAACGCCAGCTTCAAGGAGCCGGTGTCGCACGAATGAATTAGGGGAGGATGGTAGCGCCAACGGGGATCGAACCCGTACTCTCAGCCTTGAAAGGGCCGCGTGTTAACCAGTTACACCATGGCGCCAAA